>Ga0265316_10006273_pt1 | contig 11396 bp, 12 predicted proteins | sample 4522metaG_FD_202092 | JGI IMG/M metagenome (GOLD analysis project Ga0265316, IMG submission 202092) | Rhizosphere microbial communities from Carex aquatilis grown in University of Washington, Seatle, WA, United States - 4-5-22 metaG | ecosystem: Host-associated > Plants > Roots > Rhizosphere >...
CGGCGTCCTGCTTTTGTCAGGCCTTGAGCAGCGCGTAGAGCTCGTCCTTGAGGGCCACGCGGCGCAGCTTCTGGGCTTCGAAGTCCGCGGCCGAACTGTGCTCGATGCCTGTTTCCAGCCGCACGATGGCCTTGTCGAGGTCTTCGTACTCGCGCTCCAGGCGGGCGAAGTGCGCGTCGCTGGTTTTCAGGGCGTGGATCTTGTCCTTGAGTTCGGGGAAGTCTTTGGCCAGGGGGTGGTGGTCGAGGGTCATGGGGCGCCTTGCGTGTCGCTCTGGGTGGTTCAAGCCTTCATGTTCGCGCCAACCCGGCTGGCCAGACTTGCGTCACATCAAGGATGCGGGGGTTGCGTGTGCGGGTGTTGCCCCAGGAAGAAGCCCTCGATGTCGAAGCTGCTGCTGTGGCCAATCTGTTCGCGGTGCTGGGTGAGCCAGTGGCTGGCCGCGCGGTGGCCCAGGCCATGCAGGGTTTGCAGGAAGGCCCAGTCGGTGTTGAACTTGCTGGAGGCGTTGAACTCGGCCATGCCCGCATCGTCGGCGACCATGTGCATGTGCAGGTTCTTGTAGCGGCCGGGGTCGAGCTTGTCTTCCTTGAGCAGGCGCTTGACGAAAGCAATGGCGCGCATCTCACCGATCAGGCTGGCGTTGAAGGTGATTTCGCTGAGCCGGTCGATGATGTCGATGCTGCGCGTCGGGTTGTCCTCCCGCTGCAGCGGGTTGAGGCGCACCAGCAGCAGGTCGCTGTTGGGCGTGTTGTAGATCAGCGGGAACAGCGCTGGGTTGCCGGTGTAGCCGCCGTCCCAGAAGTGCTCGCCCTCGATCTCCACGGCCTGGAAGGCGAAGGGCAGGCAGGCCGAGGCCAGCAGCGCGTCCAGGCTGAGTTGCTCGGCGCTGAACACGCGTGCTTGACCGGTGCGCACCGAGGTGGCCGTCACGAACAGCGGGATGCCGCAGTGCGCGCAGCCGGTGTGGAGGGCCTCGACATCGACGTGGCGCAAGAGGATGTCGCGCAGCGGGTTGAGGTTCAGCGGGTTGAACTCGTAGGGGCTGAAAGCCCGCGTGAACATGTTCAGCCACTGGTAGGCCGGGAACTGGTCGAAGTTGAACTGGCTCTTGAGCTGGCCGTCGGCTTGCAGGGTCATGGGCGAGACCAGGGGGCCATGCTGGCTGACGTCCTGCCAGAAGTCGTGCAAGGCTTTCTGGGCGTGTTTGCGGGCACGGTGGATGGCCTCGTTGGTGGCGCCATCGGGTGTGCTTCCTGCTGCGTGCTTGGCGGCGCTGCTTTGGAAACCTGTCACATACCCCGACAGCGCCACTGCGCCGTTGAGGGCGCCTGCGCTGGTGCCCGAGATGGCACCGATGTCCAGGCCGTCCTCGTCCAGCAGCCGGTCCAGCACCCCCCAGGTGAACGCACCGTGCGAGCCGCCACCTTGCAAGGCGAGGTTGACGCGGGGCCGGGGACTGGCAGCGGTGGTGGCAGGGGTGCGGGCGTGGCTCATCGGGCCAGTCTAAGGCAGCGCATGTGCCGGCGCGTGACAACAGACACCCCCTCAAGAGGGATAAAAAAATCGCCCCAAGGTACTGTACAGATATCCAGTCTTTGCCATAATGCAGCCAACACAGCCCGACAGGCAGACCGGCGAACAGCCGTTTGTGACTGCACCCCGAACCCACAGGCCCAGTGCCGGAGACCCCATGGAAGCCACTGCGAAGTCCAACCTCAACACCGAAAAAGCCAAGGCCCTCCAGGCCGCACTGGCCCAGATTGAAAAGCAGTTCGGCAAGGGCTCCATCATGCGCCTGGGCGAAGGCGAAGTGATCGAAGACATCCAGGTCGTCTCCACCGGCTCGCTGGGCCTGGACATCGCGTTGGGCGTCGGCGGCTTGCCCCGCGGCCGCGTCATTGAAATCTACGGCCCCGAGTCGTCCGGCAAGACCACGTTGACGCTGCAAGTCGTCTCGGAAATGCAGAAGCTGGGCGGTGTCTGTGCCTTCATCGACGCCGAACACGCCCTGGACGCTCAGTACGCCCAGAAGCTCGGCGTCAACCTGCAAGACCTGCTGATCTCCCAGCCCGACACTGGCGAGCAGGCCCTGGAAATCGTCGACGCCTTGGTGCGCTCCGGCTCGGTGGACTTGATCGTCGTGGACTCTGTGGCTGCACTGACACCCAAGGCCGAACTCGAAGGCGAAATGGGCGACGCGCTGCCTGGCCTGCAGGCCCGCCTGATGAGCCAAGCCCTGCGCAAGCTGACGGCCAACATCAAGAAAACGAACTGCACCGTCATCTTCATCAACCAGATCCGCATGAAGATCGGCGTGATGTTCGGCAGCCCGGAAACCACCACCGGGGGCAACGCGCTGAAGTTCTATGCGTCTGTGCGCCTGGACATCCGCCGCACCGGTTCCATCAAGCGTGGCGAAGAGATCGTGGGCAACGAAACCAAGGTCAAGGTTGTCAAGAACAAGGTGGCGCCGCCCTTCAAGACGGCCGAATTCGACATCCTGTACGGTGAAGGCATCAGCCGCGAAGGTGAGGTGATCGACCTGGGCGTCACCGCCAAGGTGGTGGACAAGTCGGGCGCCTGGTACGCCTACAGCGGCGAAAAAATCGGCCAGGGCAAGGACAATGCCCGCGAGTTCCTGCGTGAAAACGGCGACCTGGCCCGCGAAATCGAGAACAAGATCCGCGAATCCCTGGGCATTTCCTTGCGCCCGGTGGGTGCGGATGCGCCTTCGGCCGAGTGACGGTTTGGGGTGCGTGAGCGCACGGTGAGGGGTTTCCCATGAAGCTGTCGCTCAAAGTGTCGCTCAAAGGCCGCGCCCTGAAATACCTCGCCGCCCGCGAGCACTCCCGGCTGGAGCTCCAGCGCAAGCTGGCGCCCCATGCCGAATCGCCCGAGCAGGTGGATGCGGCGCTGGACGAGTTGGAAGCCCGTGGCCTCCTGTCGGCAGAGCGGTTCGCCGAGTCCATGGTCCACCGCAAGGCAGCCCGCTTTGGCTCGGCGCGCATCCAGGCGGAGTTGGCGCAGCACCGCCTGCCGTCCGACATCGCCCAGGCCGTGGTTCGCACCTTGCGTGACACCGAATTGGCCCGCGCTCACGCCCTGTGGGTCAGGCGCTACGGCGAGGTGGCCCAGGAGCCCCACGACCGCGCCAAGCAGATGCGTTTCTTGACGGCCCGCGGCTTTTCTTCCGATGTGGTGCGCCGTGTCATCCGCGGTGAAGGGAGTGACGCGTGCGACAGCGAAGGACCGGACACCGGTCCCGACGGTGCCAGCGGCGATGGCGCGCCCTGAGTCGCCCCCGCAGATCGATGTCGATCTGGCCCTGTGTCAAGCCCTGTGCCGCACCTTTTCGGCCATCTTCCGAGGTGTTTGGCACATGCGTTGCCATGCTGCCCTGCGGAAAACCACCTTCATTCCCAGGGGGTGGCGGTGCTATGCTGATCAGTGCGACGCAGGCCGGCCAACCCGGAGGGCGTTGCGCTCGCCCCCGCCTGATCGGCCTGGGCGGGTTTTGTCACGTTCGACACGAACGCATCACCACATTGCGAGATCCCCATGAAGATTCATGAGTACCAAGGCAAAGAGATCCTGAGCCGATTTGGCGTGCCGGTCCCAAGAGGCATTCCGGCGTTTTCCGTTGACGAAGCCGTGGCTGCCGCTGAAAAGCTCGGCGGCCCCGTGTGGGTGGTCAAGGCCCAGATCCATGCCGGTGGTCGCGGCAAGGGCGGTGGTGTGAAGGTGGCCAAGTCCATCGACGACGTGCGCCGCCTGGCCAGCGACATCCTGGGCATGCAGCTCAAGACCCACCAGACCGGCCCCGAAGGCCAGAAGGTCAACCGCCTCTACATCGAAGACGGCGCTGACATCCAGAAGGAATACTACGTGTCCGTGGTCACCGACCGCGGCACCCAGAAGATCGCCTTCATCGCCTCCAGCGAAGGCGGCATGGACATCGAAGAAGTCGCCCACAGCACGCCCGAGAAGATCATCACGGTCTTCATCGACCCGCTGGCCGGCCTGACCGACGCCCAGGCCCAGCAGATCGCCGACGGCATCGGCATGCCGGCCGACTCGCAAGCCCAGGCCAAGGACATCTTCCGCAAGCTGTACCAGTGCTACATGGACACCGACGCGTCGCTGGTTGAAATCAACCCGCTGAACCGCGATGGCAAGGGCAACGTCATCGCTCTGGACGCCAAGTTCAACTTCGACAGCAACGCGCTGTACCGCCATCCTGAAATCGTCGCCTATCGCGACCTGGACGAAGAAGATCCGGCCGAAGTGGAAGCCTCCAAATTCGACCTGGCCTACATCCAGCTCGACGGCAACATCGGTTGCCTGGTGAACGGCGCTGGCTTGGCCATGGCCACCATGGACACGATCAAGCTGTTCGGCGGCGAGCCGGCCAACTTCCTGGACGTGGGCGGTGGTGCCACCGCCGAGAAGGTCACCGAAGCCTTCAAGATCATGCTCAAGAACCCTGACGTGAAGGGCATCCTGGTCAACATCTTCGGCGGCATCATGAAGTGCGACACCATCGCCGATGGCGTCATCACCGCCTGCAAGGCCGTGAACCTGAACGTGCCGCTGGTGGTCCGCATGAAGGGCACCAACGAAGACCTGGGCAAGAAGATGTTGGCCGACTCCGGTCTGCCCATCATCAGCGTCGACACGATGGCCGAAGCGGCCACCAAGATCGTCGCCGCCGTCAAGTAACGCCCCAGGAAAGAACCATCATGAGCATCCTCATCAACAAGGACACCAAGGTCATCACCCAGGGCATCACGGGCAAGACCGGTCAGTTCCACACCCTCGGCTGCCAGGCCTATGCCAATGGCAAGAACGCTTTCGTGGCGGGCGTGAATCCCAAGAAGGCCGGCGAGAAGTTCTCCGACATCCCCATCTACGCCTCCGTCAAGGAAGCGTCGCAGCAGACCGGCGCCACCGTGTCGGTGATCTACGTGCCGCCCGCCGGTGCCGCTGACGCGATCTGGGAAGCCGTCGAGGCCGACCTGGATCTGGTCATCGCGATCACCGAAGGCATCCCTGTGCGCGACATGCTGATGGTCCGCAACAAGATGAAGGCCAAGGAAGCCGCGGGTGGCAAGAAGACCCTGCTGCTGGGCCCCAACTGCCCTGGCCTGATCACGCCCGAAGAGATCAAGATCGGCATCATGCCCGGCCACATCCACCGCAAGGGCCGCATCGGTGTGGTCTCGCGCTCCGGCACGCTGACCTATGAAGCCGTGGCACAGCTGACCGAACTCGGCCTGGGTCAATCCAGCGCCGTGGGCATCGGCGGTGACCCCATCAACGGCCTGAAGCACATCGACGTGATGCGCGCCTTCAACGACGACCCCGAGACCGACGCCGTCATCATGATCGGTGAAATCGGTGGCCCGGACGAAGCCGAAGCCGCCCAATGGTGCAAGGACCACATGAAGAAGCCCATCGTGGGCTTCATCGCCGGTGTCACCGCCCCTCCGGGCAAGCGCATGGGCCACGCCGGTGCGCTGATCTCCGGTGGTGCCGACACGGCCGATGCCAAGCTGGCGGTCATGGAAGAGTGCGGTTTCAAGGTCACGCGCAACCCGTCGGAGATGGGCCGCATCCTGAAGTCGCTGATCTGAACCGGCCGACTGCTTTGATTTGATTCGGTCCGGATCCGCTTGATCCGGGTCGAACCCATCGGGCTGGTGCATCACCCTTCTGGGGGTGGTTCGCCGGCCCGATTTTTTGCTGCATCCGCATCCTCAGCACCTACACTCAGGGGCTGATTTCTCTTTCGCACATGGACGCCTTCCTCACTCCCGAGTTCTGGCTTGCAGTTGGCCAGATCATCATGATCGACATCCTGCTGGGCGGCGACAACGCCATCGTCATCGCCCTGGCCTGTCGCAATCTGCCGCCTGAATTGCGCCGCAAAGGCATCCTGTGGGGCACGGCGGGTGCCATCCTGCTGCGCGTCGTGCTGATTTTCTTCGCCATGTCGCTGCTGGCACTGCCTTACCTGAAGCTGGTCGGCGCTGCCTTGTTGCTGTGGATTGGCGTCAAGCTCCTGGTGCCGGAAGACGAGGACCATGGCAACCTGCAGGCCAGCGACCGGCTGCTGGGCGCCATCAAGACCATCATCGTGGCCGACTTCGTGATGAGCGTGGACAACGTCATCGGCATCGCGGGTGCGGCCCAGAGCGCTGGTCACGAAGGGCACCAGATGCCCTTGGTGATTTTCGGCCTGCTGGTGAGCATCCCCATCATCGTCTGGGGCAGTGGCCTGGTGCTGCGTTTGATGGACCGATTCCCCATCATCGTCACCGCCGGTGGCATGTTGCTGGGGTGGATCGCGGGCACCCTGGCCGTGACAGACCCAGCCATCCAGGGCCATCTGCCCCAAGGCGATGTGGTCCGCTATGCGGCTGGCGGGCTGTGTGCTTTGCTGGTGCTGGCCGTGGGCAAGGCGCTGGCAGCCCGCGCCGAACCCAGCACCTCCTGACGCTGGGCGCAGGATGCTGATGCTGCTGTGGCTGATCCTGTTGCCGTTGGCCATCTGGCTGCTCTGGCGCAGCCCATGGGGGCGGCGCACGGCTGCAAGGGCACGGCGCAACGGCCAGCAGGCCGTCACGGATTGGGCTGATTTCAGCGACACCTCCCCGGTGGCCGATGGCGCTGAGCAGGCGCGTCGCCAGCGGCGCCAAGCCGAGCGAGACGGGTTCGTGGATTCGTCGCTGGCACACCGCGAGGCGTCTCGCCAGGAAATCGCACCCGGCGTGTTCGGCGACAGCGTGGACGCAAGTGGCCATGACAGCGCCCATGACAGCACCTTGAGCGGTGCCCGCAGCTCCTCGCCCGCACTGGACAGCTGGTTCGATGAACTGGACGATGGCCATGTGCAAGAGGGGCGGCACTCGCAGCCCATGCCGCTGACGCCGCCGCAGCGCATCCAGCGTGCCTTGCAGACGCAAGGCGATGGTCCGGTGGACCAGGTCTGGGAGACCTTGCGCGCCTACATCCCGGACGCCAGCCACCGAGAGGCGACCCTGCAGACATGCGAGCGCATCGCGGCAGCGTTCGAGGGCGATGCACGCTTCGAAGCGGCCCGCGATGTCTACGAGCACATGGCCGACATCGACCCCGATTGGCCCGACGTGCGCAACCGCCTGATGCGCGTGCGCGGCCTGGCCCAGGTGGCCACGGTCAGCTCATGGGGGTCCGTGCCACCGCGGCCCGTGCCCACCTTGTCGCAGCCGGGTCTGGGGCGCTACCTCATCGACAAGCCCCTGGGTCAGGGCGCCATGGGCGCGGTCTACCAGGGCCGCGATCCGGCCACGGGGCGGCGTGTGGCCATCAAGACCATGGCCTTGTCGCGCGAATTCAGCGGCGATGACCTCGTGGACGCTCGCAACCGCTTCCTGCGCGAAGCCGAGATGGCCGGGCGCCTGCAGCACCCCGACATCGTGGGCATCCTGGACGCTGGAGAAACCGAGGGTCTGGCCTACATTGCCATGGAGTTGGTCGAGGGCGTTGACCTCGCGCGCCATGCCCAGCCAGGCCAATTGCTCAGCGTGCCACAGGTGTTGCGCATCACGGCCCGGGTGGCCGAGGCGCTGGCCTACGCGCACACCCGCGGCGTCACCCACCGCGACGTCAAGCCAGCGAACATCATGGTCGACCTGGCCCACGACGTCGTCAAGGTGATGGATTTCGGCGTGGCCCGAGTGGCCGATGCCACCCGCACGCGCACGGGCGTGGTGCTGGGCACGCCCACGTTCATGTCGCCCGAGCAGCTCTCCGGGCAGCCCACCGACGGCCGCAGCGATGTGTACTCGCTGGGCGTCACGCTGTTCCAGTTGCTCACAGGCGCGCTGCCTTATCGCAACGACTCCATGGCGGCGCTCATGCGGGCCATCGGCCGAGAACCACCTACCCCGCTGGCCAGCCTGCGCCCCGACCTGCCGCCCGCGCTCGGCGACATCGTGGCCCTCGCGTTGCAAAAACACCCGGCCACGCGCTACGCGAACGGTCAGCAAATGGCCGATGATCTGCGGGCAGTGCTGCGCAGCCTGTGCGAGCCTCCCCCGCCGCAGGCACCGAGGCCAGGTGGGGGCCTGGACATCAACCTGGCTTGACGACCTCCGCGCAACGCCCTGACGACATCCCCGATCCCCGGATCGACCCAACACAGCGACAATTTGGCCATGGAGTTCGAGTTCTACAGTCAGACAGACACCGGGCGGGTGCGCACCAACAACGAGGACAGCATCGCCCTCGAGGAGCCCTGCGCCCTGGCCATCCTGGCCGATGGCATGGGGGGCTACGCCGCAGGCGAGGTGGCCAGTGGCATGGCCTGCGAGTTCATCCGGGCCGAGCTGGGCCGCTGGTTGAGTGAAGCGGCGGACAACGCCAGCGACACCGACGTCAAGCGCGCCATGGACATCTGCGTGGACAATGCCAACCGCGCCATCTTCAGCGCCGCCAGCTCCAACCCGACCTACGCCGGCATGGGCACCACCCTGGTGATGGGCGTGTTCCGCTCCGGGCGCCTGTTGATGGGCCACATCGGTGACTCGCGCGGCTACCGCTGGCGCGCCGGCCAACTCCAGCAAATCACCAAAGACCATTCGTTACTGCAAGAGCAGATCGACGCTGGCATGCTCACGCCCGAGCAGGCGCTGTATTCGGCCAACAAGAACCTCGTGACACGGGCCCTGGGCGTGGAAGACCTCGCCCTGCTGGAGACCCACCTGCACGACATCCAGTCTGGCGACATCTACCTGATGTGCTCGGACGGCCTGTCCGACATGCTGCGCGACCCGCAGATCGCTGACGTCATGTCTGCCCACACTTCGCTGGCGGACATGGGGGGGGCGCTGGTCGCCGCGGCGAACGAGGCGGGCGGGCGGGATAATATCGCTGTCGTGCTGGTGCGCGCCCAGGGAGTGGCCGAACCAGTGCCCAGGTCATGGTGGCCCTTCAAGCGTTTGGGCGGCCTGGGCTGAACATCCAATATCAAGATCCATACCCGAAGAGGTTACGAATGGGAAAACTGGTTGTCTCACTCGATGGGGTCGTCATCAAGGAGGTTGAAGTCACGAAAGACAAGACCACCCTGGGACGGCGCCCCTACAACGACATCGTGATCGACAACCTGGCCGTCAGCGGTGAGCACGCTGTGCTGCAGCTGGTGGGCGGCAACGTCTTCCTCGAAGACCTCAACAGCACCAACGGCACCTACATCAACGGCAAGGCCGTCAAGAAGCAGCTGCTGCAGCACAACGACACGGTCGAGATCGGCAAGTACAAGATCAAGTTCCTGGTCGATGAGGGCTCGGACTACGAAAAGACCATGATCATGCGCTCGGACACGCCCCTGCCCACGGCGTTGGGCGCGCGCAGCCCGTCCGGCCCTGGCACCACCCCGTCGTCGTCCGGCTTCGGCGGCACGCTTTCCGGTGGCATGGGCAGCTTCGCCAGCAATTTTGGCAGCATGCCCCAGCAAACGCCCGCGTCCATCAAGGTGCTCAATGGCGCCGCGGCAGGCCGCGAAGTGGCCCTGACCAAGGTCGTGACCACCGTGGGCAAGCCCGGCGTGCAGGTGGCCTCCATCACCAAGCGCCCGGGTGGCTACGTGTTCGCGCATGTCGAAGGCAGCGCCCGCCCGACCGTGAACGGCGAGCCTGTGGCGGCCGACCCGGTGCACCTGAAAAGCGGTGACGTGATCGAGCTGGCCGGCACGCAGATGCAGTTCGTGCAGGTGTGAGCCTGACATGATCCGCGTGCTGGGTTGCTACGGGTCGATCGCGGCCCGTTGCCACACCACCTCTTTCCTGCTGGACGACGACATCCTGATCGATGCCGGCAGCGGTGTGGGCGAGTTGCGCCTGGACGAACTGGCCCGCATCGACCACGTCCTCGTCACGCACAGCCACCTCGACCACGTCCTCAGCATCCCCTTGCTGGCCGACACGGTCATCAAGTTGCGCATGGGCGCAGGCGGGCCTGCCCAGCTCAAACCCATCCACGTGCACGCGCTCCCGGAAACGCTGGAGGCGCTGCGCCAGCACATCTTCAACGGCGTGATCTGGCCCGATTTCACGCGGCTGCCCAGCGCGGCACACCCGGTGCTGGTGTTCCACGAGGTGCAGGTGGGCCAGACGCTGCGATTTGCCGCGCGCGGCGGCCAGACCGACCGCTTGGTGCACGTGCTGCCGGCTGCCCACACCGTGCCGGCCGTGGGTTTTGGCGTGGACACGCCCCAAGGCTGGTGGGTGTTCACGGGCGACACGGGCCCCAACCCGGCGCTGTGGCAGGCGTTGAATGGCCTGCGCATTGCGCAACTGGTGATCGAAACCGCCTTTGGCAACGAAGAAGCGCATCTGGCGAACATCAGTGGCCACCTCTCGCCCGAGACCCTGGCCCAGGAGCTGGCGCAACTCGACGGCGAGGTGAGCGTGTACATCACCCACCCCAAGCCCGGCGAGGTGCCGGCCGTGCTGTCGCAGGTGCGGGCGCTGGACAGCCGCCACCGCATCGAGCCCTTGCGCGAGGGGCAGCGCTTCCATGTGCCGGCGGACGAGGATTGAGCGCACAGCCCGTTTGAGCTGACAAAAATTGTCAGCTCAAACTGGGGGTTGACACTTTCTGTCTCACACACGGAAACATCCCCGACCTGAACGGTCTCATCCGTTCGGATGCCCGCGGGAAAGCGCGCAGGAAATCACGATTTTTCAAGGGCTGAAAGCTGGCACGCGGGCTGCACTTGTACTGGCATGCGCTCGGCGGTGCCGGGTGCTTCTCGCAAACCCTTTCTCAGACCAGCGGGCACATGCCCCAAGGAGTTGACCATGAAGCGCGTCCAACAAGGTTTCACCCTCATCGAACTGATGATCGTCGTGGCGATCATCGGCATTCTGGCGGCTGTGGCGCTGCCTGCTTACCAGGACTACACCGTCAAATCCAAGTGGGCAGCCAACATTGCTGAAGTGGAAGGCATCAAGAATGCCATCAAAGGCTGCATGAACGAAGAGGCTGGTGTTGGTACGAATTGTGATGAGCTTGCTGAGCTGCAGAAGTACGGTTTCGCAGGTTCCGCCCTGACTCAGCCCAAGTATGCAACGTCTGCAGTCACCTTGACCGGCGCTGCGACCTCCGTGAATGTGGCCTTCACCGGCACGTCTGATGTCAAGGGCTTGGTGTTCAGCGCTGATTGCTCGATTAATGCAGGTGGCAACATCGACTGCATTGCCAAGACTGGCACGGATACCCTCGGTAACTACGTTAAGGGATCTGGCCGCTGATTTCGGTCTGGCCCGAACCTACAAAGCGCCTCTTGGGGCGCTTTGTTCATTTTCGAAGGGGCGCAAGTGGTCGGAAGGCCGTCAGCCCCAGCACCA
>Ga0265316_10006274_pt1 | contig 11395 bp, 7 predicted proteins | sample 4522metaG_FD_202092 | JGI IMG/M metagenome (GOLD analysis project Ga0265316, IMG submission 202092) | Rhizosphere microbial communities from Carex aquatilis grown in University of Washington, Seatle, WA, United States - 4-5-22 metaG | ecosystem: Host-associated > Plants > Roots > Rhizosphere >...
TCTGCTACCTTTCCATCTCCACGTGGACCCTGTCCACTTTGGCGAGATCCCTCTTGTAGAAAATCGCCGCTAGGAGGAAGAGGATGCCGGCAAACACTGAGGCGGCAGGCACGAGCATCATCGCCTTGGAGAGGCTCCCGAGCTTGTCCGAAATTGCCCCGACGACAATTGGTCCCGTCGAGCTGCCCAAAAGGTTCTGCACGATCACGCACAGACTGTAGGAGATGGCCCACAGGCCCGGATGGACGACGTCCTGCGTGACCGCGGAGGCGCCGGAAAGGTAGAGGAGCGTCGAGATGGCAGCAAGCATCAGGGCGATGTATTGGGCCGTACCGGTCAGGAAGCCGAGGGCCACCACCCAGATGGCGGCACTGAGAATGCTGGAGAGCCCGGCGAAGAGCGGACGGGCGTTGGGCCTGCGCTTCATCCATGCATCGACGATGAACCCGCCCAGCGGAGCGCCGATAATCGCCAAAAGCATGACCGACGATGCCTTCGTCCCTGCGGCGCCCGGTGCCATGCCCTGTGTGCGCACGAAGTAGGAGGGCAGCCAGGTGAGGAAAGCGCTCGTGAGGAACGTGTTCCCGGCGAACCCGATGTACGTGAGGATGAGCGACGGAGTGCGCAGGATCTCGCGGGCGATCTCCCCGAAGCGCATGGCGTGTTTCACGGTTGCTCCCGCGTCGGTCCGCTCGAGCTTGATGGTCTTGTAGTCGCGGGCGAAGAAGAAGAACAGCACACCGATGATGAACCCGGGAAGCGCGACGATTCCGAACGCGTTCTTCCAGCCCCACCTCGTCGCAATGAGGCCACCGAGCAGGACGCCGATCGCGGATCCGAGCGGAATGGAGGCGTTCCACAGACCGGTCATGCGCGCACGCTTGCTCGCCGGATACATGGCGGAGATCATGGCGGTGCCACCGGGCGCGTAGCCGGCCTCGCCGACGCCGACGCCGAATCGCGTGAGGAGGAGGCGCGGGAATGTCTTTGCGAAAGCGGCGGCGCCCGTCGCGAGACTCCACAGCATGACCATTAGACCGACGCTCCTCTTCCGGCTCCAGCGGTCAACGATGATCGAGACCGGGAAAGCGAAGACGACGATCGACCAGTACACGGCGGAGATGAGCGAGCCTGCCTGCGTATCCGTGATCCCGAGATCCGCCTTGAGAAACGGGATGATCGACGAGACGATCTCGCGATCGATGTAGTCGAACATGTACAGGAGGAACAGCCCAAGGAATAACCATTTCGTGCGCTTGTCTCCGACAGCGGCTCCGCCGGCGAGCTCCGCGGGATTCACGGCCGCAACAGGTTTCTCGTTCTTCGCCATCGCATCAATCCCCCTTCTCCAGAATGCGCCCACGTTACAGGAGACGGCAGCGAAAATCTACAGATCCGGCAAAAAAAAGAGGCCCTGGCGTTACGCTCCAGGGCCAAAGATATCAGGGTCGGATACGGTCAGGCGACGCCGACAGGGTTCGCCAGCGGAGGACCTTGTTGGGGTGCCTCTTCGGCCAGGGAAGCACCGGAGAACTGGCTGTTGTACAGATCCGCGTAGAACCCGCCTTTGTCGAGCAGCTCCTTGTGCGTGCCGGTTTCGATGATCTTCCCGTGATTCATGACGAGAATCAGCTTGGCGTCGCGGATCGTGGAGAGACGATGGGCGATCACGAAGCTCGTGCGATCCTTCATCAGCTTGGCCATTGCCTTCTGGATGAGAACCTCGGTGCGCGTATCCACCGAGCTCGTGGCCTCGTCGAGGATGAGTATGGCCGGATCGATGAGGAAAGCGCGTGCGATGGTGAGAAGCTGGCGCTGTCCCTGCGATATATTCGACGCTTCCTCGTTGAGCACCGTGTTATATCCCTCCGGCAGCGTGCGGATGAAGTGATCCGCGTGTGCCGCGATGGCCGCCTGATGCACCTCCTCGTCGGTGACGGTGCCCCGACCGTAGGCGATGTTGTCGCGGATGGTGCCATTGAACAGCCACGTATCCTGCAGCACCATCCCGAAGGCGCAGCGGAGATTCCCGCGCTTGATGTCGCGTATGTCGATCCCGTCCACCGTGATGCGCCCCTTCTGGATGTCGTAGAAGCGCATGAGGAGATTGACGAGCGTGGTCTTTCCCGCACCCGTAGGTCCGACGATGGCGATGGTCTGGCCCTCCTTCACGTCGAGATTCATATCCTCGATGAGCGGAGAGTCTTCCTTGTAGCTGAAGCTGACATGCTCGAAGTGCACCTCCCCGCGCGGCGCGGAGAGGATCTTGGCGTCGGCCGCGTCCGGCGTCTCTTCCTTTTCGTCCAGGAGCTCGAAGACGCGCTCGGCGGATGCGACGGTGGACTGCAGGATGTTGGCGATGTTCGCCGTCTGTGCGATGGGCATGGTGAACTGACGCGAGTACTGGATGAATGCCTGGATGTCGCCGATGGCGATCGCCTTGTGGGTCACCATGATGCCGCCCGCCACGGCCACCGCCACGTAGCCGATGTTGTTGATGAAGGTCATCAGGGGGAACATGAGTCCCGAGATGAACTGGGCGCGCCAGCTGGCGTTGTAGACCTTGTCATTCATCTCGTTGAAGCGTTCGATCGATTTGCGTTCGTGCCCGAATGCTTTCACGATGGTGTGGCCCGAATACATCTCCTCGATGTGCCCGTTGAGCTCGCCGAGGTTCTTCCATTGATCCGCGAAGTATTTCTGCGACTTGGGCGCGATGACGCGCGTGGCCAGAAAGCTCAGCGGGAGGACGATGATCGTTATGAGGGCCAGCAGCGGGCTGATGGTCAGCATCATGACGAGCACGCCGATGATGGTCACCACCGAGGTGATGACTTGCGTGAGACTCTGCTGGAGAGTGTTGGCGATGTTGTCCATATCGTTGGTGAACCGGCTCATGATCTCACCGTGCGTGGTGCCGTCGAAATACTTCAGCGGCAGCCGCGTCAGCTTGTCATTGACCTGCTTGCGCATGTCGTAGACGGTCCGCTGGGAGACGCCGGCCATGATGTACTGCATCACGTAGCTGAGAGCCGCGCTGATGACGTACAAGGCGATGAGCTCAACGACGATCTGCTGGATGTACGCGAAGTCAATGGCCGCTCCGGGCAGATGCATCATCTTGGCCATCAGGCCCTGAAAAAGGCGCGTGGTGGCGTTTCCCATGATCTTGGGTGCGAAGATGGCGAAGACCGTGCTCGCGATGGCGAGGAGCAGCACCACGATGAGCTTTGTCATATGGGGCTTGAGATAGCCCACGAGGCGTCTCATGGAAACCCCGAAATTCTTCGCCTTTTCAACCGGCATGCCCATGCCGCCCATGGGGCCGCGATGACCGCCGGGCCCGCCCCGACCCGGGCCGAAGCCCGGTCCGCGCGCCGCGCCTGCGGCCGGTGCGCCCGCGGGTCTCTGTGTCGTCTGTGTCGTGCGTGCGTCGCTCATGCCAGTTCCTCCTCTGAAAGTTGCGAGGAGACGATTTCGCGATACACCTCGCAGGAGCGGATCAGCTCCTTGTGCGTACCCATGCCGACGACGCGCCCGTCGTCCAGAACGATGATGCGATCCGCATCCATGACGGTGTTCACCCTCTGAGCGACGATGACCACCGTTGCGTCGCCGGTTTCCTTTCGCAGCGCGGCGCGGAGGCGTGCGTCGGTCTTGAAGTCCAGGGCCGAGAACGTGTCGTCGAAAATGTAGATCTCGGGCTTGCGGACCAGCGCGCGGGCAATGGAAAGGCGCTGCTTCTGTCCGCCGCTGACGTTCGCGCCGGCCTGGGCGATGACCGCCCCGAAGCCGTCCGGCTTCGCGTTGATGAACTCGAGGGCCTGCGCGGTTTCCGCCGCGTGGGTCACCTCCTCGTCCGTGGCGTCCTCGCGGCCGTAGCGGATGTTGTTCGCGATGGTGTCGTTGAACAGCACCGCTTTCTGGGGCACGAAGCCGAGCTTCATACGGAGCGTTTCCTGTGACATCTTGCGGATGTCGACGCCGTCCACGAGGATTTCGCCCTTTGCCACGTCATAGAAGCGCGGCACGAGGTTGACGAGGGTCGATTTGCCCGAACCGGTGCCGCCGATGATCGCCGTCACTTCGCCGGGGTGAGCGCTGAAGGAGATGTCGTTGATGGCGGGCTCTTCGGCCCCCGGGTACGCGAAGGTGACATTGCGGAACTCCAGGTATCCGTGCTCCTGCTCCGCCGTGACCGGCGCTTCCGGATCTTTGATCCCCGGGTTCAGAGCAAGCACTTCATTGATACGTCCCGCGGAGGCCGAAGCACGCGGCAGCATGATGAAGAGGAAGGACACCATGAGCAGCGAGAAGAGGATCTGCATGCCGTACTGGAGGAACGCCATGAGGCCTCCCACCTGCATTTCCCCGGCATCGATCCTCTGCGCGCCGAACCAGATGATGGCAACCATCGTGATGTTCATGATGAGCATCATGAGCGGCATCATGAGCGCCATGAGCTTGTTGACCTTGACTGAAGTCTCGGTGAGGTCTTTGTTCGCATCGTCGAAGCGCGCCCGCTCGTGATCCACCCTATTGAACGCGCGCACGACGCGCTCCCCCGTCAGGCCTTCACGGAGCACGAGATTCAGCCGGTCGATCTTCTTCTGGATTGCCCGGAACAGCGGAAGCGCCCGCGTGGCTACAAAGACGACCACGATGATGATGATGGGGATCACGATGGCAAGCACCCACATCAGCTTGGCGTCCTTGGCGTAGGCCATGATCACGCCGCCCACCGCCATGATAGGAGCCATGATGAGCATGCGCAGCATGATCATCGTGAACATCTGCACTTGGGTGATGTCGTTTGTCGTACGCGTGATCAGGGATGGCGTGCCGATGATGTCGAACTCGTGCAGCGAGAAGCCTTCGACGTGCGTGAACACCTTCTTGCGCATGTCGCGGCCGAAGCCCATGCCGACCCGGGAGGATAGGAACGCCGCAATGAGGGCCGCGCCCATGTCCGCCAGGGCCACCAAAAGCATGAGACCGCCCGTGCGCAGGATGTAACTGGTGTCGCCCTTGACGATACCGATATCCACGATGTCCGACATCAGCGTCGGCAGATACAACTCCGCGATCGCCTGGGTCGCGACGAGTACCAGGACGAATATGATGGGAATCGTGTAAGGTTTCAGATTTCGAAAAAGTTTCAGCATGAATCACTCCTCATAGTGGTGGACGTATCCGCGGCGTCATTATTGCAGCGGTACTCCTCGGGTGACGTCGCGGGTTGGAAGCCGTTTCTCCGCGGCGATCAAGATGGGTAGGGAGGCGAGGATGGCATCGCACTCCTCGCTGCTCAAGGCGCCAACCATATCCGACACCCAAACATAGCGCTCGTCGATGCTGTTCTTGATGAATGACGTGCCTGACTCGGTCAGCGTGATCTCCCGGGCGCGTCTGTCGTCCGGATTCTCCGAGCGGGTCACGAAACCACCTTGAACAAGCTTGTCCACGAGCTGGCTTGCGGCGGCGCCGCTCACGTCGAAGTGGCGGCTGACGTCATGCATTGCACATCCGCCCTGGTGATAGAGCCGCATCATGAGACTGAATTGAGGCATGGATATGCCAGTTGCTTTCACGTGCCGATGCATGTTGTCCATGGATCGCATTGTGAATGTCTCCATCCACTCCTTGATGATCGCCGTTGTTTGTTCGGTGTTTTTCATGGTTAAGTGCGCTTATTAAATAAGCTTACTTAACATATCGATTCCCTTAACCATCGTCAATAAGAATTGAAAAAAATCGCCTTGCCTCGCGCACCCGCGGCGGATATCCTGGTTTCATGAGTGAAAAAATCCAGAAACTGAGAGAAATTCTGGCTGAAATCTTCGATTTGGAGCGCGCTTCCGCCCTTCTCGGGTGGGATCAGCAGACCTATATGCCCTCCGCGGGCGCGCTGATGCGTGGTTATCAATCTGGCACTATCGATAGGATGGCCCACGACATGGCCACATCCGCCGCCTTGGGAAAACTCCTGGACGATCTGCGTCCCACGGCCGGCTCACTGGACCCCGACTCAGACGACGCCCGCCTCGTTAGGGTGGCCGCGTTGGATTTCGAACGCGCGAAATGCGTTCCCTCCGACTACGTCGAGGAGCTCGCCCGCGTAGCGGCGCAGGCCTTCCCCGCGTGGGCGCAGGCCCGACAATCGTCGCGCTTTTCGGTTTTCCAACCCTACCTCGAGAAGCTCGTGGAAATGACCCACCGGTATGTGTCATTCTTCCCACCTGCCGCGCATCCGTATGACGTCCTTTTGGACCGATTCGAGCCCGGGCTGACCACGGCCGAGATGCAGGCGATATTCAAGCCCCTTCGTGAAAAACAGGTGGCGCTCATCAAGTGGATCGCCACCGCGCCCCAGGTCGATGATTCATGCCTCCACCAGAAGTTCGACACCCAGGCGCAGTGGGATTTCGGCGTTCACATCATCACGAAAATCGGTTTTGACTGGAATCGGGGGAGACAGGACAAGAGCGCCCATCCCTTCACCGTGAGCCTGTCGGCCGACGACGTGCGCATCACGACGCGCATGAACCCCGACTACTTCGGCGACAGCCTTTTCAGCACGATGCACGAGTGCGGTCATGCCCTCTACGAGCAGGGCTTTGCGGAGGGCCTGGGCCGTTCCCCGCTGGGCAACGCGGCATCCCTTGCCGTGCACGAATCGCAAAGCAGGATGTGGGAGAATCTTGTCGGCCGTTCCCTCTCCTTCTGGCGCTATGCGTATCCAGCGCTCGTCACCTCATTCCCGCAGCTCAAGGGCGTTCCCCTGACGACATTCTACAAGGCGATCAACCGCGTCCAGCCCTCCCTCATTCGCACCGAGGCGGACGAGGCGACGTACAATCTGCACGTCATGCTTCGCATGGAAATCGAGATAGCGCTTCTGGAAGGTACGCTCGCCGTCAAGGACCTGCCCGAAGCGTGGAACAGCCGCATGAAGGACTACCTGGGTGTCACCCCTCCCGACGACGCGCATGGCGTGCTGCAGGACGTGCACTGGGCCTATGGAGAGCTGGGCTATTTTCCCACGTATGCCCTGGGCAATCTCATTTCGGCTCAGCTTTGGGAAACCATCCGCGCGCAGATTCCGGACATCGAGGCGCAGATCGAAGCAGGGAAGTTCGACGCGCTCCTGGGCTGGTTGCGGGAAAAGATCCACCGCCACGGCAGGAAGTTCGCGCCGCAGGAAATGGTGCGTCGGGTTACGGGATCCGGCATCGACGCCGCTCCGTACCTTCGCTATCTCGAGACCAAGTACCGGGCCATCTACGAAGGGTAACGGCTTACCCGCCCCGGCCTTTTCCTCGACGGGCCCCTTCAGTATAGTGCGCGCACGGGAGGCGTGATTGCTCACGGGCTCGTTCGAGAATCTTTCTCCGGCCATCGCCATGCAGGGGGTGGAAGAATCCTTCGCGTGCGTGCTGGACGGAACCATGGAATCCTACGCGAGCTACGTCAACCGCGTATACGGCCTGCGCTCGGAGACCGGCGAGCGGCTTGTTGTCAAGTTCTACCGACCCGGGCGGTGGAGCCGTGAGGCGATAGAGGAAGAGCACCGATTCCTCCTCGATTGCGCGGAGACGGAGATCCCCGTCATTGCCCCAATGGCCGGACCTGACGGTGCTACCCTGCATTCCCTCGTCGCCCTCGGCGAAAGCGGCGGCCAGGAGCTGCTGTTCGCCCTCTTCAAACGTACGGGGGGCCGTACCTTCGAACCCGAATCCGAGGAGGACCTGATCCGACTCGGCTCGCTCCTCGGCCGCTGCCATGCGGCCGGGGCGCGCCGTGAAGCGCCGCATCGCGTTGCCTGCACCCCCTCCACGCTCACCGCGGCCTTCGTGGAGGAGCTGCTCGGCGACGGCCTTGTTCACCCCGCATGCGCGGAGGAGTTCCGCACGTTGTGCGCCGAGACACTCACCCGCGTCACTCCGCGCTTCGAGGGCATTCCATTGCAGCGCATCCACGGGGACTGCCATCGCGGGAACATCATCGACCGCCCGGACACGGGACTCGTCCTCATCGACTTCGACGACATGATGCGCGGCCCGGCCGTGCAGGATCTCTGGCTCGTGCTGCCGGACCACGCTGAGAAAAGCCGCGCGGAGTTGGGTTGGCTCCTGGAGGGCTATGAGCGGTTTCGTGAGTTCGACAGGACCACCGTGCGCCTCATCGAGCCTCTGCGATTCATGCGCATGATCTACTTTCTGGCATGGCGCGCCCGCCAGCGCAACGATTTCTGGTTCCGCGAGAGTTTTCCCACGTGGGGCAACGAAGCCTTCTGGATCAAGGAGCTTTCGGACCTGCGTGATCAGGCGGAAATGGTGAACGAAGCATTGGATGCCTGAACGGCCGCATCAGGGAACGCCGGCACGATCGCGGGCAGCCTCGGTCTTCCCGCCGAGGTCATTTCACCGTGTCGATGGCCAGACTGTTGAGCGACACTACCTTGTTGATCGAGGAGAACCATGCCAGAGCTCGGACCGCGGTAGCCTTTTCCTTCACCGTAACGGCGGCAAGGGCTACCGGTTCTATGCCGGAGAAGGCGGCTCCCGCGCTCGTGAACAGGACATCTTCACCGCTCGCTGGATTGCCTGAATCCGTGCCCACCACGATGAACGACTTCCCGTCAGCGGCGTAGACGATTGCATCGATCCAGTCGGCCGCCGTCCTCGTCTTGTCCACAAGCGCGCCATTGGTGAACACACGGCGGCGATTGGTCACGAGCCAGCTCTTTCCGTTGCTCGCATAGCGGACGACCCAATTGTAGGACTGCTCCAGGTCCGTCATCGGGCCGAATGAGTCCTGGTCGCTCGTGATGATGGTCGCCCCTTTGGCGGAATCGCTGACCACCGCCACCCACGATTTGGATCCCGGCGCCCACGCCAGGCCGGAGACGAGCTGATACGGACCGAGCTTCGTTCCATCGCTTACCACGATGGACTGCTCGCCCCAAGCGCCCGTTGCGGCCGCCCACGCCCCCCCGTCGGGAGAAATCCAGAATTGCGAGGCGTCGGTGGCGACCTCTTTTCCATTGACGAGCGCGGATTGTTCGTGCTCCGCCTTTTCAACAAGGGCGTACCAGGAGACACTGTTGTCGCTGAATCCAATGGAAGGCACGCCGTCGGAGGCGACACCCGTGAGGGTCGTCGACTGCGCTGCCCGGCCCAGGTCCTTCACCGTGATGGTCATGTCGGTGCCGTCAGTCGTGGCGCTGGATACGATCAGAGATCGCTTCCCATCCGGACTGAGAGCAAAGCCCCTCAACCGAACGAACGGTCCCAAGCGGCTTCCGTCTTCGCGCAGCACGTAGTCCTTGCCGTCCTTGGCGTCCTTGAGCGGCACCCCCCATTTCGTGCCTGTCCCGTCCAGTGCCATGCAGAGGCTTGTGGTCGCCTGGATTTTCTGGTAGACACCCACCATGACGCCGTTCACGATGTAGCGCACCTGATTGGTGTTGTCCAAAGAGCTGATGGCCAGAATATGATGCAGATCCGTGCCGATGACGGCCGCGAGGCTTTCCTGTTCGTGGAGGATGTTTTCCTCGATACCCATCGAGTACAACGGCGTGGAAAAAACGCAGAGGCCGCCTTTTTGACGAATGAGAGTCGCCATGTCCCGATCGGTCGTCGCGAAAAGACGTCCGCCCGCGGTGGTGGCAAAAGAGCCGGGCGGCGCCGCGCTCAGAACAAGGCGTGCAACGTCCAGGGCTTCAATGGCGAGGGCGCTGTGCAGCGGGGTGTCACCCGTCACGTCGGGGGTCAATGGATCGGCGCCGTTTGCCAGGAGAAAGCGCGCCACATCGACCGTGGAGGCGAAGTGGAGAGGAGTGCGCCCGTCAGACGTCGCTATCCCCACGCCCACCCCCTCTGTCTTTACGGCGCGTGTCACGCCGGATAGGTCCCCGATGAAGGCATACCAGTGCAGGTCGGCGGCCTGGTATTTCTTCTCGAACGCGGCGCGGTAGGCGTCGAGACCACGCCCGGACGACGGGTTCTTCCCAACCAGCGGTGCCAGCACCGCCGCCACCGGTCCATAGCCGGCGTCTATCGCGATATCCAGCGGAGTGTTCGACGGGCCGAACGTTGAGACCCCCATTCCCTTTGAAACCAGATAACGCGCAAGGGCGGGTCGGTTCCAGGAGGCGGCCGTATGGAGCGCGCTGCGCGGAGCGGCCGTGGTGGCGGGGGTCAGGCGCGCTCCCGCCTCCACGAGTTGGCGCAGCACGTCCAGGGAACCGGCCTCGACGGCGGAGTCGATCACCGACCAGCCCATGGAGTCGTGTGCGTTCGGGTCGGCCTTGCGCGCAAGAAGGTAGGCGACCATCTGAGCGTTGCCCTTCGTGACCGCGTAATGAAGGGCGCTCATCATTGTCCCGCGGTCAGCCGGCCGCGCCTGTGCTTCGATTTTCGCGCCCTTTGCCACCGCGCTCTTCGCGCCATCCAGCGAGCCGACGGAAATCGCCGCGAAAAGCGCATCAGTGGCGTCGGCGAATAGAGCCGACAAACCGATGCCGACGAGGAAAAACGAGATGGCGAGCGACATTTTCAGGGCATGTGGGCGCTGCGGCATGGCACGGTCCCTTCTTGAATGGTAGATTCCTGTCATTGTTTGTTCCACAATCCACGGGCGTCGTCAAGCGCTTGCGCGGCGGAATACGCGGTGGTACGATTTTATCATGAAAAGACGGGCACCGGTGATGCTGCTCGCTCTCCTCACCCTCGGCTCGTGCGCGGGCACTCCGTCGGCGGTGCAGAAAGACGGGACGACCCCGACGGGAGGAAAGGAATCCACGACTCCGGTCGAACAAACGCAGAGCGCGCCCGTGACCGTGGAAACCTTCACCACATTCGATACCTACGGCATGAGGATCGTCTCCTGCTCGCCGAAGGAAGGCGTGGACGAAGGCACGTTCGTTCTTTCCTCGACGACGCCGATGAAGATCATCGCAGATATGAAAATCGCCGGTGCGACGGACTCGCAGCAGGTCGACGTGGTCAAGGAAGGAGCCACCTGGAGAGTCAGCGCCTATTTCCCGACCACGGGAATCTACCAGGTACGGGTCTTCGCGAAGGCGGACTCCGACACGGGCACCAACTATTACGGCTCCGTCTACGTGACCTTCACGGCAGCGGTGGCGGGCGATCAGAAGATCTACTCCCTCGGCGCGGACGGGGAGTCTCAGAAGATCCGGCTCACGGAAGTGAAGACCGTTGCCGAGCGTTGGGAGCCGTATCCCGGAACCTCCTTCGAGAGCTACGAGACCGGCCTCCTCGCCAAGGATGCCGACATACCCTTCCAGGGCGGTACCATCAGGCTGACAAAAAACACCCCGATTCGATTCGAGGCTTATGGCGCATCGATGGGCGGTTTTGCCGTCGCC
>Ga0265316_10006276_pt1 | contig 11394 bp, 9 predicted proteins | sample 4522metaG_FD_202092 | JGI IMG/M metagenome (GOLD analysis project Ga0265316, IMG submission 202092) | Rhizosphere microbial communities from Carex aquatilis grown in University of Washington, Seatle, WA, United States - 4-5-22 metaG | ecosystem: Host-associated > Plants > Roots > Rhizosphere >...
GCAAGCTCTGCGGCGTCAGCCTGTGGAGTCCAGAGCGCTGGCGTCGCGCAAGCGGCGTGAAACTCTGGACGGCGAAGCAGGAAGAAAAAACTAGATTTTATGGAAAATCATAGGTTTTTCAGAGCGGTAGGCATGAGGCTTTTCTTAAGCGCGCTCCGCGCAAGCTTTACCGGGGCTGGACAAACTCCGGAAACCACTGCTTCATCGTGCGCCCGGCATAGGCCATCAGGTTGGGATGGCGCAGGGCCGCGTCGCGGACCGGGCTGTATTTCACCGGGATCTGGAACAGATTGTTGAGATAGGCGGCCAGGCAGGCGTCGATGCGGGTCGGGGTTTCGCCGTGGAAATAGGGCTTCTCGCCCAGCCACGCCGCCAAGGCTTGGATGTCGGCGCAGCCGAAGGCATAGATTTCCGCCGCCCCGTGGCGGCCCAGCCCGTGGAAGTAAAGCTCCTTGCCCAGCCCCCGGCGCACCCATTCCGCCAAGGGGCGTCTGAACGGAGACGGCACCCAGTTGAAAAACGCCTCGCGGGTGGCAGGCCAATTGACCGGGTCTACCCAGCGGTTTTGAATCAGCACCCAGTAAAACCGCTCGTCGAACATCGCCTGGAACGCCCGCGACAGGGCTTTCTGCTCGTCGCTCAGATCCCTGTCCGGGTCGAAACCGTGGCGCTCGCGCAGATGGTCGAGGATCAGTTCCGAATCCCCCAGCCGGATGTCGCCGTCTTCGATATACGGCAGCTTGCCCTTGGGGGCCTTGGCGGGGATGGGGCATTCGACCACCTCGTATTCCAGCCCCGCCATGCGCAGCGCGCACTCGGTCTTCATGCAAAACGGGCTGGCGTTGGGCAGGCCAAAGGCCCGGGCGAATTGGTATAGCTTAATCATGGTGCATGCTTGCCTATTGGTCTGAGTCAGTCGGAGGCCTGTTTATAACGGAACCCAACAAAACTTGTAACCCTATCATGGACACTGAGATTCTCCCGGCCTGCGTGGAACACCCATTCAGGCGATCTGCGGCCCCCGCTCGCCGGTGTTGATGCGCCCGCCTTCGATGACCTCGATCACATAGACCTTGCCGGCCCCGTGCTGGTGGGTGTTGGCGTGTTTCATGATGGTGTCGAAGATCAGTTCCACCATCTCGTCGCCCGTGAAGATTTCGATGCGCTTTTTCGCCACGAAGGGATTGTAGGTTTGGGACACCGCCACATGCGCCCGCCCGAAGCCCTCGCAGTCGGACACGCTCATGCCGGGAAAGTCCGGGATCTCCAGCAGCGCCTGGGTCAACTTGGGCAGCATGAAGGGCTGGATGTAGGCGCGGATCTCTTTCACAGGCGTTTCTCAACTTTCCGGGTTTTCTTCAAAGTTCCGGTACAGGGCGGGCAGCATGGTCAAGGTCAGCAAAGTCGCGCTGACCAGCCCGCCGATAATCACCACGGCGAACGGCTTGGCGGTCTCCGAGCCGACGCTGGTGGACAGCGCGGCGGGAATCAGCCCCAACATCGCCATCAGCGCGGTCATCACCACCGGGCGCAGGCGGCTGACCGACCCCTGCACGATGGCCTCGTGCAAAGGCTGGCCCTCGCGGCGCAGATGGTTGATCTGCGAGATCAAGATGACGCCGTTCTGCACGGCGATGCCGAACAGCGCGATGAAGCCCACCGCGGCCGAAATGCTCAAATGGATGCCGGTGGCCAGCAAAATCACCAGGCCGCCAATCAACGCGAACGGCACGTTCATGACGATCAGCGCGGCATTTTTGAGCGAGTGGAACGCCCAAAACAATAACACAAAGATCAGCGCCAAGCTGACCGGCACAATGACATACAGCCGCTTCATGGCGCGCTGCTGGTTCTCGAACTGGCCGCTCCAAAAGACGCGATAGCCGGGCGGCAGCGCGACTTGCCGGGCCACCTTCTCCTGCGCCTCGGCGACAAAGCTGCCCTGGTCGCGGTCGATCAGATTGCATTTGATGGCGATGCGGCGCATGTTGTCCTCGCGGCTGATGCGGGACGCGCCCTGGTCCACTTTGATCTCCGCCAATTGCGCCAGCGGAATGCGGCCGCCGCCTTCGACGGGCACCAGCAGATCCTCCAAGGCCCCCACCGAGTCGCGCGCGTCCTCGCCGAGGCGCACGACGATGTCGAAGCGCCGCTCGCCTTCCAGCATCTGCGAGGCGGTCTTGCCGCCCACCGCCATCTCGATCACCTCCTCCACATCCCGCACATCCAGCCCGAAGCGGGCGATCTTGGCGCGGTCGATGCCGACCAGCACCTGGGCCAGGCCGGACTGCTGCTCGGCGGCGACATCGGTGGCCCCCCGCGTGGAACGCAAAATACGGGTGATTTGGTTGGCCTTCTCTTGCAGGATTTTCAAGTCCTCGCCGAAAATCTTGATGGCGATCTCGCCTTTCACGCCGGAAATGGCTTCCTCCACGTTGTCTTGGATCACCTGGGAGAAGTTGAACTGCAACCCCGGATACACCGACAACTTGTCCTGCATCGCCTCCACCAGCTTGTCTTTGCTGTCGTAATGCCAGCCCTCCTTTTCATTGAGGTCAATCAACACCTCCAAATTGTTGAAGCCCTTGGGGTCGGTGCCGTCCTCGGGCCGGCCCAACTGGGTCAACACCGATTTGGCCTCGCTGAATTGGGTCAGCTTGCCGCGGATGTCCTTTTCCAATTCCTTGGCCTTGGCCAACGACACCGGCGTGGGCAGGGTGATGGTCAGCCAGATGTTGCCTTCGTCCAGCTTGGGCATGAACTCGGTGCCAATGAAATGCGTGGCCCCCAAAGACAGCGCCAAGGCGGTGAGCGCGCCGGCGAACAGTTTTTTGGGATGCCGCAGGCAGGCTTCCAAAACCGCCTTGTAGCGGGCCTCCATCCAATGCACCAAGGGGTTGTGGGTCTCGGTCAACCGGGGGCCGAGCATGTAGCTCAACAGCACCGGCACCAAGGTCAGACTGATAATCAGCGAGCCCAGCAGCGCGAAGCTGAGGGTGAAAGCCATCGGCGAGAAAATTTTCGCCTCCACCCGCTGGAACGTGAAAATGGGCAGGAAGGCGGTGATGATGATGGCCTTGGAAAACAGGATCGGCCGGCCCATCTCGGAGGCCGTGATCAGCATGGACTGGCGCATGTGCGGCACGCTGGCGTGCTGGCCCATCTCCCATGTCACCTTGACCATGATCGCCTCGACCAGCACCACGGCGCTGTCGACGATGATGCCGAAGTCGATGGCTCCCAGCGAAATCAAGTTCGCGGAGATGTGTTCAAGGTCGATTAGAATGAACGCGAACAGCAAAGACAGCGGAATGACCAGAATCACCACCAACGACGCCAGCGCGCGGCGCAAAAACACCACCAGGATCAACAGGATCAACAACGCGCCTTCGACCATGTTGTGTTCGACCGTGTGCACGGTGTGGTGGACCAGCTCCGTGCGGTCGTAAATCGGCACGATCTTGACCCCCGGCGGCAGGCCGTGGTCGTTCAAATCCTCGATCTTCTCCTTGACCCCGCCCAGCACCTCGATGGCGTCGCGCCCCTTCACCAGCAGCACGATGCCTTCCACCACGTCGTCGATCTGGTTGTAGCCGACAATGCCGTTGCGCGGCTGCGGGCCGACGCCGATCTCGGCGACATGCCTGACCAAGACCGGCGTGCCGCCGCGGCTGGCCACGACGATGTCGCCGATCTCCTCGGCGGACTTCAGCAGACCCACCCCCCGCACCACCAGGGCTTCATAGCCATGTTCGATGTAGCCCCCGCCGGTGTTGGCGTTGTTGTCGCTGATGGCGCGGTAAACGTCTTGCAGCGTGAGCTTGTAGTTCTTCAGGCGGTCGGGGTCGATCTTGACCTGGTACTGCTTGACGCCGCCGCCGAAAGCCACCACGTCGGCCACCCCCTGCACGGTGCGGATGCGGCGCTCGACCACCCAGTCCTGCAAAGCGCGCTGCTCCACCAAGGGCAGGCCCGGCGCTTCGATGCGGTAGCGGAAAATCTCGCCGACGCCGGTGGACAACGGCCCCAGCACCGGATCGGTGTCGCCCGGCAGATGGACCGCCCGCAAACGCTCCAGCACCTGCTGGCGGGAGAAATAATCCTCGGCGTCGTCGTCGAAGGTCAAGGTGACCACCGACAGGCCGAAAATCGACACCGACCGCAGGTTGATCAGATGCGGCAGGCCGTTCATCTCTTTTTCAATCGGCAAGGTGACCTGCTTCTCCACCTCCTCAGGCGCCTGGCCGGGGTACTGCGTCACCACTTGCACGAAGACGTTCTGCACGTCGGGAAAGGCTTGCACCGGCAGCTTCTCAAAGGAGACCACCCCGGCCACGGCCAAGAAAACCGCCACGCCGATGACCAATAATTTTTGTTGGAGACAAAATGCGATGACGCGATGAATCACGGTCTAGTCTCCGCGCCGCCGTCCTGCTCCGCGTCCTCTTCAGTGCGCAGCAGCAAGGCGCCGCTGACCACCAGCCGGTCGCCAGGCTTCAGCCCTTCGCTGATGACCGCCTTGCTCTTCAGGCGCAGGCCCACCGTGACCGGGCGCTTTTGGTAGTGGTCGTTGTCGATGGCGACGAACACCCAATCCGACTCGCCTTCGGTGAACAGCGAGTTCAAAGGGATGACTATCCCTAAGTCTCCCGGATCGCTTTGCACTTCCACGGCGGCGTACATGGCCGGCAACAGCTTCTTGTCCGGGTTGGACAGCACGCAACGCACTTTCACCGTGCGCGTGTTGTCATCGACCACTTTGCTGATGTAATCGACGGTCGCCGGAAACTCCCGGCCCGGATAGGCCTGCACCTTGACCAGGGTCTGCTGGCCGACATGGATCAGCCCGATGTCTTTTTCAAACACGTCCATCAGCACCCACAACCGGCTCAGATCCGTCAGCACAAACAAGGGCGCGGCCAAGTCGGGGCGCACCTCCATGCCAGGGTTGATGTTGCGCTCGGTGATTTCGCCGGCGATGGCCGCATGGAGGGTGAAGCGGTTGTCGGTGCGCTCGCCTTTCACCCCCAGGTTGGCGAGTTTCAGCCGCGCCCGCTCGGTTTCGCTGCGGGTCCGCGTCACCTCGTCCTGGGACTGCTCAAAATCCTTGCGCGGCGCGACGCCATGGTCGAACAACTCCTTTTGGCGCTGGAACGTCCGCTCGGCCAGCTTCTGGTCGGCCTGCGCCCGGACATAGTCCGATTGCGCCTGGCCCAAGTCGGGGCTGTCCAAGGTCGCCAGCGTGTCGCCCGCGGCAAGCCGCGCGCCCAGCGCGGCGATGCCCCCGGTCACGCGGCCCGCGATGGGCGAGGCAACCCGGACGGTGCGGGTTTCGTCATAAGCGAGTTGGCCCGTCACCTGGTCCATCAAAGGCCGCCGGGTCAACTCGACCACCGCCTCTTTGATATACCCCCGCTTCGGCGAATTGGGGCTCAGCAGCACCTCGTCCTTAGGGACGGCCGGCGCCCGCGGTTTTCGGGGCTCCTCTTGGGGATGGCAGGCGGCGAGGGAAAAAACCAGCAGAACCGCCGCGAGGCGGGCCATTTGCGCGGACAGGAACATCATTTCGCTTCTTCTCCAAGGGCCATCAGCAAATCCGCCCAGGCATTGCTGCGGGTGGCCAGGGCCGTGTAATAATCCAGCATCATCGCCTTGTAGTTGCGCTCCGCGTCGATCAAATCGAGCAAGCCGATAGCGCCTTTCTGATAGGCGAATTCCTGGGCGGCGCGCAATTTTTCGATGCGCACCAGCACCGACGTCTCAAAGCGGCGGCTGATGGCGTCGGCGCTTTTCCACGCCGACAGCGCTTTGATCACATCGGCGCGCACACTTTGCTCGGCCAGGCGCAGACTCAATTCAGCCGCGTTCATGGCGACGCCGGCCTTGGCGATTTCACCCTCCTGGCGGTAAAACAAAGGCAGCGGCACGCTAAAGCCGACGACGCCGGTGTTGGTGAAATAGTTGCCGGGGTCGCGGGAATAGCCGGCCATCACCGTCACATCGGGGATCGCCAACCGCCGCGCCAGTTCCAGGTTTTTCTCGGCCTGCTGGATGCGAACCCTGGCCGCTCTGAGGTCGGGGCGGTTCTCCAGCGCCTTCTTGGTCAAACGCTCCTCTTTCGACATCTCCTCGGCCAGATTCGCCTCCGGCCAAGCGTCGGCGGCGGCGAGTTGCAAACTGTCCGCCGGCCAGCCGAGCAGCACCAGCAAGTCGGCCCGCGCCTGCCTCAGCGCGGCCTGCGCGCGATCCAGATCACCTTGGGCCTTCAGGCTCTCCACCTCAATGCGGGTGAAGTCGGTTTCCGAAATATCGCCCACCCGCAAGCGCACATCGTTGGCGGCCATGATCTGCCGGAAACGTTCAAAATTGTCCTGCGCCACCGTCAGATTTTTTTGCGCCAGCAGCAGCCCGTAGAAGCTGTGCCGCACGGCGTTGGTCAACACTCGTGTGACATCCTGCAAATCGAACTCCGAAGCTTCCGCGCCCAATCCGGCGCTTTCCATGCGCAGGCCACGCTTGCCGGCGGTCTCGATCAACTGCTGGATCTGGGGATTGACCCCGGGCAAAAACCTTGAATCGGCGGCTTTGGACATCTGGTTGCTCAACTCGGTCACGATGAGGCTGAACACCGGGTTGGGCGTCGCCGACGCGATGATCTCCTCCGCGCGGGCCTGGTCCACGTTGAATTTGGCCGCGATGAGCGCGAGGTTGCGTTGATAGAACAGGGCGACGGCTTGCGGCTCGGTGAGCGTCACGCCCGCCGGTTCGGGCATGTCCGCCGCCGCGGCCAGGCTCAAAGCCGCCAGGCCGAAACAGAGTATTCGGATGATCGTCATTCGATTCGGAAGATGTCTTGTGTGAAAGCTTTGCGGAAAGAGCCCGCACAGGGACGGGAATGATAGCAGAAAGAGGCGCATAAGTTTTTAGCCGAAACCTTTAGAACCATCGGCTTCATAGTTATTCCCCCCGGCGACAGGCGTCCGCGCTGTCCCGCCAACGCGCCCCGGGTCTTGTCCGAAAAACATCATGAGCAATATGCGTACCACAAAACACACAATTAGAACAACGTTTTGTCCAACATAAAACCGCCCTCCGGTGCAAATGCGCCATCCCTGCCGGAACCTTTGGGTGAAAAGCACCAATCCGCCATCGCGCCCCCCCCCACCCTCAGGCCCCGCCGCTAAAACTCCACATGCACCCTCGCGCCATACACATCCACCGGGCCGCGGTCGGCATTGTAGCCGGGGTTTTCAATATGCTGGAAATCGGCGGTCAGCCAAGTGGAACTCAGGAGGTTGTAACTGTAAAAAATATTGACGACCTTCTCCGGCCTGTAATTGATCGCGCCATCGCCGATAAACCCGTCAATACCTCCCTGTCCCAAATAAGAAACATGCGCGCTGGACAGCCAGCCTTGCCCATAGCCAATCCCGACCGTGTCCCGAGTCCGCCCCCAGCGGCTGCCTTTGACCAAAGCCCCCAAGGATATCGAACGATCCGTGGAGGTATAGGAATACACCTCGGTATTGCCGTCAGACCACATGCCCCGGAAAAACAAGCCAACATCATCCCAAGCCTGCTGTTCTAAATTAAGGCCTACGCCCATTTTGATATTGGGCCTGCGCGCCCAACACAAATCCGGTGCCGTGGCATTGTTCGAGTCGTAATTAAACCCCAGGCAGGTGGTGGCGTTCAAATTCGGACTGGCCTGGTAGGCCGCGAGGGCGTCATTGAAGCGGCCCATGAATTCATGGTTGCGATACGCCAGCACACGCACCGCGCCGGGCTGGCCGTATAGCTGGTGCTTATGCTCAAGCTCAAACTGATGGCCGAAATACTTGAATATCCGGGTGTCGATGGGAAGCTGGTTGGGATGCTCCGGCGCGGCGGTATGGGCGAAGCGCAAAGTCCAATCGTCATGGATATATTCGGCTTCCAAACCCCAAGTGTAGCCGCGGGCGTCGGCGGCGAAGTCGTAGGCCGCATAGGTCAAGAAGGCCATATTATTGAATTGCCTGCGCAGATCCCCGGAAAACGTGTTCTTGTCGAAAAAATCAAGGACGCTGAAATTGCCCACCCGCAGCACCAGGCGGCGGCTATCGACGGCCGCGCCTAATTGCATCGGATCTGAAGTCAACTGAATTTGCTCGCCGCCAAAGCCAAAGGTCTGCTTGAAAAACACCCGTGACAAATACGTCGTTGGCTGCTGGCCACCGGTTTTCTGCAACTCGAAGTTCTGAATCACGCTGCCCAAGCCTTTCAAATCGGACAAAGCCTGCTCCGAGATGATTTCCGGCACCGCGTAAACCTCGCCGCCCTGCCATAGCCTGAGCCCTAAAAAAAACGTGGCCGAGCCGGTGAAACTGCGCTCCTGATTCGGCAGCAAGGAATTCGGGCTGCCATTCAAATTGGTGTATTTAGCGGAAAAATTGCTTTTCCAGCTATTGATGAAGGTCACTTGCCCATAGGCGTTCCAGCGCTCGTTTTTCAAATCATGCAGTCCTTCGCGCGACAATTCATTCATGATGTCAAACTGGTCGTCGTCACGCGGCTCCGGCTCGGCAGACTCGGCTTGCGCCCCTTGGGGGGCGAGCCCCCACAGCGCCAACAGCGCAACGCGCAACACGCGAACATTCAGCCACCCCAGCGCGCCGCCGGACACCCGCCTACCCTTCATTGCCACCCACCTCATTGATCGTCGCTTTTGCCAGCCTGTCGTTTGCCAGGGCGGATTATATGACCACTTCATGACAAGCCGATGATAGAGCGCTTAAGACTTCGGCCATGCCGGGGCCGCGCAAAAGCGGCGCCCCGCGCCACCACCACACTCCCGTCCCTGTTAAAATGCACAGCCTTGCCCACAACCTGCTTGGTACGCCTCATGGATTTCACCGCCCTGCTCCACGCCTTCATCCTCGGCATTGTCGAGGGACTGACCGAATTCCTCCCCGTCTCCAGCACCGGCCATTTGATCCTGGCCGGCGACCTGCTGCATTTTAATAACGAGAAGGGCAAGCTGTTCGAGATCGTCATCCAGTCCGGGGCCATCCTGGCCGTGTGCTGGGAATACCGCGCCAAAATCCTCAGCGTGCTGCGCGGCCTGCCGAGCGAAGCTTCGGCGCGGCGCTTCGTCGTCAACCTAGGCATCGCCTTCCTGCCGCTGGCCGTGCTGGGGCTGCTGTTCGGCAAAGCCATCAAGGCGCATCTGTTCAACCCGGTTTCGGTGGCGACGGCCTTCATCGTCGGCGCGTTCGTCATCCTCTGGGCGGAGCGCCGCCAGCATACCATCCGCATCCACGCAGTGGACGACCTGCGCTGGTCGGACGCGCTGAAGCTCGGCCTGGCCCAGGCCCTGGCCCTGATCCCCGGCACCTCCCGCTCCGGCGCGACCATCATCGGCGGCCTGTTCTTCGGCCTGTCGCGCAAGGCGGCGACCGAGTTCTCCTTCTTCCTCGCCATTCCGACCCTGTTCGCCGCCACCGCCTACGAACTCTACAAGGCGCGCGGCCTGCTGTCGGCCTCCGACCTGGACATGTTCGCGGTGGGCTTCGTCAGCGCCTTTGTCAGCGCCTTCCTCGCCGTGCGCGGCCTGCTGCGCTACATCGTCCGTCACGACTTCACCATCTTCGCCTGGTACCGCATCGCCTTCGGCGTCGCCGTGCTGGTGACGGCCCATTTCGGCTGGGTGGAATGGTCGGCGCAATGATCTGGGACATTTCCCCCATCGCCTATTCCTTCGCGCTGGGCGAATACCAGATCAACATCCGCTGGTACGGACTGTTTTTCGCCTCGACCTTCCTCTACGGCATCCTGATTTTTCGCTATATGTTCCGGCGCGAAGGCCGACCGCCGGACGAGGCTTACGACCTGGCGCTGTTCGTCATCTTCGGCACGGTGCTGGGCGCTCGGCTAGGCCATGTGCTGCTCTACAATCCGCAGTTTTATTTCAGCCACCCGCTGAAAATCCTCGCTGTCTGGGAAGGCGGGCTGGCCAGCCATGGCGCGGTGGCGGGTATTTTAACCGGCGTCTGGCTGTATTCACGGCAGGCCACCCGGCAATCTTTCCTCTATGTCTGCGACCGCATCGGCATGGCCGTGCCCTTCTCCGGCTGTCTGATCCGCACCGGCAATTTCTTCAACTCGGAAATCCTCGGCACGCCGACCGAGGTGCCGTGGGCCGTGGTCTTCGCCCGCGTCGATCCACTGCCCCGCCACCCGGTGCAGCTTTACGAGGCGCTCTGTTATCTGGCGATCTTCGCGATTCAATTGCGCTATTACCTGAAACGCGGCGACGCCGGCCCGGAAGGCTATTTGTTCGGACGGTTCTTCGTGTTTATTTTCGGCGCGCGATTTTTCATGGAATTTTTCAAAGAAGAGCAAGCCGCTTTCGCCAGCGGCTGGCCGCTGACCATGGGCCAGTGGCTGAGTATCCCGGCGGTGTTGGTGGGGGTTTTTTTGATTTGGCGCTCAGGCCAGCAAGACAGCCGCGAGCCGGCGAATCAAGGCCCGCGGCATTAGCAGGATTAGGGCGGGTTGTCCAACTTGCCCAGAAGGTTTAACTCAAGCCATGCAGGGTACGCACCCTAAACGGCTACACAGCTTCTTACGGTGCCACCCGGCCTTGGGATACAGGATCATCCGATCCGTTGCCATGATCCGTTCTGGTACAGCCAGCTCGCCGAGTTATCCACGGCCAGGTCGATCTCGACAGCGTTGGGCCGAGGCCCCTTGAACATCGAGCCCACCTGAACATCCGACTGGAACCAGACGAGTACTGAATCGACCGGTGTCAGCACGGTTTCACCCGATGGCGCCGGAGTGGGAACAACGAACGCCGGTTTGCTGACTCTCTTGCCGTCGAAGCCGGTAATCACCTGGCTAATGCCGGGAAAGGTCGACCCGAATTGGTTTATCAAGGTGATCCCGGTTTCCGGCCCTCCCTTGGTTGGCACCGAAAACTTCAGCGCGCTATCGAGCGTGATTTCTTCGCCAAGGCCAACGTCTGCCGTATGCGCGGCGTCGAGAATGACCATCGCGTTTTCCATGAAATAGCTTATCACGAAGATCTGATATTCCGAATCCCATGAAAAGACGGTTTGTGGAAGCGGAATAAACGATTGCCACACTACGTCATACTCATAACCGGCTATCTTCTTAGCGACACAAATATTGTACCCGTTTGCCTCAAGCCATCTCAAATCATTCAAGCCGACCTGGATTGTAACCGATTTAGCACCACTCATATCCGTCCTCCAAATGTTGTTTTATTGTGACTACCAACCCTCGAACGCCAGCCTGAGGGTGTTGAAAGGATTGAGGCCGTTCAACTTGCTGGTCTCCCAAGCGGAACGGATGATGCAAAAGGCGTCGGCACCGCCGGCGGCCCGGAAGCCG
>Ga0265316_10006277_pt1 | contig 11392 bp, 6 predicted proteins | sample 4522metaG_FD_202092 | JGI IMG/M metagenome (GOLD analysis project Ga0265316, IMG submission 202092) | Rhizosphere microbial communities from Carex aquatilis grown in University of Washington, Seatle, WA, United States - 4-5-22 metaG | ecosystem: Host-associated > Plants > Roots > Rhizosphere >...
AATTAGTTTCTAAAGTGGTGGTACTCTGTTTGTAATATATATTGATGGTTTTTAATATTTCCTTTTTAAAGCGGTCTCGAGCTCTAATTTCTATTATATTAGACCCAGGGGAAAGCAGCAATTTTTCATCGAAAAGGCCTTCTTTATCGACAAAAATGGGTTTTTCATTCAGACTTATAAAAGCCACATTTTCCGCTCTGCCTTTGATGTCAATAACGTTTTCGGTAGTTTCTATATCTTTGGCTGGGCTAAAGATTTCTATGGTTGGTCCGATGATTAAATTTCGGGCGTTAAAGATACCGTAGGAAATAAGTAACAAAACGGAAGCCATAATTACAAAAAGCCTTATATTAAATCCTTTCTCGAGTTTATAGAGGTTCATTTTCTAAATCTTTATCTGGGTCGGTGACAAAGCCGCCTTCCGGTTTAATAAGCACATCTCTGGGTTTAGCGCCGTCGCCGGCGCCAATAACTCCGTTTTCTTCCAAAATATCCATCAGTCTAGCGGCTCTCGCGTAACCAATACGCAATTTTCTTTGCAGATATGAAGTAGAAGCTTTGCCGGCTCGAATGACTGTCTCTCGAGCCTCTTCGTATAAGTCGTCTTCGGATTCGCCACCAGCAGTCATTGACTCAAAAATAGTATTTTTAGATTTTTCCGCTTCCATATCTATGCCAGTTGGAATTTCGTCTTCACTATTTTTAATCAAATAGTCCACTACTTTTTTGACCTCTCCTTCGGAAATGAAAGGGGATTGCAACCTGATTGGTTTGGACATTTCTCCGGAAATATAAAGCATATCGCCCGCCCCTAATAATTTTTCGGCCCCAGCGGAATCAAGAATGGTTCTGGAATCAAACTGAGAAGCCACTTGCAGAGCGATACGAGCTGGAATGTTGGCTTTAATGAGGCCAGTAATGACGTTGACGGACGGCCTTTGGGTGGAAAGTATAAGGTGAATGCCGACGGCTCGGCTCATTTGAGCTAGACGGATAATCGCTGATTCAAGTTCTCTAGGGTAAGCTTGCATAATATCCGCTAGTTCATCAATGACAATTACAATATAAGGCATAATCTCGGGTGCGTCTTTTTCGCCATCTTTGGTCGGATTTTTTTTGAATTTTTCTAGAGCGGGCGAAAGAATATTTTTATGATAAGACTCAATATCACGCACTTTATTTGCTTCCAAAATATCATAACGGCGGTCCATCTCTTTGGAGGCCCATTTTAAAGACATGATAACTTTTTTGGCATCAGTGATAACTGGAGTTAAGAGGTGGGGAATTTTGTTATATTGGGTAAGTTCCACTCTTTTAGGATCGATCATTATGAATTTCAAATTTTCTGGGGAATTACGAAAAAGCAGTGAATTAATCATGACGTGAATAGTCACTGATTTACCGCTCCCGGTGGCTCCAGCAATAAGTAGGTGAGGCATCTTGGCAATGTTGGCAAAGATAGAAGCGCCAGAGATACTTTTGCCCAAAGCGACCGTTAAGGATTTTTCAGAATCAGTGTAATCACTTTGCGAGAGGAGCGACCCCAGTCCCACCATCGTTTTTATGGAATTAGGTATTTCAATACCAACTAAAGATTTACCGGGGATAGGCGCTTCGATACGCACCGGATGAGCGGCTAAAGCCAATTCCAAATTATTTTGCAATCCCAAGATTCGAGAAAGTTTAACTCCCTCGGCTGGCTTTAGAGCATATCTGGTAACTGACGGACCAATCGATATTTCATCCATTTCAACGATAATGCCGAAATTTTGCAAAGTCCTTTTTATGATGTTTGAGTTGGCTTTGATATCTCCCACTTCTGGCTTGCCCTTATCTCTTTCCAGAAGAGAGAGAGGCGGGAAGGAGTATGGTTTGGAAGAAATGTTGTTTTTACGAATGCCAAAATCAGCGCCATCTTCCGTTTGCTGTGGTTTTTTGTTTGCAGTTTGGATGGCTGATACAGAGGCTTTATCTTGATAATTATCTTTCGCTGGTTCATTACTATTCAATATTTTAATTTCTTTTTCTTTTGTTTCTACCGTCTCATCGCCTTTTTTCTTTCTGAAAATATTTAAGATTGAAGAAATGTTGATGGCGGCGTCAAAGATAACGAGGATGCTTATAATCATTAAACTCACTAAGATGACAGGTGTGGCGTAGACGCCAAAAAGTGTTACCAAAGATCGCTCCAAAATATTTCCAACGAATCCCCCTTTTTCAATAAAACCAAATTGAGTAAAAGTGAAATCAAGCAGAGCTAACGAAGATATAAAAAACAAAGTCGCTCCGATAAATTTAGTGGCGCCAAAAGATTGTTTAATTGATTTGGTGAAAGAAATTCCTAGAATCAAACAAACTATTGGCATCAAGAAATAACCATAACCAAAAAGTTTTGAAAAAATATTGAAAACTGGTGTGCCAACTAATCCCGCTTTATCAAAAGAAGCGAGCATCAGGAAAATAGACAATACAAAAAAGATAATCGCTAAAATCCAAGATACCGTTTCTTCTTTTAATTTTTTCAATCCTAAGTCTACTTCTTTGTTTCTGTTTTCTGACTTCTTATTTTTCTTCGCCATGTTTAAATAATAACACATTAAAAATATTGGTGATTTTTTAAAAGTGAAAAACCAAGAACCAAGGGCAGTTTTTAAAAAATCCCCAAGAACTGCCCTTGGTTTCTAGCTTGACTTAGTCTAAAAGACAGAATATCCTTAGCCAATAAAGTCAGAAAAGTCTTCTTTGACTTTTCAAGTCCGATAATGTACAATCTAAAAGACATAAAAAATATATAAGACAAAGTAATGTTTTGAAAATGGTGTCTTATATAACTGATGAATAAATTAAAATGAATGAAACAATACAAAAAAATACTGATTTTATAAATATTTATAATAGGTCTTATAGATTAGCGGCGGCAGTTTTTATAACTTCTAATGTTATGGATCAAAATGAGGAATTGAGGACAAAAATAAAAAGTTTGTCTTTAAGTCTCGTTTCCACAGCAGTTAATTTAAAAGACATTAATTTTTTAGACTCTAAAAAACTAATCACAGATCTTGAAAAGAATTCTCTAGAACTAATGTCCATGTTAGACATTGCTTCAGTTGCCGGTCTTGTTTCTAAAATGAATGCCGACATCCTTAGAGAAGAATTTCAATCTTTTATTTTGGAACTGGGTAAATTTTCCGAAAAGTTTGAAAATAATAGAAACATTTCTGTTAAGAGCATATTTACGGAATCTCTGGTAACCAATATCAGTAGTAATTTAGAAATAGTGAATATTGATAGTAGCAGCAAACCTAATGAAGTTTATAGAAATGATTCAAAAAATACATTAGAAAAAAACAGAGTGAATGGAGGGGGGAATAGTAATGGACATAAAAGAAAAGACCTAAGAAAAAATGTGGTGTTGGAATTTATTAAAGGACATACTGATGTCAGTATAAAAGACATAGTGCCAAATATAAATGGTTGTAGCGAAAAAACCATTCAGCGAGAACTGATTAATCTTATAAATGAGAAGAAAATAAAGAAAATAGGGGAAAGAAGATGGAGCAGATACTCTATATTGTAGCTCACCCCAATTCCTCTCTAATCTTAGGGAAACCCTTAAAGAATTTGCCCTGAAGGGTTACCCTTGGTTTTTGATTTGACCATATTCATCAAATATGTAATACTTAAGCCAATCACCTTATCCACATGTTTGCTTTTGCAAGCGTTTGTATAAGGGGGTAAAATTCCTTCTGTTACTAAATCTGTAGTTTCTTGTCGATTAATGAAACTACGGGGTTAGTTTAATTTATTATTTATTAGTTTAATAATTATTAGTTGTTTGGGACTTCATAAAAATTTTAAAATAAAAATGAAGTTTCAGACGAATTCAAATTTATGAATTTAAAATCAAAATTGTTCGCAAGTGCTGTAGCCTTCACAATGGTTTTGAGTTTGGTTGCAGTTCCTGCTTCCGCTCAGACTACTGCTGAACTTACAGCTCAGATCAATAGCTTGCTTGCTATGATCGCTCAGCTTCAAGCACAAATCGCTGGTGGTAAAACTGTTACAACCGGCACAACCTTTGCTGTTGACTTAACAGTTGGTTCAAAAGGTGCAGATGTAACCGCTCTTCAGCAATTCTTGGTAGCCAAGGGAAACCTTGTTATGCCTGCTGGTGTAGCTATGGGTTACTTCGGTTCATTAACCAAAGCCGCTTTGGCCGCGTACCAAGCATCAGTTGGAATCACTCCAGCTGTTGGTTACTTTGGTCCAATCACCAGAGCTAAGGTTAATGCCTTGAACACAACCACTACTACCACTACTACGACCACTACAACCAGTGGCGCTATCACCACTCCTGGAGTAGAAGGAACTCTTTCTGTTACTTCTAACAACTCCGGATTGGTTTCAACTGTATATGCTGGAGACACCATGGATGCAATCTTGGGCTTCAATATAGAAGCTAAAACTTCTGACATTGCTATCCAAAGAATCAAATTAGATCTTGGAACACAAACTAAGTTCTACAACTCTATATACAAAAAATTGTATGTAACTGATGGTTCAAATGTATTGGCTTCCGTGGATCTTAACTCTTCAACAGTTGTTAAAGACGGAACCCATTACTATGTAACTCTTGCTGGCTTCAATTACGTTGTTCCAAAAGACGTCAAGAAGCAGATGGTTATCAAAGCTGATTTGTACAGCTCAATTGACTCTGCTGATTATGACACAGAGACTTACCCAGTCGCTTTGGCTACTGATGGTGTTCGTGGTATTGATGGTGCTGGTATTGACCAGTACGCTGGTACAACTGATATCACCAGAACTCCTTCTATCTCCAAGTCATTGTCTGACAGTGCAGACATGCAGATTTCTCTCGATAACTCTTCGCCTTTGGCGCAAGATGTCGTGGCTTCAAATGGATCAGACAACAACGAGCTTGATGGTTTGACTCTTTTGACCTTTAACATGAAGGCCAACAAAGACAATCTTACTTTGCAGGATCTTACTGTTAATTTGACCTACAGCGGTTCCGGTGTAGCAACTGCTACTACCGTTTACCTCTATGATGGTTCAACAGAATTAGATAATGCTTCAGTTTCCGCTACAAGTTTGACAGCTGCTACTGCATCCTTTACTGACTTGGGCTTTGTGATTCCTAAAGACACTACTAAGACTTTGACGGTTAAAGTTGATGTCAGAAGTGCTAACGGTACTGTTAGAACTATGGCGGCTTCTGTGGCTGCTGCTGGCTTTACAACCGTTGAGAACAGCGTGGGTGATAGTTTGGCTTCATCTGCCATTACTGGTTCTGCTACTGGTTACGCTATGAGCGTAAGAAATGTCGGTGTTGAAATCTCTTTGATTTCAAAGACCATTAGCGCAAGCGCTCCTCAAGTTGGAGGCACAAGTGCTCCTAGTACGTCAACTCTTACCGCTACCTTTAATGTACATATTAAAGCTGTCGGTAACAGCGTTATTCTCGGCGATATTGGCTCAACTACTCCAATGTTTGCTAAGACTGGTTCAACAAACAGCTTCCAGTTGTTTATGAACGGAGTTGCAACTGCCGACACTCTTGCTACTTCAACTTCTTACACCATCCCTTCAAATTGTACTGTTATTGCTTCTATGAACAGCTGTACATTAGCTGAAGGTTCAGAAGTCACTGTCCCAGTTACCTTCCAGATTCTTGGAAGAACAGCCGCTGGTGTTCCTGTATCTTCAGGTCTCTACTCTGTACAGCTCAAGAGAGTTAACTGGAACTACAGCAGCTACTCTGACTTCATGAATGGTCAAGCTGATTGGAGAACATCTGATGTAAGCTTCCCTTAATCTTAAGGACTTAAAAGAGTACTTGTGATACTCGCAAAAAACCACCTTCGGGTGGTTTTTTGTTTGCCTTTGTTATACACAATTGACATTGTTGATATCTGTATTCTCCAGTAGAATTGAGTGCAGTTTATTATTAGTTGCTTTTATGCTTTTTATTAAATTAAAAATAAAAATGAAAAACAATTTAAAGTACTCAATATTTTTTATTGCAGTATTGTCTTTAACTGTTCTTGTTCCTGGTAGTAAGGTTTTTGCAGCACCTGCTTTTAACGCGGCAGAAACTGTGGCTAATGTGAATACAGCTACAATCCCTTCAATTACTTTAGCTGGCGGTGTAAACGCAGCAGCCGCTTCAACAACCATTACTATTCCGGCTGCTCTGGCTGCCAGTGCTACAGACCATTCAATTACGATTGATGATGTCACTATTGATTTGGGCTCCTCAGCCTTAACGCCAACGGGAATTGCTACTGCAATCAAAAACACAAGTTTTGCTGCTGGTACAGTCTATGGCACCAAACCCTATACCGTGACAAGTAATGGTGCCGATGTTATTTTCACCAGAAATGCTACAGGTTCTGGCAGTAACGGAGTGCTTGCGGTTGGAGATGCAAATTACACAACTACCAACGAAGTTAAAGCGACCAAAACTTTAACTGTTGCCACTACTGTAGCTAGCAGTACTGCCGGCACTGCTCCTGTCCAGTTGACCATTGGCACTTGTGTAGTTTCTTTTGCCACTACTACCAGCGGACATGCTTTTATAGGGGGTGCGGATCTAACTGCAGATGAAGTTGATTGTACTGATCACGCTGCTACTATTCTTCTTGCCACCTCGTCAGTTGGTACTGATGTTGCTCTTACTGTTAATCAAACTGCTCAAGAGCTTCGCGGACTAAAAAATGTTTCTGATACCGGCCACACAGCTTTAACAGTTGGGGGCAATACCGCTACCGTAACCTTTACTACTACTGGTGCAGAAACGAGCGCGACTCCCATCACCGCTTCTCTTTCCACCGGGTCTGCTATTACTCTCACTACTGTTAATACTACTGGAGTCATTAAAGTTACCAGTGCTGTACCTTCGATTACCTTGGCTAACGGTGCAACTGCTGCCCAGTCTGCAGTGACTATTACCATTCCAGTCGGTTTGCCGGCTAGTGCCAACGACCAGTCAATTAAGATTGATAATGTCACTATTGATTTAGGCTCCTCAGCCTTAACGCCGACAGAAATTGCTACTGTAATCAAAAACAAAAGCTTTGCAACAGGTGCAGTTTATGGCACCAAACCCTATACCGTGACAAGCAGTGGCGCCAATGTTACCTTCACCAGAAATGCTGCTGGTGCTGATGGTGATGGGACACTTACGGTTAGTGATGCGATTTATAGCGGTATTGCCCAACAAGCTACCTTCACACTAAGTGGTACTATTGATGACAACTATGATGTAACAATCACAATAAATGGCACAAGTTACAGCCACCTTTTGAGGATAAACGACACGTTTAAAGAATTAGCGAGTAGCCTCGCCAGTGCTTTGGCAGTAGACCCTTACGTTTCTTGTACTGCAAGCGATGCGGTCATAACTTGTGTATCTGATACTCCAGGAACCTCATTTACCTATAGTACTTCATTAGCTTCGCGTTCAACGTCTTCTTCTACATCTTCTACTGAGGGGAGCAGATCAGGAGGTGGCGGTGGTGGATCTTTCACTCCAGTCGTCAAGGTTACTGCTATCACTTCAAGTGGTTTGACTGCAGATCAGATACAGTCGATCAGAAATCAAATCAATAGTTTGCTTCAGTTACTGCAAAGACTTCAACAGAAATTGTTGAAAATGCAGGGTTACTAGAATTTGAATTTGACTTGTAGATTTCTAAGATATGAAGCGTTGGGTTTTTGCAAGTGTTTTCATAGTTTTGTTTTTCTCCAGTTTTTTCTTTTGCTCAAATTTTGCCTCGGCCGATATTGTTCACCCTTACGTTGTAGATGAAAAACCCCAGGTACAATTTGGAGACAGCGCAAATATAACAGTAGTTGGAACTTCCACTTCCGGCGAATTGGCCACTACAACATACTTGGGGTTGGAAAACTACAAACAAGATTACGTTAATGGTTTTACTCATTTTACTTTTACCTATACTCACACTAAAAATTTTTATGCTGGCTATCCACCTCTCATTTACTTGACCAATGTCGATCCTAGAACAACCTCAACATCTACTGAAAAGATCTTCTTTCCTGTCCTAGATGCTCCTTCATTATATTGGTATGGAGCCACTGATTGGTACTTAGTTGACATTCAATTTGATGCGACTGGCTTTACCATTATTATCAAGGAGGCAGGCACAGATGAAATCTGGAATGAGCATACTACTATCCCAGATATAATCGCAACAGATTGGGTTGCTCTAGCCAATCGGTATCCGTTCGATAGTGCTTCTCCTCCCAATATTTACACGGTCGCCTTTACACCAGTGCCTATATCAGAGATTCCTCCAACACAAACTATTGATCCGGTTATTATTATTCCAGGAATTATGGGTAGCGCTCCCAAAAATGGAAAACTGGTGATTGACCCAATTTTACATACCTACGATGACCTCATCGCTACTCTAAGAGCTAATGGTTATACTGAAGGCAAAGATCTTTTCACTTTTCCTTATGAATGGCGAGACTCGAATGTTTTGAGTGCCAATTTGTTGAAAGACAAAATCAATGAAGTTAAAACAATTTGTAACTGCCAAAAAGTGGATTTGGTTGCTCACTCCATGGGCGGTCTTGTCGCTCGTGAATACATTCAATCTGATCAGTATCAACATGATGTAGACCAAGTCATTTTCTTAGGAACGCCACATAAAGGATCACCAAAGGCCTACTTACAATGGGAGGCAGGGGAATTTCCTCCAGGAAGGACCTCAGATACACTGATTAAACTATTTTTTGAAACAGAGGCGTTAGAACATGGATATGGTAGTTTATTCAACTATATTCAAAATCGTCCAATATCATCTGTCCAAGAATTATTGCCAACATTTGATTATTTGGAAGACAAAGACACAGGAGTTTTGAGAACTTATCCAAGTAATTATCCGAAAAATACGTTCCTTGAATATTTAAACAATGACGTTTCCAAATTATTAAATTCTGGAGTAAAAATTACAAATATTGTTAGTGATGTTGGAGAAAATTCTACAACTAATATCATAAGGGTTACTTCGAGTACAGATTCTCTTTGGGCAGATGGAAAACCAGACGGATTTGATAACAAAGAAACAGATAGAGGATTAAAAATGGGGGATGGGGATGGAACAGTTACAATAAATAGTGCAACCCTTGATCCTTCTATACAAAACGAGATATGGACTAATGTTGAACATCAGGAGTTACCCAAAGAAACAGAAGCCAGAATATTTAATATTTTAATAGGTAAAATAGCAAGCACTACAATATTTTTGACTCCTATTGAAAAAATATTTTCAATCCAACTACAATCACCAGTAGATATGTTGATTATCGCTCCCGATGGTAAAAGAATGGGTAAAAATTTTGAAACAGGTGAGGAATACAATGAAATACCTGGTGCATTTTATTCCGGATATCAAACAGATGAAGAATATATAACTATCCCAAATCCTTTAGATGGTGAATATAAAATAGAAGTGCAGGGAACGGGAAATGGTGGAAAATTTGGAGTAGTCACAAATTACATAAGTGAAAATAACGATGTTTCCAAAGAATATTCTGATACTATCAAACCCGGAGAAATAAAAGAAACTTCAGTAATTACAAGTGGAACAAAAAGCAATTTGTCTCTTGAAATAAAAACAAAAGAAGGGGACATTTCATCAGTTCCATTACCAGAATTAACATCAAACCCTATTTTGTCTTCAAAATCCGGATCAGGGCATCATGAAATGGGAGAAGTGCTAGGAGCAAGCACCACGCTGAGTGATCAAATGATGTTACAAATAAAACTAATATCATGCTTGAATGAGCTGGTAAGAATACTTCATTTATACATGTTAAAATATTAAAATAATTATTATTTAACCAATTTTATGAGAAGGAATTTTTTATTTTTTATTTTAGTAATAGTAATAAGCCTCGCTACTGCTCCATATTTTGGTAAAGTGTATGACCACTTTATACCCCAACTTGATGATTCATTGTTTGGTTTTTCAAAAGATACAACTATGTTTGTTGCAGGAATTCCTTTTGCTTATATATTCTTAATACCTTTTGTCCTTGAATTATTTGGAACAGGGAATAAGAAAAAGTGGATATTTTGGTCTTTACTTCCAGTCCTATTGTTTTATTTGTATGATAGTGTCAGCTTAAGTTATCTTCCGATACTAGCTTCAATTTTTTCCTTCCTTCTAGCCAAACTCATCAACTTTATCATCTTCAAATTCAAACATTCTAATCCACCAATGGTTGTGAAATAAAAAACCGTTTGATATGATTTTTATATGAAATATTTCGATAAGTCGTTCTTCAAGTTTACTTTAGGATTTCTATGCATTATTTGTATTAGTTTATTTATTATGTATTTCGCTTCAAATTTTAACGATAGCGGCAAAACTCAAATTGCTCAACCTGTAGCAGCGCCGTAATTTATGAAAAAACTTTTTCCAAAACTTTTATTTTTCACAATTTTGTTTGTTGTTTTCCCTACGGTTTCTTTTGCTGAAGTTTCAAAAATCGTGTTTACCACTGATATTCAATCTATTAAACCGAATACTCTTTCTGAACCGATAACCATTCAAACTCAAGATTCAAACGGTAATATCTATCAAACTCCGGAAACTTTAGACATTCAATTTATTTCTACTTCGGCCACGGGTCAATTTTTGGGTAGCACTGGCAATCCGGCAATGATTTATATGAGCAAAAATACGGCCAATAAAACTTTTTATTATAAAGATGCTACTGAAGGCACTTTTACAATTACCGTGAATATTAGAGGCAGAGATAGCGGTGTAGAATTGGGAGCTAGCCAACAAATTACAGTTTCTGCTGAAGCGTCACAAAACACCGATTCAAATTCTTCAGGAGAAGTTTTGGGGGCTTCAAACGACTCATCGTCTTCCTCCTCTTCTTCCTCAAGCTCTCGATCTTCGGGTAATAGTACTACCAATGTTTCTTCCCTAAATTCTTCACTAGAGATTATGGCGGGTAATGATCGCACTACTACTCCAGGCAGTCCCATCTGGTTTCAGGCGACCGTAAAGAAAAATACCACTGGGGCTAGCCCAGGGTTAAACTGGTCTTTTGGCGATGGCGATGTTGGAGTCGGTTCTTTGGTTAGCCATACCTACAAATATCCAGGAGATTATGTGGTAGTTCTCAGTACGAGAGCAGGGGACAGCTTTTCGGTCAGTCGGCTTAAGGTGAAAGTTGCAGATTCAGATGTATCAATATCTGATAAAGGTGAATATTTAGAAATTTATAATAACAGTAGTACCGAAATAAATCTTTTTAATTGGAAGATAGAAAATGAAGGCAACGGTTTCATTTTCCAACCTAACACTATAATTTTACCCAAATCTTC
>Ga0265316_10006279_pt1 | contig 11387 bp, 8 predicted proteins | sample 4522metaG_FD_202092 | JGI IMG/M metagenome (GOLD analysis project Ga0265316, IMG submission 202092) | Rhizosphere microbial communities from Carex aquatilis grown in University of Washington, Seatle, WA, United States - 4-5-22 metaG | ecosystem: Host-associated > Plants > Roots > Rhizosphere >...
GAGAGGCGACTCGGCCGGGCGCCACAGTGCCACCACTTCCTGCCACGGGGCGCAATGTTGTCGCCGGCTTGGGCGGCGGTGTCGCAGCCTCCGTCTCGCGCTTCGGCGGCGGCGTCACGACCTCCGTGTCGCGCCTTGGTGGAGGTGTCACTAGCTCCGTGTCGCGCCTTGGTGGAGGTGTCACTAGCTCCGCCTCGCGCTTCGGTGGCGGTGTCGCAGCCAATTCTGGCGTGCCAAGCGTCTCAGCCTCACCAACCCCCGCCGGACCGTCGGCAACGATGATTTCGAAGCTCTCACCACGAGGCGAAGACCTGTCCGGTGTGGATTCTTGGATGGCCTCTGGCAGTGCCCCCTTGACCGCGCTCTCTCCATGAGCCGCAGGCAAACTCGCTGTGCCCACATTCTCCTTGATGCCAGCGGTCCCGCTCGCTGGCATGGCGACAGGGGGAGACGGATCGCGATTGCCACGCGGATCCGGAATGCACCACTTGAGCGTCGGATCGTGACCTTGCGGGGCTTCCGGTAGCGGCCCGGGGTTGCCCGTCTCGGGAGAAGCCGCTGTCTTCGGCAAGGCAACCGAAGGCGGACCAGCGGCAGGACCATTCTTGTTCATGACGCCACACCGGATGTCAAAGGAACCAACCTGCCTACTGCCGATCCCATACGCAACGTGCTCCCCACTGCGAGCTTTTCGAGAATCACACGTTTCGGCTCAAACACGGCAATGGTTGTGGACCCGAGATTGAAAATTCCCAATTCATCGCCCCGCCCGATGGCTGGCGGATCAGCGAAATTCTTCCTGCGCACACCCCCGCTCGCGAATCCCGATGCGTGAGTGGCCACTTCCGGATCGTAGCTGGCCGTGATGTGGCCCACTCCCACTGCCGCCACCATCACGACGACCGAGAGCCCACCGGCCCCGTCGATGACAGTGATGAAGCGCTCGTTGAGCGCGAACAGCCCCGTCTCGCGGGCGACGCTGCGGCTTCCTACAGGGAAGAGTCTGCCTGGAATGTACGTCCACCCAACGATCTTGCCGCTCACCGGTGAGTGGACACGGTGGTAGTCGCGCGGCGAAAGGTAAGTCACCAAATACGATCCCCCCTCCAGCCGAGCCGCCAGTTCGCCATCAGCCAGCAGGTCGGACAGGGTGAAGGCTGAGCCTTTTGCCTCCAACAGCGTGCCCGCTGAGACCACGCTTGCATCGCACACCACGCCATCGGAAGGCGCCACAACCGCATCGTCCCCCGGGGCGACCGACCGCGCTCCGGGCCGCAGCTTGCGCGTGAAAAACTCGTGCAGACTAGTGTACTGGTCAAGGGGCCATTCTGCCTCTGCCAGATCGATCTCGTACTTCCTGGCAAATGACTTGAGCACCAGAGTGCGAACTGGCCTGGGCAATTTGCGCCTGGCTCCCCATCCGACGACTCGGGATAGGGTTCTCTGCGGAGCGAGCCGCCAAGCGGACCGGACGACCCGCTCACCGATAGATAGAGTGGACATTCCGGCTCAACCAACCGTAAGAAAGCAAGATTAGACGGAAAACTCTAGGCCAGGTCTAGCTTTCTGTGCAACCGCTTTCGTTCCGTCCCTCTCCAAGAAAGTCACCTCACAAAACACAAGAAGGCGCTGACGCATCCGCAAATGGGCATTTCTGCCATGCGCGGCTGCGACAGCGCCTTCCTGCCCGCCTCACGCACCCACGCGTCAGGCCGGCATCTCGCGGTTAGCGCTAGTACTGGAACAACAGCTCGCGGTACTTCGGCAGGGGCCAGAGATCATCGGAGACGAGTGCTTCCAGTTGATCGGCGGCCTCGCGGACTGCGTCCTGCGCAGGAATGACCTTCTCCTTGAAGGCCTTCGCCTCAGCGTGCACCGATCCCGCATGATGGGCCGCCTCTTGTGCGGCTACCAGCGCATCGATTTTCTCGACCAAGGTGTCGGCCAGGGCGGCGACCTTGTCGGCCACCTTGCCTGCGCCCTTGGACTTCGACGCCGCGGCCAGCTCGCCCAGGTACTTCACCACGGCGGGAAGAATCTGGGTTTTGGCAATGTCCACCGTGGCGTTCGCCTCGATGTTCTGCACCTTCACGTAGCGCTCCCAGGCGACCTCGTAGCGACTCTCCAGCTCGCGCTCGCTCAGAACGCCGAACTTCGGGAACAGTTTCTTTGCCTTCTCACTCTGCAGAGCGGGAAGCGCGTCCACGGTGCTCTTGAGGTTCGGCAAGCCACGCTTCGCGGCCTCGGCGTGCCATTCCTCGGCGTAGCCGTTGCCATCGAAGAGAACGGTCTTGTGCTCCTTGATGATCTCCGAAAGGATCTTGGTGAGACCTGCGAAGTCACCAACCTTGAGCTTGTCGAGCTTGTCCGCGATGAACTCGATGGACTCGGCGGCAATGGTGTTGAGCACCGTCTGCGGCCAGTAGATGGGCACCGATGAGCCAACCGCGCGGAATTCGAACTTGTTGCCGGTGAAGGCGAAGGTCGAGGTCCGGTTGCGATCGGTGGCGTCCTTGGGAAGCACCGGCAGAGTGGTCACACCGAGTTCAAGGTGACCGCCCTGCTTCGACGAGGAAGCGGGGCCTTTCACCAACTGCTCGACGATGTCATTGAGTTGCTCGCCGAGGAAGACGGAGACGATGGCGGGCGGAGCCTCGTTGGCGCCGAGTCGGTGATCGTTGCCCGCGTCGGCGACCGAGGCGCGCAGCAGGTCGGCGTGCAGGCTGACCGCGCGGAGGGTGGCTGCGAGGAAGGTGAGGAACTGGGCGTTGGCGTGCGGGGTCTTGCCAGGATCGAGGAGGTTCTCACCGTCATCCGTGGCCATGGACCAGTTGTTGTGCTTGCCCGAACCATTCACGCCCCTGAAGGGCTTCTCGTGAAGCAGGGCGGCCAAACCATGCCGAAGCGCGATTTTCCTCATGAGGCTCATGAGCAGCATGTTGTGGTCCGAGCCCACCGTGGTGGCTTCGAACATGGGGGCGAGTTCAAACTGAGCCGGCGCGACTTCGTTGTGGCGGGTCTTGGCAGGAATACCCACGCGCCACAGTTCGCGATCGAAATCCATCATGAACGCCAGCATGCGCTCGCGGATGCTGCCGAAGTATTGATCTTCCAGTTCCTGGCCCTTGGGCGAGGGCGCACCAAAGAGGGTACGGCCCGTGAGAATGAGGTCGGAGCGGAGCTCGGCGAGACGCCGATCCACGAGGAAGTACTCCTGCTCGGGACCGATGGTGGTGAACACGCGGTTCGTGGTGGTATTGCCAAACCACTTGAGAATGCGCATGGCCTGCTTGCCCACCGCTTCCTGCGAGCGGAGGAGCGGCAACTTCTGGTCAAGCGCTTCACCGGTGTACGAAACGAACGCGGTCGGGATAGTCAGGGTCACGCCGTTGGGCTCGACCTGCAAGAAGGTGGGGCTCGTTACGTCCCAAACGGTGTAGCCGCGGGCCTCGAAGGTGGCGCGGATGCCGCCCGAGGGGAAGGACGAAGCATCGGGCTCGCCCTGAATCAGGACCTTGCCCGTGAATTCGGCGATGGTGCGGCCGTCGCCCGCGGGGTTGAGGAACGAGTCATGCTTTTCCGCCGTGGCGCCGGTGAGGGGCACGAACCAGTGCGTGTAGTGGGTCGCCCCGTGGGCCATCGCCCATTCCTTCATTCCTTGCGCGACAGAGTCGGCTATGGAGGAATCGAATTTCTCAGCGCCTTCTATGGTTCGGCGAAGTTTCTTGTAGACGGGCTTGGGCAGATACTGCCGTTGGGCCTCGTCACCGAAAACATAGCTTCCGTAGATATCTTCCCCGGCATGTTCCAAGTAGTTGGCGGTGGAATCGACCTTTTGTGTGGCAATCGCGGCAACTGCGTTCTTTCGAGCGGTCATTTTTTCATCCTTGGTCTTCAGGTAGTTGTTGATGGCGACAGGTCAAGAAATCCAGTCTCAAAGCCGAAGCCCCTGGTCGGCGCAGTCCGTCTGGCTAGAGGGCGTCCTCGCCACGCTCGCCGGTACGTATGCGAATGACTTCCTCTACGGGCAATACGAAGATTTTTCCATCCCCGATGTGGCCCGTGCGGGCCACCGACATGATGGCTTCCACCACATCCTTGACCATCTCGTCCTTGACGACGATCTGGATGCGGACCTTGGGCACGAAGTCCACGACGTAGGCGGAGCCGCGATACACCTCTTTCCTGCCTCCCGTTCGCCCGAATCCCTTTACTTCCGAAACCGTCATACCCTGGACGCCGATCTCGCGTAGTCGATCCTTGACGTCATCGAGCTTGAACGGCTTGATGATTGCTTCGATCTTTTTCATGTGTCACCGGGCGCAGAGACTAGATGGGCTTGGCTTTGGCTTCAATCCTCTTCGTGAAACACGTGAAAAGAAGATTAGCGTTCCTAGGTTTCCGGCGTATTTCCTGTTGGCAAATTTGGCGTAACCCGGTGGGCCGCGCGCCAGTCCCAATGGAATATGCGTTAACTCGACGCAGCGTTTGTTTCACGGCTTCTTCCCAGGTCCGGCGAGGGTTATTGGCCGACCGCCAGAGCGCCGATGAGTTCGCGCACATCAGTCACGCCCTGAGCACGACAGTACTCTTCGATCTCACGGATGATTCGTTCTGCCGACGCTGGGTCAACGAAGCTCTGCGTGCCGACCTGCACACAACTGGCGCCCGCGAGCAAGAACTCGATCGCGTCGGTACCGTCCTGGATGCCGCCTATCCCGCAGATGGGAATGGAAATCTTGGCCCGATACACCTGATACACCATGCGCAGGGCGACCGGCTTGATGGCCGGACCGGACAACCCCCCAAACACTGTTGCGATCTTCGGCCTGCGGGTGTGCGCGTCGATGGCCATACCGGAGATGGTGTTGATGATTGATACCGCGTCGGCCCCGTTGTCAGCACAAGCGCGTGCTAGCGCCACGATATCCGATGTGTTGGGTGTCAACTTCACCCAGAGAGGCTTGCGTATCACGGTCCGGCAGGCCCTCACCAGGTCGCCCAGCACCGACGGATCACGACCAAATTCGATACCTCCTGCCTTGATATTGGGGCACGACACGTTCATCTCCAGACCGTCAACTCCGTCAAGCGCGGCCAAGCGGGCGCCACAATCGACATACTCGTCGAACGTGGTGCCGAAGAAGTTGACCAATACACGGGTCCCACAAGATCGCAGGAATGGCAGTTTCTCTCTGGCAAAGGCCTCGACACCGACATTCTCCAGACCGATGGAGTTAAGCATGCCGGCAGCCGTCTCGCAGATGCGCGGGGGTGGATTGCCGAAACGGGGATTGGGCGAGATGCCCTTGGTGACAAGCCCGCCCAAGCTGCGCAAAGAAAGCAGCGAATCGAATTCCTGGCCGTAGCCGAAAGTGCCCGAGGCTGTCAGCACCGGATTGTTGAACTCCATTCCACCGCAGGTCGTGTGCAGCGCTAGCCCTCGTTCTTCTTGCGTGTCGAGACTTGAGGTCATCGCTGGCCACCTTCGCTTCGGCTGAGCGACGCGGCCGCCGCGTGTGCCATCACCTCAGCGGCGGGAAATACCGGACCATCCTTGCACACGTACTGGTACGGACGCGTCTGCGCCGCCACTGCACAGCCGAGGCACACGCCTATGCCGCATGCCATCTGCTCCTCCAGGGAGAGATAGCACTCGATGTCGCAATTCTGGGCAATCCGTCCAACGGCCCAGAGCATCGCTCGCGGCCCGCAGGCCATGATGCGCAGGCGCCGGGCCGAGGCCGATGAACGCCAGTGTTCGATGCGAGCTTCCAACTCGTCCGTCACGCGACCCCGGCGGCCCAACGAACCATCTTCGGTGGCCAGGTGAAAAGTGATTCCTAGGCCGCGCATCTCGCCCAGCAGCACCAGGTCGCGTGAAGTCCTGCCGCCGTAGAGCATCTCGGAGCCGTTGGCCAATCCGAGACGCGCCGCTGCCTCGGCCTGCATGAAGAGTGGCGGCAAGCCGACGCCACCGGCCACGAGCAAATCGGTCACGTCGGACGAAGGAGCTGGAAAACCGTTGCCGAGAGGCCCCAGGACAGAAACCCGAGCCCCTGGAGGCGCCCGCTCCATTAGCGCCGTGCCCTTGCCGACCACCTTGGCAAGCAAATCCGCGCGCCCCTCGTGAGCCACTGACAATAGAGACAGTGGCCGAGGCAGCAGCGGATCACGGCCCCAATCGCCGCGAAGCATCACGAACTGTCCAGGCAGACTGCCAGCGAGGGGTTCACATCCCCCAAGGCGAAAAACAAAATACCCGCCCCCGAGCGAACGGTTCTCGATGACTCTGGCGTCGAAATAGCGCATCTACGGCCTGCGACCTCTTTTACAACAGCGGCACGTGGATGCGCCACGCTCCCAGGCTTTGGTTGCCCACGTTTTCTTGAATCTTAGTCTCCATCGACGATCTGGCGCACAACTCATTGAAATCATTTGCAAATAATGGATGCGCCTCTGAAATCACGGAAAGAAATGCCATGATTTTTGGCTGCTACGCCGTGTTGATTTGTTGCACGTCGCAGTTAGCTGTGTTACTAGCCGAAGTTGTCGTGAATTCAGGGCTTTGATAATGGACTTCATGTTTGAAGATGAGGTCGACGAGGTCGGATCCGATGTAGAAGCCTTTTGCCCGAAATGCAAGGCTGACACGACTCACGTCGTCATCTCTAAGTACGAAGACGAGATTCGCCGCGTCCAGTGCAATCCGTGCGGGGACGTGCACTCGTTCAGAAAACCTCGTGGTGAGGCAGAAGACGACGTGCCCGAGCCCGTCGCGGCGCGCAAACGCGCCATGATGAAGAAATACACTTGGGAAGAGTTCTTCGCGAAGCACGGCGAGAAAGATGCCAAGCCGTACGAGTTCCGCGAAGGCTATCGAGAGAACCAGATCCTTTTCCATCCTAGGTTCGGCAAAGGCTTCGTCTCTGAGATTGTCTCGGAGAGCAAGGTGGAGATCACCTTCGCCGACGCGCGCCGCATCTTGGTCCACAATCGAAAAGACATCCCCGGTTCTCCGCTGGCTGCCGAGGATGACGGGCTACCGTCGACTGCTGTTCCCGGCAAGCCTGCGGCGGGGACAAAGTCCAAGGAAAAGAAGCTTCCGGCACCTGCCAAGCCATCACCACCCAAAGGTGCGGCGGTGGCGCCCACTCAGAAACCTACCGCCAAGAAGCCGGCTGCCAAGGAGCCGGCTGCCAGGAAGCCAGCTGCGAAACCAGCCGCCAAGAAGCCAGCCGCCAAGAAGCCAGCCGCCAGGAAGCCAGCTGCGAAACCAGCCGCCAAGAAGCCAGCCGCCAAGAAGCCGGCTGCCAAGAAACGCAGATAGCTGAGGCACCGGAGTTGGCCAGTGCTGCCATCCCTACCGGATGACGAGCACAAAGATGTCGTACAAGGCGTGGGTGTAGACAGCCACGGCGAATCCGCGCCGCCAGAAAAGCACTCCGAAGAAGATGCCGGCCAGAACTCTGAATACGAAGGGACCGAGCGCGATTGGGTCACCGTAGGGCGGCAGGTGGTGCATTCCGGAAAACACCGCCGATGAGAGCACGAGCGCACCAAACAGCGCAGCCCACCGAGCGATGCGCACGAGCTTCTCCAACACAAGGGCAAGGCCGCTGAGCAGCCCCAGACGAAACACGGTTTCTTCGTACACGCCGGCACCCAACGACATCACAAGACGGTTCAGCAGTCCCTGCCCTTCGATCCCGCCAGCAATTCTTGGCGGGATGCCGAGCACCTTGGTCATGACAAAGACGATCAGCGACCCCATGGTGAGCGCCCAAACCACGCTTTCGAGCACGACGGGGATCACCACTGCGCGGTTGAAATGCTGGCGCCGGCCCAGCGCCGTCACGGTCACCAAGAACAGAACCAGCACGCCTCCCAGAAATCCCAGATACCCCGTCAGCGTCAGCCCGAAGGTGCGAAACAGCAGCGTCGTGACGAAGTCCGCCCCATTCAACATGGGCAGCGTGAACAGGACCCCCACTTGATAGATGAGAAAGAGCGGAAAGACGAGGACAAGACTCGTCAGCAAGTTCCTGGGGTTGTCCGCTGCCGCTGGCATGGCAGCCTACCTGGGAACTGATCGCACTTGCGAGTCGTACCTCGGCGGGAAAACGGCCTCATCCGAGCGGCCGAGGGAGCCAGTTGCGCCGCCGCCAGAACGCGCCGCCGCGCGCGCCGCGCCGGGGGTCTGCGCGGGCGGCTCGACCACGGCAGAGACTTCTCGCCTGGGATCGAGGTACCTGCGCGCCACCCGCACGACATCGGCGACCGTGACCTTCATGATGTTGTCGCCGTAGAGACGATAGGATCGCCACCCCTGACCGTAGGCTTCATAGAAGGCAAGCGCCGCCGCGATCGCGCTCTTGCGCTGCAGCCCGATCGCGTGGGTCCCGATGAGATAGCGCTGCGCTCGTTGCAATTCGTCCGCGGAGACTCCATTCTCCGCCACGGACTTCAGTTCCTGCCGGATGCTGTGCATGGCTTCTTCCACCTTTTCGGGGCTGGTGGCCACGTAGACGGCGAAATAGCCCGGGTCCATTCCTTCAAGGGAAAAGGCGCTCACCCGATAGGCCAGTGCCCTCTTCTCTCGAATCTCGCTGAACAGGCGTCCTCCCTGCCCGGACAAGACGTGCGCCAGGACTTCGAGGGAGAAACGATCGGAATCGGCGAATGTCACACCCGGGAAGCCGAGCACCACATGTGCCTGCTCCTTGGCCATGAACTTGAAGACCTGCCGTGGCCCATCGGGAGGCGACTCGGCGGCAACATCGGGCCGCTGGGCGCCTGCTTCGGATGCGTCGGCAAAGAGATTGGCTACCCTGGCAATCACGCGGTTGGGATCAACGTCGCCCACCACCGCGATGGTTAGGTTGTTGATCGCGTAGTAGCGACGGAAGTGTTGCAACAGCTTGCGCCGGGTGAAACTCGCGACGGAGTCCGGCGTACCCAGAGGATCGAGGCGATAGGGATGCTTCTTCCACATGGCCGAATGGAAGAGCCGGAAGGTCACCTGACCGAGGTTGTCCTCCTGCGCCCGGATGTCGTCGATGACAAGTCGCCTCTCCTTGTCCAACTCTTCGTCGGAGAAGGTGGCGTTGCGCAGGCAGTCCGCCACCAGATCGAAACCGCGCTCAAGGTGGCGCGAAAGAAACTCGGCCTGCAACCCCAGACTGTTGCGGCCTGAGTAGCCTGAGATGCTTCCCGCCATGCCCTCGACCTCGTTCATGATTTGCTCTGCGCTCCGGGTCTTGGTGCCGCGTGAGAGCAGTGCTGCCAGCATGTGGGAGATGCCGTTGGATCGCTCGTCCTCGTAGCGGAGGCCGCCCACCCATGTCGCGCGCACAGCCACGATGGGCACCGAGGCGTCGCGCAGAACCAAGAGCTTGAGTCCCGAGGGGAAGACATGCGTGACGACACGGTCTCCATCGCCCACTGCCGTCGCCCGAGCAAAGCGCGCGTCGACTCTGGCCTCGGCCGCCTCGGCCAGCTTCTTGATCGAGGCCGTGGTCTTGTCCGTCCTGGCTCGCTGCTTGTCAGTCTTGGGCTCGGGCACCTGCGCGAAGATCGTCAAGTTCGACACGCGCAAGTATTGGGCAGCCACGCGTCTAAGATCGGCCGGGGTCAGTTTCTGCACGTTGGCCAGATAGCGATCTTCAAAACCCACGTCGCCCGCGATGGCGGAGAAAAACCCCAACTTGCGCGCATGCCCTTGCACCGTCTCCTTGTCGTAGACGCGATCGCTCTCCAGAATGGTGCGCGCCTTGGCCAACTCCTCTTGCGCCATCTCCTCGTGCGACAGGCGCAAGACCTCATCCAGCAAGGCGCGGACAGCCTCGTCGACGCGACCGGGAGGAAGGCTGGCGGCCACCACCATGAGCCCGGGATCGCGCGCGGAAAATAGATATGCCGAGGCGTTGGTCACGAGTTGGCGATTGCGCACCACTTCGAGATTGAGCCGCGAGCTGTCGCCCTGGCCGAGCGCGACGGCCAGGAGGTCGAGCGCAGGAACGTCGGCGTGGTTGATGGCGGGAGTGTGAAAACCCAGAAGGAGCTGGGTTTCCTTCACGTCCGGGGCCGCCGCAACCACACGCAGCTGGGATTGCTCGGCTTGCTTGGGGCGGGCTTGGGCCGGGACTCCTTCGGCAAGCGAGGCGAAGGCCTTGGTGATCTTCTGGCGCGCGCTGGCGGCATCGAAATCGCCCACCACAACCAACGTCAGGTTGCTGGCCACGTAGCACTTGGAAAAGAAGGCCACCAGATCGTCGCGGCGCAAGCGCCTCACCGTGCCCTCGGTCCCGATAATGGGACGACCATAGGGATGTTGGTCGAAGGCTGCGTGAAACAGGCCCTGCCCGGCCTGGCGTTCTGGATCGTCGAGTCCCTGCTTGATCTCTTCGAGCACCACATGGCGCTCACGCTCAAACTCGGCGGGGTCGAAGCTGGCGTTCTGAAGCGTGTCGGCCAGGATGTCGAGGCCGGCATCGAAGAACCGACTGGCCAAGACGATGTGGTACACAGTTTCGTCGTGGCTGGTCCAGGCGTTGATCTCACCGCCAGCTCCCTCCACTTCGCGAGCGATCTGGCCCACGCCACGCCGTTTGGTCCCCTTGAATAACATGTGTTCGAACACGTGCGCGATGCCTGCCAGTTCCGGGGGTTCGTCGGCTGACCCGATCTTGACCCAGGCCTGAAAGGCCACCACAGGCGCGACGTGGTTCTCTTCCAAGACCACTTCCAGTCCGTTGTCTAGGCGAAAGATCACGCGTTTTTCTCTCCCGGCTGCAGCCTCTGGTTGCGTTACCCCCAAAGCACCGGTCGGCGATCTGTGGCTACAGCCGGCGACGGCCAGGAGGATGCAAGAGAGGACAGCTAGCCTCACCGCCGCAACCGTACCACGTTGCGGGCCTGATTGGGGACGGGCGGCGTGCTACTATGCACTGTCGTGACGGGCACAGGTCGCTGTCCCACGTGCAAACGAGCCATCTCTCCAGAGGCGGCCGACGCGCCTTTTCGCCCGTTTTGCTCGCAGCGTTGCAAGATGGCGGACCTGGGGAGTTGGCTGGACGGCGCCTTTCGCATCAGCCGATCGATCTCCGAAGAGGACCTGGACCAGGGCGTGGTGCCAAACGAAGACGAGTCGGGCGAGCTTCAGTGACCCGGGCTGCGGTCGTTTTATCGTGGCGACAACCACCGGTCGTGCTAGTTTTCTCGACCTTGGCGGCGGGGGAAGGTGAGCCGGGATTCGTCCCGGCCAGCTTCCAGGTTGAGAAGAGCTCGTTCGGGGCGTGGCGCAGTCTGGTAGCGCGTTCGGTTCGGGACCGAAAGGCCGGAGGTTCAAATCCTCTCGCCCCGACAACCACCATCGTTTTCCCGGC
>Ga0265316_10006280_pt1 | contig 11383 bp, 13 predicted proteins | sample 4522metaG_FD_202092 | JGI IMG/M metagenome (GOLD analysis project Ga0265316, IMG submission 202092) | Rhizosphere microbial communities from Carex aquatilis grown in University of Washington, Seatle, WA, United States - 4-5-22 metaG | ecosystem: Host-associated > Plants > Roots > Rhizosphere >...
GCCGGGGGCCGCTCCACAGGATCAACCGCGGAACCGGCGCGCACTGACGGGGCGGCGGCCCGCGTGCATTCCGCCCGGCCCGGCGCTTCAGCCTGCGCCGGTTCTCCCGAAGGCACAAAAAAGAGCGCCTCCCGGTCTCCCGAGAGGCGCTTCCTTCTTACTTCTTCCTTCCTACTTCTGTCTTCTCTTAGTAGTCCATTTCCGGCCCGTGACCGCCCGGTCCGCCGGGAGGCGCCGGCTTCTTCTCGGGGATCTCGGCGACCATGGCTTCGGTGGTCAGCATCAGAGAGGCGATCGACGCGGCGTTCTGCAGCGCCGAGCGGGTCACCTTCGTCGGATCGATCACGCCCGTGGACACCAGGTCTTCATAGGTGTCCGTCTGCGCGTTGAACCCGTAGTTGGGATTGGCGTTCTCGCGGATCTTCTCCACCACGATGGCGCCTTCGGTCCCGGAGTTGGCCACGATCTGCCGCAGCGGCTCTTCGCAGGCGCGCCGGACAATGTTCACGCCGATCTGCTCGTCGCCGTCCATCTTCAGAGAGGCCAGCACCTTGCACGCACGCAGCAAAGCCACGCCGCCGCCCGGTACGATGCCTTCCTCTACCGCCGCACGAGTGGCGTGCAGAGCGTCTTCCACGCGAGCCTTCTTCTCCTTCATTTCGGTCTCGGTGGCTGCCCCAACCTTGATCACCGCAACACCGCCGGCCAGCTTCGCCAGCCGCTCCTGCAGCTTCTCGCGGTCGTAATCCGAGGTGGTTTCCTCAATCTGGGCGCGCAGTTGCTTGATGCGGCCCTCGATGTGCTTCTGGGAACCGGCGCCATCCACGATGGTGGTATTGTCCTTGTCCACCGTGACGCGCTTTGCCCGGCCCAGGTCTTCCAGCCGCACGCTTTCCAGCTTCACGCCGATATCTTCGGTGATCGCCTTGCCGCCGGTCAGGATAGCGATGTCTTCCAGCATGGCCTTGCGGCGGTCGCCGAAGCCCGGAGCCTTCACGGCGCAGGCGTTCAGGGTGCCGCGCAGCTTATTGACCACCAGGGTGGCCAGCGCTTCGCCTTCCACTTCCTCGGCGATGATCAGCAGGGGCTTGCCGGAGCGCGCGATCTGCTCGAGCAGCGGCAGCAGGTCCTTCATGTTGCTGATTTTCTTTTCGTGGATCAGGATGTAGGGATCCTCGATCACCGCTTCCATGCGGTCGGCATCGGTGACGAAGTAGGGGGAGAGATAGCCGCGGTCGAACTGCATGCCGTCCACGGTGTCGAGCTCGGTCGACATGGTCTTGGACTCTTCCACCGTGATGACGCCGTCTTTGCCGACCTTCTTCATGGCCTCGGCAATGATGTTGCCGATGGTGGCATCGGCGTTGGCCGAAATCGTGCCGACCTGGGCGATCATGTCGCCCGATACGGGCTTGGAGAGCTTCTTCACTTCTTCGATGGCCACTTCGACGGCTTTTTCGATGCCGCGCTTGAGAGCCATCGGGTTGGCGCCCGCCGCCACGGACTTCACGCCCTCGCGGTAGATCGCCTGCGCCAGAATGGTGGCAGTGGTGGTGCCGTCCCCAGCCACGTCGCTGGTCTTGGAGGCCACTTCGCGCACCATCTGGGCGCCCATGTTCTCCAGCGGATCTTTCAGTTCGATTTCCTTGGCGACCGTGACGCCATCCTTAGTGATGGTCGGTCCGCCGAACTTTTTCTCGAGAACCACGTTGCGGCCCTTGGGGCCCAGCGTGACTTTCACCGCGTCGGCAAGTTGGTTCACGCCGCGCAGAATCGCCTGACGGGAGGCTTCGGAATATACTATCTGTTTTGCCATTTCGCTATCGACTCCTTAGGAAGCCTTTTTCGCTTCGAGAATTCCGAGGACTTCGTCCTCACGCATGATCAAAAACTCATCGCCATCCAGCTTGATGTCGCTGCCCGAGTACTTGCCGAACAGGATCCGGTCGCCCACGGCGACGTCCAGCGCGATCACCTTGCCGTCTTCCAGGCGCTTGCCTTTCCCCACTGCCACGACTTCGCCTTCCTGCGGCTTCTCTTTAGCCGAGTCCGGGATGTACAGGCCGCCTTGCATCTGCTCCTGCTGTTCAATACGCTTGACCACGATGCGGTCATAGAGCGGACGAATCTTCATAGAACGCCTACCTCCTTGTAGAAAAGAATCTTGGATATGCCAGCTTACGAAAAGCCCTGTTGGGTACATCAGGGCTCTAAAGTATTATTAGCACACTCCTACGGAGAGTGACAAGAATATCTTGTAAACAAATGACATAAAAGCACTTCTAGTACTTGACAACGGTTCACTCAGATTGACTTGAGTGGTGGGGCGAACCCCTTGGCATTGAGGCCCTCCAACGCCGCAACCAGGAGCCCGCCCGCAGAGCGCGCGCTCGGGCCTCCGCCCCTCCAAGCCACTCAGACGCCCCCCTCCACGGCCTCGAAGATTCCCAGCTCCCGGTTCTTCCGCACCGAGTGCCACGGGAACGAGCGCCCGTTCATGGCCACGTACACCCCGGGCTCCAGCGTCTGCGCAAACGCGAGCGCCGTTCCCAGGTTGAACATGCCGTCCGAGCTGCCGAACCGGTAGGGCACCATGGCGCCGGTCAGCACGATGGTCTTCCCGCGGATTCCGCGGCCCAATACCGCCGCGGTAAGCTCCATCGAATCGGTGCCGTGGGTGATCACGATGCGGCTCGCCGGCGCCGCGGCGCAGCACTCCAGAATCAACAGCCGTCCGGCTTCGGTCATCTCCAGGCTGTCGATCATCATGAGGGTCTCGACATCCACGTCCAGCCGGCACCGGCCCAGCTTGAGCATTTCGGCTACGTGGGTGTCTTTGAAGAACAGCTCGCCCGACAACTCGTTGTACTCCTTGTCGAACGTGCCACCGGTCACGAAAAGCTGGATGAGCACTGCTGTCACTATACCGCGGTAGAATGGAGTTAACTCCATGCGAGGTACGCGCTGGCTCCTGTTGGTGGCTATCGCCGCCATCATTTTCGGGGTGGGCGTCACCTACCGGAAGCAAACCAAATCGATCTTGAAGAATGCCCTGCCGCCGCCGCAGCCGCTGCCGCCGAATGTCAGCTCGACGTACGAGGGCGCGTTCATGGTGCACAAGGATCAGAAAACCGGGTGCAAGATCTATGAAATCGCCAGCAAAGGCATGCGCCAGACGGCGGACTCCTCGCACACCGATCTCACCGACGTCAGGATGATGCTCTACCACAAGTCCGCACAGCTTTGCGACAGTAAGTTCGACCTGGTCCAAAGCGCCGCGGCCACGTACTTCGATTCCGAAGGGCGCCTCTATTCGGAGGGAGACGTGGAAATCACGCTGGGCGAACCGAGCGAAGGCCAGGCGCCGCCGACGCTGGTTTCCATCAAATCTTCCGGCGTTACGTTCGACACGGAAACAGGCCACGCCGATACCGACCGCCCCACCACGTTCGATTTCAAGAACGGCGAGGGCCATTCGAACGGCGCGGTCTACGATCCCCCCACCAAAGAGCTGCTCATGAAACACGATGTGGTGGTGGATTGGCACCCCGCCGGGCCGCACGCCATTCCGTTGCACATCGAGGCGCCCAGCCTGCAATATCACGAGACCACGGCCCAGATCGACCTGGCGCCTACCGGCAAGATGACGCGCGGCGACATGGAATTCGAAGGCGAAAACCCGGTGCTGCGCCTGCACGACGATGGCGAAGGCCACAAGTACATCCGCGAGATCGATGCCGGGCATGCCCACGGCACCGATGTCCATTCCGGCCGCAAATTGACGTACTCCGCCGATCGCGTCTGGGTGTTCTACAACGACGAGCACATGGTGCAAAGAATCGCCGCCGAGGGCAACGCGGTGCTTCGCTCGGCGGCCGAGACCTCGGTGACCGACGTCACCGCCAACCACGTGGAACTGCTCTTCGAACCGCACGACAAGGAGAGCCTGCTGACGCTGGTGACGTGCGACGGCCACGCCGTGGTCACTTCGAAGCCGGTCGCGGGGCCCGGCCGCCAGCCCACCGAAACCCACATCATGCGCAGCGAATCTATTGGGATGAAGATGCGCCCCGGCGGCCGCGATATCGAGCAGGTTTCCTCCCATCCCCCCAGCACCGTGGAATTCGTGCCCAATCTTCCCTCCGAGCACCACCGCACGCTCGAAGGCAGCGACATGATCATCGGCTACGGCGCGCAGAACCGCATCGAATCGTTCCGCGCCACCAACGTCAAGACCGTCACCGATCCCAATGCCGAGGAACTGCGCCGCAAGGCCGCCGCCGCTGTCACCGCCAGCCGCGAGATGTCGGCCCGCTTCGACCCGCAGAACAGCCAGTTGACCAGCATGGAACAGGCGGGCGATTTCACTTACCAGTCGGGCGATCGCAAAGCCCGCGCCGGCAAAGCGACCCTCGATAACAAGCAGAACGTGATGACGCTCGACACCGGCGCCATGGTCTCGGATGCCAGCGGGGCCACCACCGCCGACCACATCCGCCTGGACCAGGCCACCGGCGATTTCACGGCCGAGGGCAACGTCAATTCCAGCCGCCTTCCGGACCAGAGCCAGAAGAGCGATTCCTCCATGCTCTCCGGCGATTCGCCGTTACAGGCGCAGGCGCGCAAGATGGAATCGAGCAACCGCGCCAACCATCACCAGACCCGCTACGAAGGCAATGTCCGGTTGTGGCAGGGCGCCAATCGGATCAGCGCGGAAACGGTGGAGATCGACCGCGACAAGCACACCCTCATCGCCGATGGCAACGTGATCACGGAAGTCTGGGAGCAGCCCAAGGATGACTCGAAGAAGAAGAACGCCGGGGCAGTGGCCACCGTGGTGCACGCGCCGCATCTGGTCTACACCGATGGCGATCGGCTGGCGTTCTACTCCGGCGGCGTGGAGCTCGATCGCCCCGAAATGCGCCTGAAATCGAAAGAGCTGCGCGCCTGGCTGGCCGATTCCGGCGCCGATTCGCGGCTCGAAAAGGCCTTCGCCGATGGCGCGGTGGAGATCGCGGGCTCGCGCAACAAGAACTCCTACGGCGGCAACTCCGAGCACACCGAGTTTTACACCGGCGAGCAGAAGGTGGTGCTCAACGGCGGCGCTCCCCGATTGACGCGCACCGTCGCCGGCAAAACCAGCACCATCCAGCAGCGCGAATTGATCTACTTCCTGAATGATGGCAAGCTGGTTGGTACGGGGGCGGGCGGCGATCGTCTCCCTCCCAAGAAGAAATGAAAACTCTCGAAACCAAGGAGATCTCCAAGACCTACCGGGGCCGGCGGGTGGTGGACGATGTCACGGTTCACGTGCAGCAGGGAGAAGTGGTGGGGTTGCTCGGTCCCAACGGCGCCGGCAAGACCACTTCCTTCTACATGATCGTGGGGTTGATCAGCCCCGATTCCGGCCGCATCTCCGTGGATGGCGAGGACATCACCGGGCTGCCCATGTACCAGCGAGCCCGCCGCGGCATCAGCTATTTGCCGCAGGAGGCTTCGGTTTTTCGCAAGCTCACCGTGGAAGAAAACCTGCTGGCCATTCTGGAGACCCTGTCCATCTCGGGTCGCGAACGGCGCGAAAGCCTGGAGCGGCTCATCGACCAGCTTGGCCTGGATAAAGTGCGCCGCAGCCAGGGGTACATGCTGTCGGGAGGGGAGCGCCGCCGCGTGGAGATTGCGCGGTCGCTGGTGATCAACCCCAGCTTCCTGTTGCTCGACGAACCGTTCTCGGGCATAGACCCGATTCAGGTGCTGGAGCTGCAGCGCATTATTTTCGATCTCAAGCGCGCCGGCATCGGCATCCTGGTCACCGACCACAACGTGCGCGAAACGCTCTCGGTGACCGACCGCGCCTACATCATCAACAACGGCCGCATTTTCCGCGCCGGCAGCCCGGAAGCCCTGGGCCGCGACCCGGAAGTGAAACGCATTTATCTGGGGGAATCCTTCGAGCTATGAGACCTCTGCTCCTGCTGTTGCTCGGCGCCATTTCCGCCTTTTCCCAGCCCCTTTCCTACGGAGTGAAGGCTGGCGTTCCGCTCACCGATTTCGTCAGCGTGGCCGGCAGCGGGAGCCCCAGCGGCTTCCTGGATTACGCCACCCACACCAATCGCTACATCCTGGGAGCCACCGGCGAATTGCGCCTGCCTTTCGGCTTGGGCGTCGAAGTGGACGTGCTCTACCGGCACGTGGACTACCAGAGCACCGCGCAAACAGTGGGCGCGGGTGCGACCACCACCAGCGCGGCCACCACCGGCAATAAGTGGGAGTTCCCGCTGCTCGGGAAATACCGGTTCAAGACGAAGGTGCTGCACCCGTATGTGGATGGCGGCGTCGCCTGGGACACGCTGCAAGGCCTGACCGAGACGGTGAAGAGCGTGGTACAAGGCGTAACGAATTCCACCACCACGCAGTCCACGCCCAGCGAACTGCAGAACAGCGCCACCCGCGGCTATGTGCTCGGCGGCGGCCTGGATTTCAAGTTTCTGGTGATTCACATTCAGCCCGAGATCCGCTTCACCCGCTGGGGCGCGAAGCAGTTTCTCGCCCCCGGCGCGCTGTTACACAGCAATCAGAACCAGGGCGAGTTTTTGTTGGGGATCACGTTTTGAGAATTGGCCGCAGGGAACGTCTTCCCGAATTGACGCCCGTCGCATTACCATCTAAACTGTAGATGGTATAACGCGATGCAACCCGTCGAGCTAAAACTCAAGCAGGCCAGCGCTGTCCTCGGCGTGAATCCCAAGGATTTGCAGAACCTGGTGCAGTTCAAAGTTCTGCGCCCGCCGCGCCGCGACAGTTTCTACTGGTTCGACAACCGGCTTCTTCTGGAAGCCAAAGTCGCCTTCTTCCTGAAGGAGTCCCTCGGCACGTCCAGTGAAATGCTCGCCCGCTTCACAGAAGCTTTGTCCGACAACCTGAAGGAAGACAAAGCGGCCAGGCGCCGATACATGTGGCTTCGGTCCCGCCCGGCAAGAAGCCGAGAGCCGATCGAGGTTCGTATCCCCCTCGGAAACCTGGCCAAGGAACTCGCAGAGCAGCTTCCTCGCGCTGCCGTGCATCCTGACTTGCCACGCGGGAGAAAGCGGCCTGGATGGAAGCGGGAGTTTGCTCGCAGCTTAGAGGCGGCCTCCCGCGATTTGTCCGGCGTCACGGAATCCCAGATTCTGGAGACGATTCACTCCTACCGGGCTGAGAAGAAGCGAAGGCCGGAGATCACCGTTGGCCCGTCGAAGAACTCAGCCTAGAGCCGTGGTCGACACCTCGGTCCTGGTGGCTGGAATTGCAGGGTTCAAGCCGTCGCGGCCCGCGCGGAATCCGAGCGCCGCGCTTCTTCGCGACTGGCTTGAAAACGCCACCTTCACCTGGCTCGTGACGGAGGACATCCTCTCGGAGTACAAGGACGTTCTCGCCCGGCTCGGGGTCCACCGGAATTTGATAGGCGAGATCGTCAATAGATTAAGAGAAGAGGCGGAATTTGTCGACGTCCGCTTCACGCCCGACCTGTCACCCGATCCGAACGACAACCTTTCTGCGCTTGTGCCGAGCAGGGGCGGGCATCTTTCCTTGCGACCCTGAACCGGAGGGACTTCCCCCAGGAGAATCTGCGGGCGAAAGTGATCGCGCCGGGCGATCCGTTGCCCACGACGCGCCGCCGCCGGCCGAGGAGCTAGGTTCATCCGCGGCTCGGAACGCCTTTCCCCTTACAGAAAAGCCATGGTCTTCACGCCGGAAATGTCGAACCGTCTGCGGCAGCGAATGTTCTTGCAGGCTACCTTGTCGTCGAGCAGCACCATGTAGCTCTGCGCTTTGGCGAATTTGGCGCGGTCCCGCTCGTCGCCGCCGCCCGGCAGCCGGTCCTTCTTTTTGCGCACGGACCAGTGCAGTTCGTAGGTCTCCGCAGTACGGCAGTACGGGCAATTCAGCGTTGCCGGTTTGGTGGTCTGCGAATCGGTGTAAAACGCGCGTTCATCCATGGATTAGCGTTCCGCGATCGGAATCCAGGTCTGTCCGTCCGGGTTGCCCCTGTACTCGGCGCGCGGGCGAATCAGCCGGTTGTTGCGATACTGTTCGAGCACGTGCGCGGTCCAGCCCGACATGCGGCTCACCGCGAAAATGGGCGTGTACAGATCGATCGGGATGCCCAGCGAATAGTAGGCCGAGGCCGAATAGAAGTCCACGTTCGGCTGCAGGCCTTTGACCGACTTGATGGTCTCTTCCATACGCTTCGACAGGCGGTACAGCTTCTCGTGCCCGGTGCGCTTGCCCAACTCCTCGGAAAGCACCCGCAGATGGGAAGCGCGCGGATCTTCCGTGCGATACACGCGATGGCCAAAGCCGGGGATCTTCACCTTGCGCGCCAGCGTGTTCTTCACGGCATCCACCGCGGCCTCTTCGTCGCCCAGGTTTAGCAGCCACTTGATGACATCCTGATTGGCGCCGCCGTGCAGCGGGCCCTTGAGCGCACCGATGCCGGAAGTGACCGAGGAATAAATGTCAGAGAGCGTGGCGGCCGTCACCCGCGCGGCGAAGGTGGAGGCGTTCAATTCGTGGTCGGCATGCAGGGTCATGGCCACATCGAAGGCGCGTTCCATCACATCGTCGGGCCGCTTGCCGGTGAGTGTGTACAGGAAGTTGGCGGCGAAGCCCAGGCTGGGGTCGTCTTCCACCAGCGGCGTGCCGCGGCGCAGGTGGTCGAAGGTGGTGACGATCGCGGCGGTCTGCGACATCAGCCGCACGGCCTTGCGATGGTTGGCCTCCGCGGACATGTCCTGCGCGTCGGGATCGTACAGGCTCAGCATGGAAACGGCGGTGCGCAGCACGTCCATGGAGTTGGCCTTGGGAACGCCCCGCAGAAATTCCACTACGCCTCCGGGCAGGGGCCGGGCGGCGGCCAGTTCCTGCTTCAGCCGGTCCAGTTCGCCCTGCTTGGGCAGCCATCCGTTCCAAAGGAGGAAAATGACCTCCTCGAAAATGGCGTTCTCCGCCAGGGTGTGAATGTTGTAGCCGCGGTAGCTCAGTGTGCCGAGGTACCCGTCGATGTAACAAATCTCGGACTCGCCGGCGATAACGCCTTCGAGGCCAGCTAGTGTCGTTCCCATTGTCCGCCTTCCCCTCCTCGAATTTTCCCGCAGGGCGCGACGGGGCGCCCAACCCGCAAGTCTGAAAAAAACACTGCCGGGTGCGTCGCCGGGCGTCCGCACCCCACGCCGCGTCCGGGCTGCCGCGCGAATCCGTAAGGTCCGTTCGACAGCGCGTCCCTGCGTCCGCACCCCGCGCCGAGTCCGGGCTGCCGCGCGAATCCGGAAGGTTCGTTCGACGGCGCGTCCCCGCGTCCGCACCCCACGCCGCGTCGGAACGGCTGCGCGAATCCGGAAGGTCCGTTCGACGGCGCGTCCCCGCGTCCTAGCCCCACGCCGCGTCGGAACGTCTGCGCGAATCCGGAAGGTCCGTTCGACGGCGCGTCCCCGCGTCCTAGCCCCACGCCGCGTCCGGGCCGCTGCGCGAATGCGGACAGAATCACTGGTAGGTGCGTCCCCGGAGACGATACTTCATGTCCCGGTAAAAATTGTAGATGCGGTTCTGCTGGGGACACTGATCGTAGGGTGGAAAGCTAAACTCCAGAGTGTTCCGGTTCACCCACACTTTCTTGTCCCCGGCCTTGCCCAGATCGATGTCCACGATGACGGTGTTGCCGCAGGATTCGGCGTCCAGAATATCGAAGCCGTGCACCTCGACGGCGGGCGGACCCCAGGCCTCCATGAAGTCGGTCATGGGGTAAGCCTTGCGCTCGTCGTCCGTGGACGCCCACATGACATAGGCAGCCTGGTAATTGCCGGCCGCCAGCAACTGGCAAAAACGCTTGGCCTGCAATTCCTGACGATAGTTGTGGAAGAAGAAGTAGAGTATCCCGCTGAGCGCTGCCAGGCCCACCACCGACAAGACGGCGATCTTGATGTTCCTAGCCCGCCGCTCGTCACCGGCGCCGTAATGATCGAGAAAACCGGCCATTGCCCTTTCCCTCCAGTTTACTTCTTGGGAGGTGCAGGTGCGGCGGCTACCGGGTAGGCCTTGTCGTAGGCCGCGGTGGCATCGGCGGTGAGGTCCATCGCCGGCTTGAAATACAGGGCCACCTGCGTGTCCACGACGATGACCAAATCGAGACCCTTTTCCTCGGCAATCTTCTTGACCACCGCCTGCATCTTTGCGCTGCTGTTGGTCAGAACGTCGTTGCGCATCTTCGTGGCGTCGGCTTCCAGGTCCTCATTGATGCGCGTCAACTCGACCTGCTTCCGTTTGCCTTCGGTGTTCAGATCGAGTTCCGCCTGGGGCGTCAGCTTGCCGGCATCGTTCTGCAGTTTCTGGGTGATCGCCGTGAGGTCCGCGTTCAGCTTTTCGGCTTCATCCTGCCGGGGCTTGAGCGTCGCCTGCATCTCGGCGTCGGCCTTTTTGATCTCGGCCGTATCGAACAGGGCCTTCTGTAAACTGATGACCGCTACTTTGGTCTGGGCCATCGCAAATTGACTGGCCAGACAAAGCGCGGAGCAGGCCAATAGTGGCCGAAGCATCCGGAAAGACATGGAAACAACTCCTGAATTCGGTGTAGATCCTTAGATTAGCACACCCTATTCCAAGACCCCGAGGATCTCGTCTTCTTTCAGAATCAGGTACTCCTTGCCGCCGATTTTGATCTCGGAGCCCGAGAACTTGCCGAACAGGATGCGATCCCCGGCTTTGACTTCCAGCGGAACGCGCTCCCCCGTTTCCAGCAGCGTGCCGTTGCCGACGGCTTCCACCTGGGCCTGCTGCGGTTTCTCTTTGGCGGTGTCCGGAATGATGATTCCGCCCACCCTTTGCTCGACTTCATCCAGACGTGTGACCATCACGCGGTCGTGTAGGGGACGTAAATCCATAGACTCGATTATACAGTAAACTCCGTTGACACCCGCAACCCGGCCGAATGTCCACAACCTTTACAGAACTCCGGGAAACACCCGCTAACCATCTCATTTTATTGGCCGGCCGGTTCGGGCACCGGAATGCCTTACGCTGGCCGACCTAGGGAGGCAATATCCATGCAACTGCACGTTTTGGCGGCGGATCTAAGGAAGAAGCACCGGTTCCCCATGCATCGCGAATTGCGCTATAAGGTGCTCCACGACGAAGTCATCGTCGAGTCCGGCATGGGGTACACCATCGACGTGGGAAGCGGAGGGGTGGCTTTCCGGATCGACAGTATTCTCACGCCCGGCATGATGGTCGAACTCTCCATCAGTTGGCCCGTGCTACTGGAAGACACCTGTCCCGTGCGCCTCGTGGTTCTGGGCCGCGTCCTGCGCAGCAGCCTGCGAGCGTCGGTCTGCAGCATGATCAAATACGAATT
>Ga0265316_10006281_pt1 | contig 11381 bp, 16 predicted proteins | sample 4522metaG_FD_202092 | JGI IMG/M metagenome (GOLD analysis project Ga0265316, IMG submission 202092) | Rhizosphere microbial communities from Carex aquatilis grown in University of Washington, Seatle, WA, United States - 4-5-22 metaG | ecosystem: Host-associated > Plants > Roots > Rhizosphere >...
GACCTTGGGCATGCGCCCGAAATTGCCGGCGATGACGCGGCCGAGCAGCCCCTCGTGATGCAGACGGCCTGTGCCGAGGCCTTTGCTGTCGCCGGCGCCGGCGGTCATGATCAGCGTCAGATTCCTTGGGTGGCCCGTCTCGACGAAGCGCTTCTCCAGGCCCATGTGCAACGCTTCCGGGATGCAGCTTTGGACGAAGCCGCTCGTGGTGACAACGTCATTGTCCCTGATGAGCGCGATGGCCTGATCCAACGTCGTGATCTTGTTGTTCGCCATGGTCCCGAGCTTCCCCCTTTGAGCTCTTTTCATTCTGAGCTCTCTTCATCATGCGCGGGGTTTGCCCCTCGTCGCGGCGCGCTTCCCTGGCGCTTGGCCGCAAGGCTAGTGAAGGGACGGGGCTAGCGCAAGACCTGCCGCGAGCGGGGCCGTTTCGCGCGCGACGGCCATGTGCTACGAAAAATCGCCCCATTTGCATTCTTTTTGCAACGCACGCGCGAGCGCGCAGGCCCCCGAGGCCCGAGATCGACTCTCAACCCCTTGCACCCATGGCGACAAAACTTCCAGGCGCGATTCTTCTGTTGCTTCTGCTATCGACCCCCTTCTGGCCCGCGCCCGCCGCGGCGCATGCGATGGTCGTCGGCTCCTCGCCCCGCTCCCACGAGACCATCACGAAGAGCGAGATCCGGATCGAGCTACGCTTCAACAGCCGGATCGACGGCCTGCGCTCGCGCCTGGTGCTCATGCATCCCGACGGCTCGCAAGAGGGGCTCGCGCTTTCGCAGAGCGGCGACGAGAGCCTCGAATCCGAGGCGAAGGCTCTGGAGAAGGGCTCCTATCGTCTGTTGTGGCAGGCGCTGAGCGTCGACGGGCACGTCACGCATGGAGAGATCCCCTTCCAGGTGGATCGGTAGCGCCATGCAGCTCTTCCTGGAAATTTGGGGCTATCTCAATGTCGTGACGCGCGGCTGGATCCTCGCCGCGCAGACGCTGACGCTGGGCGGCGCGGCCTTTCTCGTCTTCGCCCTGCCGGCCGAGGAGGCTTCGACCAACCAAACGGCGCGCCGCCTCATCTTCTGGAGCGCGCTCGCGCTGGCGATCGGCGAGGCGATTTCCGGCGCGGGCCTCGTCACTCTGCTGCGCGGCACGCTGGATCTGCCGCTCACCGACCTCATCGGCGCGGATGCCGCGCTCGCGGCCGCGGCGGGCGCCGCAAGCGCCGCCTTTGTCGCCTTTCTGGTCCAGGCCGGCGCTTCCGCCCGCCTCCTGCTGATCTGCAGCGCCCTCATCGTCGCAGCGCAGGTCGCCGTCAGCCATGCGGTGAGCCGGCCGGATCACGCGCTCACGCTCTATGTCGCCGAATATGCGCATATGCTCGCCGTCGCCTTCTGGATCGGCGGCATTCCCTATTTTCTATTTTCTGCTGATGCTCGCGCGCGTCGCAGGACCGGCGCGCCGCCGCGCGGCGGCGCGCTTCTCGATGATGTCGGTCGTCTCCGTCGCGACGCTCATCGGCAGCGGATTCTATCTCGCCCGCGACTACGTCGGAGAGCCGGCGGCGCTGTACGGCGCCTCCTATGGCGTGATGCTCAGCGCCAAGATCGTTCTGCTCGCCGCGCTGCTGCTGCTCGGAGGTCTGAATTTTCTCACCGTGCGCCGCTGGCGCGGCGAGCGCTCGACGCCCATTCTGCCGATGCGGCGCTTCGCCGAGGTCGAGATCGGCATCGGGCTGACGGTGATCTTTTGCGCCGCCTCGCTCGCTTCGCTCCCGCCGGCAGGCGATCTTTCGAGCGACTGGGCGAGCGCCGCAGAGGTCGTGGAGCGCCTCGCGCCGCGCTGGCCGCCGCGCCTGGAGAGCCCCGATCTCTCGAGCCTCTCGATCACGATGGCGCAGGAGAAAAGGCCCAGCGCGCCGCTGGCTTATGCGATCGGCGAGCCGCCGGCTCCGCCGCGCAACGCAGCCGACATCGCCTGGTCCGAATATAATCACCATTGGGCGGGGCTCTTCGTGCTCGCGATGGGCGGGCTCTCCTTCCCGTTGTTTCTGGCATTCAAGAACCTCCGCCATTTCATTCTTGAAGACGAGAAGCTCGTCGAAACGCTCCGCAATCCCATCCGCTACCGCGAGATCGGCCGCTCAGTAGCGGAGGGAATTGTCAGCTCGTCTCTTCGACGCATCCTCAATGTTTGGGTCCGTGCACATCAGGCCGGCGTCCTCGGGCCGTCTCAGGAGAAAATCGCCGAGAAGGCTCAAATCCTCCTAGACGCGCTAGCCGACACTGCAATCGACGCGCTCATTGATGAGGCTACCGGCTATCAAAAGCGCCGTGCACATGATGCGCTGCAAAAGCTCCTCGCGGCATATGTCCTGCCGGAGTTTCGCCCATACCAAACCAAATTCCCTATTTCATTCTATGAGCAAATACACAGAGTTATGGGTTGGGCATTCGACGCAGAGTCCTCGGCGAGGACCGCCTATATCGGAAAGCTCACCAACCGACTTATTTACGACCAATTGCCCCCCGGCGTGCACGAGGACCTGAGGCGCAAGAACCCTGTTGACCCACTAACAAAGCGACGAAGAAGAAAGCACTTTCAACTTCTGACAGAGGACATTGGCGAACCACATCTCGATAGGCAGATCACCGCAGTGACGGCCCTTTTGCGGGCGACCCCATCAGGACAATGGAAGTTCTTTGAGATGGTATTCGCGCAAGCGTTTCCGCCAGCTCAGCCCGATCTTTTCCTAGCGGAGGAAATTGAGCGCCTAACCGGGCCGGGCGGCGCCGTGCACTAGCCCCTGTCAGGGTTGTGGGGGCGGTAACGGCCGGCGCCAGGGAACCAGTTGCAGGGTCTCCCCCGGGCATCGACACCCCCCGCCTCCACCTTTCCTTCTTAACAGAATCACGAGTCCGCCGCAGCGTCTTTCTCAGGCTCCGAATAGAGAACGCCTAATGAGCCGCTATCGTCCCGGTCCAGGAAACGAACACCCCACGCCTCCAGCGCAGCCCTCATTGCAGCTAGAGTTGCCGCTATTGGCGTCCGCTTCCCAACCTCAAAGTCGCGAACCGTCGAAACCCCGACGTTCGCGGCTTTCGCCAGCTCGTCTTGCGAAATTTGAATCCATGCGCGTGCAGCGCGGCACTGTCCCGGCGTCATGCTCCGAAAATAGCGACGCCAGCTTTTTGCGTCAAGGTCATATTTTTAAGTTGACGCCATCTCTCATGTCATATATAAAAGCTGATATCAGCGGAAAACGCGGAACGTCAGCAAGCCATGTCTCAGCACTTCCTCCTCTCACGCGCCGCAAGGACCCTGTCCTTGGCCAAGGTCGCGCGCATGAGCGAGGACGAGGCCCGCGATTGCTTCCGTCAAATCCGGTGGGCCGAAACCGAAGGCAAGCACGTTTGCCCGCATTGCGCTTGCGCGGCGGTCTATAGCTTCAAGTCCCGCCCGATCTTCAAGTGCAAGGCCTGCGACCACCAATTCAGCGTCACGTCCGGGACGATCTTCGCGAACCGCAAGCTCCCGGTCCGCGACTATCTCCTAGCCATCGCTATCTTCGTTAACGAGGTCAAAGGCAAGAGCGCGCTGGCGCTGTCCCGTGATCTCGACGTGCAATACAAAACGGCCTTCGTCCTGGCCCACAAAATCCGCGAAGCTCTTGCCGCCGAGGTCGAAACCGTTCAGCCGTCCGGGACTGTCGAGGTCGATGGCTGCTATGTCGGCGGTTATGTGAAGCCGGCGAATTTCAAGGAAAACCGCCGCGACCGCCGCTTGGCGATCAATCAGAACGGGAAGCGCCGGGTCGTGGTCGCCATGCGCGAGCGCAATGGCCGGACGCTTCCTTTCGTGTTCCCGTCCGAGTCAGCCTCTATTGCAACAATCGCTGAGCGGGTCGACGCCGGCGCCATCATCCATGCCGACGAAGCCGCCCATTGGGATAAGCTCCACGCGATCTTCCTGACGAAGCGCGTCAACCACGAATGGGGCTATTCCCATGACGGCGCCTGCACCAATCAAGCCGAGAGCTTCTTTTCCCGCATCCGTCGCGCCGAGATGGGCCACCACCACCATATCAGCGGCCCCTATCTCGCCGCCTATTCCCGCGAGATGGCGTGGCGTGAAGATCATCGCCGCGTGTCCAACGGCGAGCAATGGCTTACGGTAGCGAACCTTGCACTGGCGCATCCTGTGTCGCGGCAGTGGACGGGATATTGGCAGCGTGGAAGATAGTTAATAATAGCCATACATTACCTTGTCTTTCCTCCCGAAAGAAACCCGACAACAAACCCAAGAATCATCTTGGTTGTATCTTTTCCAAACGCAATTTTTGTCTCAGTTTGCGAAAATACAACCATTCCTAGGGAAACCAGCAGACAGATCCCCATCATACCAGCGACATACCATTCAAACATATCGCGCGGCTGACCTGCGATTGCGTTAGCCGAACTCTGGGCAAAAGCAGATGAAAATATGTTAATATCAAAATGGGCTAAAGCGCTAGCTACCATATAAATTCCTCCAAATAAAGCTAGAATAAGAATTACAAATCCGCTAAGATTATGCTTTGCCAAATACCTGAAACGGTCCAAGGGTGGCAATTTTGAAAGTATTTCATCCTCACTTTGAGGGATACGCGCCGCTGTAAAGTCAGCGCTACACTTGAAAAAAGTCGCTCTGCGCGTTGCAGTTTGTGGGGAGTCCGTCGCGATGAGGTCGCGTCTATTTGAAAAATCAGACGGATAGGATAGCATTTTACTTTTCCTTAACCGTTGCGGTCAAAGCGTCTAATTCTTCGATTTTTTGGGTTAGCCAATCCCGCATAGCGACGGCTGACGCGCGATCAAAATACAAAATAGCCCCTATGCTTCTAATTAGCCCGTCTTTGCTCTCTCGCATTTCAGGCAACTCTTTTCCGAGCACGTTTCCGTCTATTTCATAGACAACGGACTTTGGTATGAACGGGCGCTCTGAATAAACTGCCGCTACGATCCTTCCGACAGCGCTTATTCCTCCGAAAGCGCCATCGACTAAAACTTCTTTGTAGTCAGGAGATTTTATGAAGTGGAATTGAACTTCTTGTTTTGTCATGGAACGCTCCGGCGACAGCAGACGACGCAGCCTTCTGGCTAAAGCCCGATAAATGCCAGATTCTAAGACTGTCAACTCCCGCGCGACCAAGCCATATTCCCCCGCGCGTCCTGCGCCGCCTTGACGACGCCTTCGCCCTTAAGCACGCGCAGCGCCTTGCTCACCCGCCGCGTGTGCTCGGTTAGGAGCTTGCGGTCGCGAGCGTCGAATTCGTTCACGGCGAGGATTTCACGGGCGACTTCCCGTGTCGCCATGGGCTCCGTGGCGACTCTCAGAACGTCAAGAATGCCGCGTGTAGACCGGCCAAGGCCAACAGACGCCCATCTCGCGCCGTGAAATAATGCGGCGTCTTCGCACCTTTCGCGCCCGTCCACTCATAGAAGCCGCTCGCCGGGATGATGCAGCGACGGTATTTATAGGCGCCGCGAAACATCGGTCTTTCGGCGACGGTTTCGGCGCGTGCATTGAAAGTCGAGGGAAGCTCGCTAAGAGGCTTTCTCCACCAAGAGGGCACAAGCCCCCAGCGCATCGGCACAAGCTCATTGCCGGCTTCGCCTGCGCGAATGACCTCGATCGGCGTCGTTGGCGCGATGTTGAAGCGCGGCGCAAGATTTCTGGGCTGGCCGATGATGCCGGCGAGCCGATGGATTTCCGCCCATGACAAATATTGCGTGAAGCGCCCGCACATGGGGCGCATGGTAGCCTGCGGCGTTCCCCAAACGCAAAGCGGCCTGCCTTTTCATCCCACGTCGGGGTCGCCCTCGCGCGTCGCTCAGTGCAACAAGTTGCCCTTTTTCGGCAACTGATTACACCCGCGCGGCAATCCGTCGCATTAGCCGCGCAACAGCGAAGCCGCCACAAATTCGTCCGCTAGTGGCGGCACTCTTGGGCATCGTCTGAAGCGTTTGGAGGCGCCATGCCCACTCTTTTTAACGCGAGGCTGAAATTTTTAACGCGAAGCTGAAATCCTTGCTGGGAGGTTCAATTGCCGTGGCGCTGGCGGCGTTCACCATCGGCACCGCAAGGGCTGATGTGATCTTTGGCTACACAGGCGCCGAAACCACCTGGGTCGTGCCGACCACTGGCATATTACGCCGTATATGGCTCAGGATTTGAAAGCGGCTACTTCTTCGGGCCTGGCGGTGGGGGCGGCTCCTTTTTGGACGGATCGGTTACCCCGTTAGTCTCGATCGGCGGCGAAAACATCGGCAATGGCTTGGTCGATATCAGCTTGGTCGCCGCAGTGCCCGGCCCTGCACCCGGCGCTGGCTTCGCGGGTTTCGCGGCTCTGGCGCTCGCGGGCTTCTTTACGCGCGCACGCGCCTTGCCGGCCGATGGAGGTAGCCAATGATGCGAACCGCCGCAATCTTGGCTTGTATCGCGCTGACCGGCTGCGCTTCGGGCGGTCAACTTTCTCAAATGCAGGATGGACAGGAAGCGGAGAGAAGTCGCAGTCTCTAGCCGGAGAACGGGGTCCTCGATGCAAGGCCAATGAATCAAGTCCTAGAACGACGCTGATCCCGGCGAGTTCGAGCGTTTTGCATCACGCTTGCCGCAACGTTAGAGCGGTTTTGCTGGCGCTCAGAGCCGGAGAGGCTTCTATCTCGATTCACGAATGAGCAAGGAATGCTCCGTCGTTCGCAAGCCGCTTTCCCGTTGTCGTATGCCCACTTTCCGACGAATGCGACGACGTTAGGCTTGAGCAGGTCGAGCCATCTTTCAAGATATGTGCGACACGAATTCGCTAGGGCGGCGTTTGGCTTCGCATTACCAGCGGTCCGACAGCGAACGAAGTTGAAATAGGCAACGTCCGCTAGCTCCAACCCGCATTCCCTTAGAGGGAAGTAATCTCCATGGACAGGCCAGTCGGGTATAAATTGGCCCAGCACCTCCTGGAGGTTGCCGTAAGTCTCTGGCGTCGGGTCGTCGCGCAAGGCTCGGAGCGCCGCCGTGTATGGCCTGTCCGTCTCGGCTAGCCTGCCGGGCACGGCGGGATTTTGACCGATCAAAAGCACGCCGGTCTGCTCGTAGTTGATGCCGATGTATCCCGGCTGCGGAACGTTCTCCAAGTTATCTCGCAAGAGCTTCGAGCAAGTCGACCGATTGCATCTCTCGCAGCCGATTATCTTCGCGAATTCAACGTGCACGGCACTCCTCCGATCACCGCTTCCCTTGATGCGTTTCGCTCGCAAGCTGAAGCGCTCGCTCATGAAGCCGGCTTGGCGCCGAGGCCTGGACGCTCCTCCAGGATGGGTGGCGGCCAGTCTAGCGCCAGAACGGATTGCCGCAAGCGCATCGCATTCCTGACCCCTATCGGGACAGTCTAAGGACCATCTTGGCGAACTCCTCGGTGGCACTGCATGCGCCTCTGAAAGAGCCGGTTTGGATTCGATCGACGGCCGAACGGCCAGCCTCCGCGAGAACTTTTCGCAAGATGGGTAACGAGGCGAGTGCGGCCCCCTGCCGGATTTCCGCAATTCGCTCACAAATGTTAGCTTTCATAAGCAAGCGCTGGCCGTTCACGCGGCTCGACGGGTCGCGTGCCCGCCCATATGCGGTTGCATAGGCCGCGGTCGCGGATCTTCCAGCGGCGACAAGCTGACAGAACGTCTCCTGACGCCGATTTTGCAGTAGTCCCATTGGCCTCTCCATCTCGTCCGCAAAGCCGTCGATCCTTTTGCGATGCGACTGAATTTCGAGCCGGAGAATTTCGCCCGCGGTCGCATGCGCGACGCAAGCGATCGTTGGGGGCCAAAGCTGGCGTTCACGCCGATCGTTTCCCTCACGTTGCGACGGGTCTCATTTGCAGGCAGGTTCCCGAACATATTCATCGAAAGGCTCGTGACCGCTTCAGAAACGAATATGCAACCAGCAATCCTGCCGTTTTTGGGTCCCCGCTCGGAAGGGCCTGCATGGTGGTTCACCATCGACGAGCCTCCAATCATGACTTGACGAACCGGACGTCGGTGCCGCCTCGTTGCACCAGCGCCCTTAGGTTAGCTGGTTCCATGATCCCCGGCGCCGGCAGCGCCGGGCGAGCCACACGGCGACTTAGTTGGGCGACGGTTGCGCATAGTGCCTCTCGGTCATACGCGCATCAGCCGTGGCCAAGCCGCACCGCAATGACGCTTGTCGGCTGCCCGCATATCCGCGCGTGTGTCGTTGCGTCACGCCGTCCTGATTAGAGGTGTCACGTTGTTATCCTCATCAAGGGCTTCCTCGCCCGCCAGGATCGCCGTGAGGCGACGGTTCCATCCCTCCAAGGCTGCGCGCTTTTGTTTGAGCTTGTCGGTTCTGAGATAATGCCGAACCAGCGTCTTCGCCTGACGATTGACCGCGGAGTCATGCCCCACGATCGCGGCAATGAGTTCGATGCTGACGCCCATGCTGTCTAGCGACGTCGCGAACGTCCGGCGCAGATCGTGCGTGGTGAAGTGGTCTATCGGCAGGCGCTCGCGTCGCATGTTGAGCGCTTGCCCGACATGGGACGCGGTCAACGGCGTTCCGGTTTCCGAGGCGAAGACAGGACCGGTTTTCGGCAAGCGGCGCTCCACGATCTCGCGAGCAACGCCAACGAGCGGCGTAATTCTCTCGCGGCCGTTCTTTGAGCGCCCGGCGGGGAGCGTCCAAACCCATTCCCTAGAGTCGACTTCCTCGGCCATCATGCCGGCGACTTCGCTGCAGCGCGCGCCGATCGCCAGTTGGACCTTGAGGGCGTCAACGTGGGCTTGCGGGATCGTTTCGACGTCTAGCCATGCCCAAAGTGTCCGAACTTCCTCGTTGCTCAACACGCGGTCACGCGGGGAGCCGGCGTCGTAGACCGTCAGTCCCGCTGTCGGGTCGGCGGATAGGTAGTCTTGGGAAACTGCCCATCGGAACATCGCGCCGACCGTCTGCCGCCGCTTCTCCGCCTCGCGCAGAAAGCCGGCGTCGGCAGCTTCGTCGAAAAGATCTCGAAGGTCTCGGCGCTTAATTTCTTCCGCCGGAGCGCTGAGCTTCGGCGCTAGGGCGCGCCTAAGGCGGCTCTCGATTTCCTTCGCGCTGCGCAGCTTTCCGCGAACCTGCTTCCGGCAGTAATTCTCAATCAAGTCGGCGACGGTCAGCCGGCTCGCGTTATCGGCGGCTGCAGCCTTCTCTGCGGCGAGTAGATCGACGCCAGCGCGCGCCGCTTTCGTCAGGTCGTTCGCGCGGTCTCGAGCCGCGTCCAGGCCAATGTCAGTGAACTTTCCGAGGGAGGTTCTGACGGAACGGCCCCCCTTGATCCTGAAAGCGAGGTCGAAGGTCTTCACCCCATTGATGGCGACACGGACGGCGAGCCCGGCGCAGCGGGAGTCGGGAATGCGGTAGGGCGCGCTCTCGGGCTTCATCGCCTCGATCGAGCGATGGGTCAGCGCCACAGCTTTTTTGGTCAGTCCGGCTCCGCTCGGCCTCATGGGTGCCCCTCTGTCGCAACGCTGTCGCAACAAATTCGCTGGCTCTGGACGGGTTCCCGCGAACCTTGGCGAACGATGTGGGGAGTATAGACCACTGATTCTGCTAGTCAACGCGGACGGCTGCGAACGTCGGCGAATTTCAGTGGTTTTGATCCTCAAAGGCTGGATGCAGACCGCTCTGGCGCATTGCCGCGATCCGCGGCGGCTCTTCGAAGATCTCGGGCCGAGCCGGGCGCTCGCCGCGATCGGCATGTTCGCGGGCGGCTTCGCCGCCCCGCTCATCGGGCCGCCGCTGACGATCGCCTTTCTTTGCCGCATGGTCTTCGGCGACCTGCTGCATCCCCAAGACGAATTGGAGCTCGCCCTCGCGACGCTCTGTGGTGCGGGCTCGCCCTTGGAGGGCTCGTAGCCTCCTTATGCCCGATCCTCATGGGCATGCGGCGGGCGGGCCTCGGAAGACTCGCGCCCGCGCTTCTCGCCGCGCCGGCCTGGAAGCTCATGCAGAGCGCGGCGGCGTGGCGCGCGCTCTTCGAGCTGAGGCGCCAGCCCTTCCTGTGGCGCAAGACCGAGCACGGGCTCGCGCGCAGGATCGAGGACGCGTCTCCCGCTGCTAGTTGAACAGCCAGTCCTTGAGCGAGAAGCCCGCGGAGAGCGTTTTGCGGAACTGCTCGCGCATCGCCAGATGTCCGGCGCCCGGCTTCGGCAGCTCGCTCTTCTTGAGGCGCCGGAACATCGGCAGCAGGATCTGCTGGAAGTTCTCGACGCGCAGCTCGCCTCCGCCGCGTTCCGCGACGCGTTCCGCAATGTCGGGAAAGAGCAGCAGCAGCGCCTTGAACAGCGCCGGATTGACCAGATTTTCCTGCGCCTGCTGCCCCCGCAGCCCTTCGGCGCAGACCGTCAGATAGCGATTGAGCGCGGTATAAACGTCTTCGGCGCAGGCCTCCTGGAAGATGCGCTCGAGCGGCTTCATGGCGGCGTTGAAGGTGACGCGCGAGATCGTCCCCTTGCGCCGTTCCGCGGGAGACAGCAGCCCCTTCAAGGCGCTGTCCGGCTGCTTGGCGAAGAGGTCGAAAACGTCGTGCAGCAGCGCTTCCGCGGCGGTCTCGGTTTCCGACAGGCGGCGGATGTCGAGCAGCAGCTCCTGCGGCACGGGCCGCTGCTTGGTGTTGATGTCCATGAACAGCTGACATTCCTGGGCGCGCGTTAGCTTGTTGTAGACGACGACGGGCACCTTGATGCGCCGCTTCGCCAGATGGAAGCCGAAGATGCGATGCTGCCCGTCGATGATCAGGAAGGCGCCGGCGTCGCGGCGGAAGCGCAAAAGGCCGCTTTCGCGGTCATAGCGCAAATGCGCCTTGGGCTGCGCCGAGAGGATGACGGCGCAGGGCGTCGTCCCGAAGCCCTTGTCGACATATTTCGCGATCTCCACGGCCCGGCGCCGGTCGAGCAGGCGCTGGAAGCCGTCGATCGGATTTTCGGCGCGCGTGTCGGCGGTGCAGCAGGCGGCGAGCACGTCGCTCGACAGCGCCAGCGAGTAGAAGCGATGCCGCCCTTGCGTGACGATATGCGCCGGTTCGGTGATGGGCTTGCCCGAGCTTTCCGCGGGGAAATCCGCCTCCTCCTCGGTCTCGAGGGCGGCGAGGCCTGAGGGCGTCGCGACGACGCGCTCGGCGTCCTCGGCGGGGAGGGGCGTGTCGGCCTGGTGGGGCGGGGTGGCGAGTCCGGTCTCCATGCGCGTGATCCCGATTGGCGGAATTTCTGCCGTCCGCGGGGCGGCGACTCCAACTCGGCGATTCGACGCGACTCCCGGGGACGCTTAGCCGCGCAATGGCGCTAAAATAAGGCTGTCAATCCCCT
>Ga0265316_10006282_pt1 | contig 11380 bp, 20 predicted proteins | sample 4522metaG_FD_202092 | JGI IMG/M metagenome (GOLD analysis project Ga0265316, IMG submission 202092) | Rhizosphere microbial communities from Carex aquatilis grown in University of Washington, Seatle, WA, United States - 4-5-22 metaG | ecosystem: Host-associated > Plants > Roots > Rhizosphere >...
CGGGGTTCGTATTTGAGAACAAGGTCGTCGGCGGCCGCGTGCCGCGGGAGTACATCCCCGCGGTAGAGAAGGGCATTCGCGAGGCCATGGAGAACGGGGTTCTCGGCGGGTATCCCATGGTGGATTTTCGTGCCTGTTTGCTGGACGGTTCGTCCCACGACGTGGACTCCAGCGAAATGGCCTTCAAGATCGCGGCATCGATGGCTTATAAGTCGGGCTTAGCTAAAGCCAAACCGACTATCCTTGAACCGATCATGGCCGTGGAGTGCGCTACTCCAGAAGAACACCTCGGGGATGTCATCTCCGATTTCGGCGCACGCATGGGCCACGTAGAGGGAATTGAAGATCGGCCTGGGAGTAAGGTGGTGAAAGCGCTTGTACCCTTGCGTTCCATGTTTGGGTACACGACGGCGATACGCTCCATGACAAAGGGGCGTGCGTCACACACCATGCAATTCTCTCACTACCAGGATACCCCTCGATCGATTCAGGAGGAGCTCGTCGAAAGGACTCACGCAAGCTCACGGTAGCTTCGTGGATCTTCGGTGGGCTACGAAAATCCTCGCTTCGCGCGGAGAGCGCGAATGAGGCAACGTGCGTGAGAAACCGGCGGTCGTTCGTGGTCGCTCAAGCGGCACGGGCGCCCGATGTGCGGTTTTCGTGAAGATGCGTCGTCATTTCTCGCCCGTGGGCGGGGCTGCGGCGCGTGACTGTGGAATCTGGAGCGCGTCAAGACTGACGGCAAAAATGTCGCCAGAACCGACGGCACTATTGTCGCCAGGAGCGACCGATGTCGCGATAAGCGACCGCTAAGGAGGAGTTGTATGGCGAAGGAGAAATTCGTACGGTCAAAGCCTCATATCAACGTGGGTACCATCGGCCACATTGACCATGGAAAGACCACGCTGACAGCTGCGATCACCATGTACTGCGCCAAGAAGTACGGCGACAAGCTGATGAAGTACGAGGACATCGACAATGCCCCCGAAGAGAAGGCGCGCGGTATCACCATCAATACGCGTCACGTGGAATATCAGTCCGAGAAGCGCCATTACGCTCATATCGACTGCCCGGGACACGCGGACTATATAAAGAACATGATTACCGGCGCGGCCCAGATGGACGGCGCGGTGCTCGTGGTTTCCGCCCCCGACTCCGTCATGCCCCAGACTCGTGAGCACATCCTCCTTGCGCGTCAGGTCGGCGTTCCCGCCATCGTCGTTTTCCTCAATAAGGTCGACATGGTGGACGATCCCGAGCTCATCGAGCTCGTCGAGGTCGAGATTCGCGACGTCTTGAAGTTCTACCAGTTCCCCGGCGACACGATCCCCATCGTGAAGGGCTCGGCCCTCAAAGCCATGGAGCACCCCGAGGTGCCGGAGAATGTGAAGTGCATCGAGGAGCTGCTCACCACCATGGATGAGTACTTCCCGATTCCTCCGCGACCCGTCGACAAGGCGTTCCTCATGCCTATCGAGGACGTGTTCTCCATTTCCGGGCGCGGCACGGTCGTCACGGGCAGGGTTGCCACGGGCGTCGTCCACATCGGCGATGAGTGCGAGATCGTCGGAATCAAGGATACGCGCAAGACCGTCGTCACGGGCGTTGAAATGTTCAACAAGCTGCTCGACGAAGGTCAGGCGGGCGACAATATCGGAACATTGCTGAGGGGCATTGAAAAGGACGACGTCGAGCGCGGGCAGGTTCTTGCCAAGCCGGGCTCCATAACGCCGCACAAGAAATTCAAATGCACCGTCGTTGCGTTGACGAAGGAAGAGGGCGGACGCCATTCACCGTTCTTCACGGGATATCGGCCCCAGTTCTACTTCCGCACAACGGACGTCACGGCCTCCGTTACGCTGCCTGAGGGCAAGCAGATGGTCATGCCGGGCGACCACGTCACCGACCTCCAGGTCGAGCTCATCTACCCCATTGCCATGGACAAGGGGTTGCAGTTCGCCATCCGCGAGGGCGGCAAGACGGTCGGCGCCGGTCAGGTCACCGACATCATCGAGTAGGGCATCGCGCATCATCAGAAGGAGCGGGGAATAAGAGATGGCCAGGGAACGGATTCGAGTGCGTCTGCGAGGTTTCGACATCGAGCTCATAGATCAGAGCGCGAAGTCCATCGTGCAGACGGTTTTGAAGGCGGGGTCGCGCGTTTCCGGCCCGATCCCGCTCCCGATGCGGATCAACAAGTTCACGGTTCTGCGCTCGCCGCACGTGCATAAGAAATCGCGCGAGCAGTTCGAGATGAGGACCCACAAGAGGCTCATCGATATCCTCGAGCCCACCCCCGCGGTGATGGATGCTCTGATGCGTCTCGAGCTCCCCGCCGGCGTGGACGTCGAAATTAAGCAGTGAGGCTCTACCAATGCTTGCGCTAATCGGCAGAAAGATCGGCATGACCCAGTTGTTCAACGATGAGGGGATGCGTATTCCCGTCAGCGTGATCCAGGTGACGCCGAATATGGTCGTGCGTGAACGCACGACGGACAAGCACGGCTACAGCGCCATGGTTGTCGGCGCGGATCCCATCAAGAAGTCGCGCGTGCGCAAACCCATCGCGGGGCAGTTCCCGCAGGGCATCGAGCCGACCCGTTACCTCATGGAGTTCAAGAACTTCGAGAAGGAATGCAAGGTGGGTGACGCTCTGGGCGTGGAAATCTTCGAGGGCGTGCGCTTCGTGGATGTCCGGGGCACAACCAAGGGCAAAGGTTTCCAAGGCGTCGTGAAGAGACACAAGTTTCAGGGCGGACCGGGCGCGCATGGTTCCAAGTTCCACCGCGAAAACGGATCCGTGGGAACGGGCGCGTTCCGCAAGATCGTCAAAGGCACGAAAATGCCCGGGCGAATGGGGAACGAGCGCTTGACGGTTCAGAATATCCGCCTGTTCCGCGTGGATAAGGAGAGGGGCCTGCTGCTGGTAAACGGCGCGGTGCCCGGCCGACGTGGCGCGATGGTCGTCGTGCTCAAAGCTACGAAGAAGTAGGGCTGCGACAAATGAAGACACAGGTCTATGGACTGGATGGCAACGCGGTGCGCGAGATCGAGCTCTCCGACGCCGTTTGGGGACGGGATGTGAGCGAAGGCTCCATCTACCATGCCATCCGCAACGAACTGGCTAACAAGAGGCTGGGCACCGCCAAGGTCAAGGATCGCGGCGAAGTGCACAGCAGCAACAAGAAGCCCTGGAAGCAGAAGGGCACGGGCCGTGCGCGCTCGGGACAGAGAAGCTCCCCCATTTGGGTGGGCGGTGGTAAGATTTTCGGGCCTCGCCCCCGCGATTACAGCTATACGCTGCCGCGCAAAGTGAAGAGGCTCGCCCTCATCTCCCTGTTGTCTCTGAAGGCGAAGGAAGATCGTCTGCGGGTCGTCACGGATTTCACCGTGGAAAGCGGCAAGACGAAGGATCTGGTAACGGCGTTGAAGAATCTCGCATCGCAGGAAAGGACCGTCATCATCCTGAAGGATGACGACGCCATCATTCGGCGGGCTGGACGAAACGTCCCGTGGATCAACTTCCTCAGTTACAATCGGCTGGAAGCGCATGATCTGTTCTATTGCCAGAAGCTTCTCGTTCTGGAAACGGCCGTCACGAAGCTGAACGACTTCTACGGAGCTTCGCAGAGCGCCGCCGCGAAGGAGGCGAAGGCATGACAATGGAGAGGATCATCATCGAGCCGGTGGTCACGGAGAAGACGAATATCATGCGCGAGTCGCACAAGTACGTCTTCCACGTGGATAGCCGGGCGAACAAGTACCAGATCATGGAAGCCGTGCGCAAGCTGTATAACGTACATCCGTTGAAATGCAACGTGCTGCGGACGGCGACGAAACCCAAGCGCGTGCGCTACAAGCTGGGATACACCGCGTCCTGGAAGAAGGCCATCATCACCATCGCGGAAGATGAGAAGATCGCCATCTTCGAAGGCGTGTAAGGAAAGGGCGGGGAGCACTCAATGCCAATAAAGAAATATCGGCCTCTCACCCCGGCGCTTCGTTTCAAGACCGGCCTCACCTACGAGGAGATCACGAAGAAGAGCCCCGAAAAGGCCCTGACAAAAGGAAAGCCTTCCAACGCCGGGCGTGGTGCCGGCGGCCGGATCAGCGTGCGCCGCAAGGGCGGAGGACACAAGCGCGCTTATCGACAGATCGATTTTCGCCGCGACAAGATCGGGATCCCGGGCAAGGTGAGCTCAATCGAGTACGATCCGAACCGCAGCTCGTTCATTGCACTGATCGTGTACAAGGACGGCGAGAAGCGGTATATCCTGGCCCCTGAAGGTCTGGGTGTCGGTGCCTCCGTCGTGAGCGGTCCTGATTCCGCATTCGAGATCGGTAATGCGCTTCCCATCGGCAAGATCCCGTTGGGACTTCAGATTCACAATATCGAGCTCAACCTGGGCCGCGGCGGCCAGATGGCTCGTTCGGCTGGTACGAGCGCAACGGTCGTTGCCAAGGAAGGCGAGTTCGTGACTCTCCGTCTGCCTTCCGGCGAAATGCGACTGGTCAATCCGCGCTGCTACGCCACCATCGGCATCCTTGGGAACAAGGATCATATGAACGTCTCCCTCGGCAAGGCGGGGCGAAGCCGCTGGCTGGGCAGAAGGCCGAAGGTGCGCGGAACGGCGATGAACCCCGTGGATCATCCGCACGGCGGCGGCGAAGGAAAGACGAAGGGCGGTCGGCACCCCGTCACTCCGTGGGGTCAGCCCACGAAGGGGTACAAGACCCGCAAGAAGCGCAACACCACCAGCCGCTTCATCGTGAAGAGAAGGAAATAGGGGGAACCGGGCGTGTCACGATCCGTAAAAAAGGGACCGTTCATCGCGAAGAGCCTGTACAAACAGGTGCTCGATATGAACAAGAGCGGCGAAAAGCGCATGGTAAAGACATACTCGCGGACCTCCACGATCATTCCTGAGATGGTCGGGTACACCATTTCCGTCTACAACGGAAAAACTTGGGTCCCCGTGTATGTCACGGAGAACCTCGTGGGACATAAGCTCGGCGAGTTTGCGCCCACCCGCATTTTCCGCGGTCATTCGGGCTCGGACAAGAAGGTGGTGAAGAAATGAGCGACACGGACAAAACCCCGGCGCCGTCGGGGAAGCCGGTGAGGAAGGTACGGCCGCCGCGCAAGATTACGACAGGGTATCGCGCGAACGTCCCCTTCCAGCGCGTGTCGGCCACCAAAGTGCGGCGCATCGCGGACAATATTCGCCGCAAGCCGTATGTGGAAGCAATCGCCCTTCTGGACGTTCTCCCGCACAAGGGAGCGCGACTCCTGAGGAAGCTCATCCAGTCCGCCGCGGCCAATGCGCTGGCGCAGAACAAGAACCTGGATGAGGGAATGCTTTACGTCAAGGAATTGCTCATCGACGTGGGGCCGAGCATGAAGCGCATGTGGGCACGCGGCCGTGGCCGCGCTGACCGGCTCATCAAGAGATCCTGCCATATTTCGGTGGTGGTCGACGAGATTGGTGCAAAAGAGGTGGTCAATGGGTCAGAAGGTTAACCCGATCGGGCTGCGGCTCGGGATCAACAAGACCTGGTCCTCGCGTTGGTTCGTGGATCCCAAGCTGTACGCAACAACCCTCCATGAGGACCTGCGCCTGCGCAAGATCATCATCGATGCGGAAGAGACCAAGGGAGCCGACATCGCCGAAGTCGAGATCATTCGCCACCCCCAGCGCGTCACCGTGATCATTCACACGGGACGACCGGGCGTTCTCATCGGCGCCAAGGGCGCCAACATCGAGAAGTTGGGCGGCAAGCTCCAGAAGAGCATCGGCAAGAAGATCCAGCTCCGTATCAAGGAGATCAAACGCCCCGAGACGAACGCGAAGCTCGTCGCGGAGAACATCGGTCGGCAGATCAAGGCGCGCGCCTCGTATCGCCGCGCGTGCAAGATGGCCATCCAGAACGCCATGAAGACCGGCGTTCAGGGCATCAAGGTGAAGATCTCCGGGCGGCTCTCGGGCGCTGAAATGGCCCGCCGCGAGGAGTTCAAGGAAGGACGTATTCCTTTGCACACGTTCCGCGCCGACATCGACTACGGAACGGCCACCTCGGTAACGACCTTCGGATGCGTCGGAATCAAGGTGTGGATATTCAACGGCGAGGTCTACGGCCAGGCGAAGAAGGACGACGCAGGCCTTCTCGTCCGCCGAGGCCGCGAGGGACGCGATGATCGTGACCCGCGCGACGCGCGAGATTCCCGCGGCGGGGATCGCGGACGCGACAGAGGGCAGGAGTAGAAGTCATGCTGAGCCCCAAGAGGACCAAGTTCAGGAAACAGCAGCGCGGCAAAATGAAGGGCCGGGCCACGCGGTGTACGGAGGTCTCCTTCGGCGATTTCGGTTTGGTCGCCCTGGAAAGGGAGTGGATCACCAACCGCCAGATCGAGGCGTGCCGTATCGCCATCACACGTCACGTGAAACGTGGCGGGAAGGTGTGGATCCGCATATTCCCGGACAAGCCGTATACGAAGAAACCCGCCGAAACCCGCATGGGAAAAGGCAAGGGAGCCCCCGAGTACTGGGTGGCGCCGGTAAAGCCGGGAACGGTGATGTTCGAGTTGGGCGGTGTCGACCGCGCCATGGCGGAAGAGGCCATGAAGCGCGCCGGCAGCAAACTGGGAATCAAGACGAAATTCCTCGTCCGATCGAGCGTGGAGTAGGAATATGAAGGACTCATTCAAGGAGCTGACGTATCCCGAGCTGCTCGCGAAGCGCGAGGAGCTGCGGAAGCAGTACAATGACGTTTGCGCCAACATGATCATCGGCCACGTGGACAATCCGTTGTCCAAGCGGACCGCGCGGCGAAAGCTGGCGCGCGTGGTGGGTATCATCCGCGAGTTCGAGCTGGGAATCAGAAAGCGCTAGGAGAGCGGCACGTGGAAGAATCAACCAAGAAGGTAGAGAAGGTCCTCCAGGGCCGCGTGGTCAGCAACAAGATGCAGAAGACGATCGTCGTCGAGATCCATCAGCGCAAGTTGCACTCCTTGTACAAGAAGTACCTGACCCGGTCCAAGAAGATCAAGGCGCACGACGAAAAGAACGAGTGCGGAATCGGCGACACAGTGCGCGTGGTCGAGACGCGGCCGTTGAGCAAGGAAAAGCGCTGGCGCTTGCTCGAAATCGTCGAGAAGGCGAAGTAGGGAAGGGACCCGCCATGATACAAATGAAATCGCTTCTCAACGTCGCGGACAACAGCGGCGCGAAGCAGGTGCAGTGCATCAAGGTTCTCGGTGGCACCCGACGCAAGTACGCGCGTATCGGCGATATCATCGTCGTAGCCGTCAAGGACGCGCTGCCCAACGCCGCAATCAAAAAGGGCGGGATCGAGAAGGCCGTAGTGGTTCGCACACGCAAGGAATTTCATCGCCCCGACGGGACCTTTATTCGCTTCGATGACAACGCGTGCGTGGTCATCGACGCCAATAACAATCCCAAGGGAAAACGCATCTTCGGCCCCGTGGCGCGGGAATTGCGCGAGAAGGACTTCATGAAGATCGTGTCCCTCGCACCGGAAGTGCTGTAGGAGGATGGCGCGTATGGCGACACTGGGAAGAATCAAGCTGCGCAAGAATGACACCGTCAAGGTCATCGCCGGCCGCGAAAAGGGCAAGACGGGCCGCGTGGTCAGCATCGATCGCATCAAGGGTCGCGCTGTCATCGAAGGCCTCAACATGGTGAAGAAGGCCGTCAAACAGAAGAAACAGAACCAGAAGGCGGGTATCACGTCCGTGGAAGCCCCCTTGTCCGTCGGCAAGCTCATGATCATGTGCAAGAAATGCGGGCCGACGCGCATCGGATACCTGATCGATGACAACGGCAAAAAGCGCGTGTGCCGCAAGTGCGGAGGGGATCTGTGAGCAAAGAAAAGCAGGGCCAGGAAGGGGCGGAAGATACCGCGAAGGCCGCGAAGGCAGCAGATGCCGCCGCAGCCCCTACCATGGTAGAAAAGGCGGCGAAGCCGGACGCTGGCGCCAAGAAAGCGGATGCCACTGGCTCCAAGAAGGCTGACAAGGCCCCCCGGGCCGAAAAGGGGCAGAAGGGCCAGAAGCAGTCCGACGGCGGATCCGAGAGCAAAGCGAAGGCGGCCCCGGTGGCTGATCCTCCGGGCTATAAGCCGCGGCTCAAGGTGATGTATGTTGAGTCCATCGCCAAGGATCTGAAAGAGGAGTTCGGCTACAAGAGCGTCATGCAGATCCCGAAGCTGACTAAGATCATCGTGAGCACGGGTCTCGGCGAAGCAATCGAGAACAAAAAGCTCCTCGACTCCGCCCAGGCGGAGATCTCACAGATCACGGGACGCAAGACCGTGCGCACGAAGGCGAAGAAATCCATCGCCAACTTCAAGGTGCGCAAGGGCATGGACCTCGGAGTGCGGGTAACCCTGCGCGGGAACGTCATGTACGAGTTCCTGGATCGGCTCATCAACGTCGCAATGCCGAGGATCAAGGACTTTCGCGGGGCAAACCCCAACGCTTTCGACGGCCATGGCAACTACTCTCTCGGGGTGACGGAACAGATCATCTTCCCCGAGATCGACTACGATAAGATCGAGCGGGTGAGCGGCATGAATATCGCTGTGGTGACCACGGCGAACACGGACCAGGAGGCGAGGAGCCTGCTCGCGCGCCTGGGTATGCCGTTCAGGAAATAGAGAAGGCGGAGAGAACATGGCAAGAAAAGCGGCGATAGAAAAATCCAACGCGAAGCAGAAATACATGACGCGTCGGACCAATAGGTGCAAGGTATGCGGGAGACGGCGCGGGTATATCCGCAAGTTCAAGCTGTGCCGCATATGCTTCCGCTCACTGGCCAGCGAGGGTAAGCTCCCTGGCGTTACAAAATCGAGCTGGTAGGGAGTAGGGACAATGAGTCTGTCAGACCCTGTAGCTGATATGCTGACGAAAATCAGGAACGCGAGTGCCGCGCGCTTCGAAAGCGTCGACATCCCCACTTCGAAGCTGAAGTTGGAAATCACCAAGATCCTGAAAAACGAGGGCTACGTCAAAACCTTCAAGAAGGTGACGCAAGACGGCCGCAACCTCATAAGGATCTTCCTGAAATACGACGGGCAGAACGAGCCGGTCATTCATGGCCTGAAGAGGATCTCCACGCCGGGGCGACGCATGTACGCCGGTTACCAGAGCCTCCCGCGGGTTCTCAATGGCTTCGGGACGCTCATCGTAACAACCTCCCTCGGTGTCACCACGGGCAAAAAAGCCCTGGAGAAAAAGGCCGGCGGAGAGCTGCTCTGCACCATTTGGTAGGCAAGGAGAACTGGAGTGTCGCGAATCGGACGTTTACCGGTCAAGATCCCCAAGGGGGTGAAGGTCTCCGTTCAGGCGGACCATGTGCTCCTGGAGGGCCCCAAGGGGAAGGTCACGCAGACCTATGCTCCTGAGGTCGCCGTCAAGGTGGAAGGGGAATCCCTCTTCGTTACCCGCGCCGATGACTCGATCAAGGCGAAGAGCCTGCACGGTCTGTACCGAAACCTTCTGAAGAACGCCCTCATCGGGCTTTCCGACGGTTTCTCGAAGACCCTCGTGATCACGGGCGTGGGATACAAAGCGGAAGTCAAGGGCAAGGCGCTCACGCTGAGCCTCGGGTATTCCACTCCCATCGAGTATCCGATCCCCGAAGGCATCACGATGGAAGTCGACCAGAACACCAAGATTACGGTGAAAGGGTCGGACATCCAGAAGGTGGGCCAGATCTGCTCCGAGATCCGCTCTTTCCGGCCCGTTGAGCCGTACAAGGGCAAAGGGATCAAGTACGAGAACGAGTACGTGCGCCGCAAGGTCGGCAAGTCGGGGATCAAGTAGAGAATGAAGCGGTATTCCGCCACCGAGGACACATTATGAAGAAGATCGACGACAAGACGCGCAAGCGCCTGAAGAGAAAGGCGAGCATTCGCAAGAGCATCGCGGGCACCGCCGCGCGGCCCCGTCTCACCGTGTACAAGTCCAATCGCTTCACGTACGTGCAGGCGATCGACGACGGCGCCGGTGTGACACTCGCGTCCGCTTCGAACAGGGAGAAGGCTCACCTGGACATGGGGAATAAAGTGGTCGCCCTGGGCAAGCTCGGGGAGCTCATTGCAGAACGCCTGAAGGCGAAGAGCATCACGGCGGTCGTATTCGACAGAAATGGCTATCGCTACCACGGCAAGGTCAAGGCGATTGCTGATGGCGCGCGCAAAGCCGGCATCAGCCTCTAAGAGGAGCTAGCAAGTGGCAATGGATGATAGGGATCGGGATAGGGGCCAAGGCGAATTCCTGGAGAAGCTCGTGAAGCTCAACCGGGTTGCCAAAGTCGTCAAGGGCGGCCGTCGGTTTTCCTTTTCCGCCCTCACCGTGGTCGGCGATCGCGCCGGCAGGGTGGGATACGGATTCGGAAAAGCGAACGACGTCTCGGACGCTATCCGCAAGAGCATTGAAAAGGCCAAGAAGAGCATGGTCCATGTTCCCATCAAGAAGACGACACTGCCGCACCAGGTGATCGGCAAGTTCAAGAGCGCGCAGGTGCTTTTGAAACCGGCCGCGCCGGGCACGGGAGTTATCGCGGGGGGACCCGTTCGGGCCGTCATGGAGGCTGCGGGCATTCACGACGTGCTGTCCAAATCGATCGGCTCCTCGAACGCCATCAACACCGTGAAAGCCGTCTTTCAGGGTCTGGATTCGCTCATGGACCCGCGCGAGATCGCGGCCAATCGGGGCCGCACGCTGAAGGATATGTGGGGGTGAGCGCCATGGCGGGCAAGAAACTGCGAATCACACTCGTACGCAGCCCTATAAGCTGCGTGCCTTCGCACCGAGCCACCGTGAAGGCCCTGGGCCTGCGGAGACTCAACGCGGTCGTCGAGCATGACGCCAGCCCGTCCATTGTCGGGATGGTGCGCATGGTGTCGTATCTGCTGGACGTCGAGGAGATCGGTTGATTATGGAAGGCTTTGATATCAAGGCGCCGAAAGGCCAGAAGAAAAGGAAGAGGCTCGGCCGCGGAGTCGGGTCGGGACACGGAAAGACCGCGGGGAAAGGCACGAAAGGCCAGAAGGCCCGGGCGGGCGGCAACAAGCCCCGTATCGGCTTTGAAGGCGGCCAGATGCCGCTCTTCCGCCGCATTGCGCGGCGCGGGTTCTCCAACTATCCCTTCAAGAAGGTGTTCCAGGTGGTCAATGTAACGGATCTCAACCGTTTCTCCGATGGCGATACGGTGAATCCTGAAACGCTGGCGGCAAAGGGACTTGCCAAGAAACGGGGCGTGCCCGTCAAGATCCTGGGTACCGGCGACATCACCAAAAAGGTGACGGTCGACGGTGTTGTGGTCTCCTCCACCGCGCGAGAAAAGATCGTTGCCGT
>Ga0265316_10006283_pt1 | contig 11379 bp, 10 predicted proteins | sample 4522metaG_FD_202092 | JGI IMG/M metagenome (GOLD analysis project Ga0265316, IMG submission 202092) | Rhizosphere microbial communities from Carex aquatilis grown in University of Washington, Seatle, WA, United States - 4-5-22 metaG | ecosystem: Host-associated > Plants > Roots > Rhizosphere >...
CTCGATGTAATCGGGCACCTGGAGATCTGATCTCCAGGCATTTTCCATCCACGGCGCGCGCAATCGCTTCGCCAAAGGCATAGTCCTGGCCAGAACACGTGGTGTGTACTATTGCTTGACCCGTGCCCGAATCTGTTCCGCCCTCGCTTCCGTCAAGGCGCGCCCAGGCCATTCCCGCTGAATCTGCACCGCGTGCCCTATGCGAGCGCTGTCGCCGACCCACCAGCGTTTGTTACTGTGCCCACATCACGCCGCTGCAAACCCGCACGCGCGTGATCGTCCTACAACATCCACGCGAGCGCGATGTGGGCATTGGTACCGCGCGCATTGCACGGCTAGGCTTGCCCGGGGCCCTGCTGCGCGTGGGTATCGACTTCTCCGACGATCCAGTTGTGCAAGCCGCGCTGGCCAGCGGGCAGGCGCATGTCATCTACCCAGGACCAACCGCGCGCGACGTGGAATCCGTGACGCCCAGCCAGCCCATCACACTGATCTTGGTCGACGGCACCTGGGGCCAGGCGCAGAGGTTGCTGAAAGCAAATCCGGCGCTCATGCGTCTGCCGCAGTTACGCTTCACCCCGCCCCGGCCGAGCGCCTACAATCCCATTCGGCGCGAGCCCGCCTTCCACTGTATGGCCACTATCGAGGCTCTCGCGCATGTGCTCGGCTACTTGGAGGGCGACCGTCAGCGCTTCCAGATGCTGCTGCGGCCGTTTCACGCCATGGTGGAGATGCAGATCCGCTACGCCCAGGCCAGCTCAGGCAGCCGCCATCGCCTCTACTCGCGGCGTGACCGCCGGCCGCCGCGCAGCCCAATTCCGTCACCTCTGCGCGAGCGCAGAGCCGACATCCTGTGCGTGCACGGCGAGGCCAACACCTGGCCGCGCCACGCACCGACGCGCCACCCGGCCGAGATCGTGCACTGGCTGGCGCGCCGGCCGGCCACGGGAGAAATTTTCGAGGCGGTGATCGCCCCGCGCCACAGCCTGGCACCGACCACACCCTTGCATATTCGTCTGGGCAGCGGCGCGCTTCTGGCAGGCGAGCACTGGGAATCATTCGCGGCGCGCTGGCAGGCGTTCCTGCGACCAAGCGATGTCATCGTGTCGTGGGGCCATTTCCCGGTCGACACTTTGGCGGCTGACGGTGTGGTCCTGCCGCGACCACGCTACGACGTACGGGCGCTGGCCTGCGCGGTTCTCAAGAAACGCACCGGCACCGTGGAAGACTGCCTGCCGTGCATGCAGATCCCGGTGCCCGAGCCATTCGGAGCGGGCCGCGGCGGCGCGCGCCTGGCCGGCCTGTGCCTGGTGCTGGAACAACTGCTGGCGAAAAGCTAGATGCCGTTCCACGCGATCTCGCGCTTCTTGCTGCGCGCACCCCTTCTTCCCGTGCGTGGACTACGCAATCCGCGCGCGGCTTTGCAGCGGCATGCCTTGGGCGCGATGGCGGTGGAGCTAGCCAGTCCCGACTTGGCGGCGGCGCTGCAGAAGAAACCCAGCTCCGCTGCTGCGGCCGCGCTTTTTCGCTATGCGCGCCGGGCTGCTTTTCGACCCACGCCTGCCGGCTTGTTGGCGGGTGTGGCTATCGGCAGGCTGGGCGCGCGCACGCGTCTGCAGACTGACCAAGTAGGTGCGGTCTTGGCGCCGACTTGGGAGCGTGTCGCCGCCTTGGGGCGTGCGCTGCTCGCGCAGCCCGAGCTCTTGCCGCATGTGAGGCTGCGAATCGCGCCCTCGCTGATGGCCACGGGTGTGCAGGCGGTCTGGCTTGGTCCTGGCAGAGATGGTCTCGAGGTGCGCTCTAGCGAAGTGGACTGCGTGCTGGCCGCAGTGATCGCGCATGCACAGCAATGGACGCCTTGGTCTGCGCTGGGCAGGGCAGTGGAGGCCGCGGCAAGCGGCGAGACAGGCGACGTGGACGAGTTGTTGCTGGTGCTCATCGACCGCGGCGTGCTTTGTCACGATCTCGCCCCGCCTCTGGTGGGGCAGCCGCCGGCGCAGTGGCTCGCTCGGCGGTTGGGGGACCTGCCGGCCGCCCTCGATGCCGTGGTCGATCCCATTCGTCAGAGACTCGCCGGGATGTCGTCGACTGACCTGGCTGTGACTCGCGCTGTGCTGGCTGGCCTCCCCGGTGCCCGGGAGTCGGCAACCGACGTGACGGGCACACTCCGGCACCGCCCGCGTGGCGAGCCGACACTTTCGCGGCGGGCAGTTGTGCGGGCAGCGGCATGTGCGCCGCTCTTGTTGCGCCTGCAAGAGGCACTGGCTGGTCCGGCGGCAGAGCGCGTTTGCAACGCAGGTCTGGCCGAGCAATTGGATTCAATCGTCGAGGTCTTCGGTGCGGGTGCACTGGACTTGGCGGCTCTGGCCACTGGCGGCTATGGCAGCGCACTTGCCGAAACCGACGAGGACCCAGCAAGAGGCGAGGGCGGACTTGAGGTGCTTGCGCTCTTGGCCGATGCGCTGGCACAGGCCGCTGCCGCCGGCGAGTTCCAGATCACGCTCGATCCCGAAATGCTCGACTCGATCCTGCCTGCGCTCGGCCTGCCGCCGACCCTTGAGCTCTTCCTATCGCCAGCCCGCGAGCCGCCGCACGCCCAGCCCGGCACCGGCTGGTTGCTTGGCCTGCACGCACCTGCTGGGGCCAGCTGGGGACGCTTTGCCGGCGCGCTGGGCGCCCCGATGCGCGAAGCGCTGGCGGAGCTGGCTGCTGCCGAGAGGCAGGCGCGGCCTGGCGAGAAGGCGTTGGACGTGGTGTATGCGCCGTCGCCTGCGCTGGCGGATCTGTGCGCGCATCCGCCCGTGCGCGAGGCTGCGCTGGCGCTGCTGGGCTGGCCCGAGGGCGCGGCGACAACCCCGGCCGAGCTTGCACTGGTCACGGATCCGGCCGCAGTAGAGACGCTGGCTCTCCGAGACTCGAGGTTGCAGCCGGTCGCCCCTAGCCCGCTTCATCGTGTGCGCTCGGCAACCGCGCCGTCCGGGATCTATCGCCTGCTGGCCGGCTGGTCATTTGCGCGCCAACACGCGCCCTGGGCGTTCTCATGGGGCGCGCTCGCCGGCCTGGGCTTTCTGCCGCGCGTGGTGCTTGATGGATTCGTGGTGGCGCCCGCCAGCTGGCGGGTTCCCTCGGCCGCGCAGATTGTACGTCCGGGCGCCCTGGCGCGCTGGCGCCGACGGAATCGTATTCCCCCTGCGGTACAAGCAGGCGAGGGCGACGAGCTGCTCTACCTGGATCTGCGCACGGCCGGCGCGGGCGCGGAGCTGGCGCGTTTTGCGGGCGGACGCGTCTTCGAGATCTGGCCACCGCTCGACGCCTTGTCGGATCGTGGTGGCCGTCGTGTCGAAGCGGTGGTGGCCGTGGCCAATCTCCCCGACGGGGACGAAATCGAGGGCCTCAGGTCGGCTATAGAGGCCACGCATGCTGCCGGGCGCGTGCCGCCTCCTGCCCAGGCGCCGTCGGCCGAAGACTGGGTGAGCTTTCGCCTGTACGGTGCAGTTGAGAGGCAAGACAGCGTGCTCTTCGAGGCAGTAGGCCCGGCGGTCAAGGCCGCGCTCGCTGCCGGCGAGATCGATGCGTGGTTCTTCTTGCCATACCTCGACCAGCCGGGCCGACGCCACCACCTGCGCTTGCGCGCCCATGCGCGTTCTGCGCGCAAGGCGGAAGCCTTTGCTCGTCGCGTGCGGCGCGCACTTGTGCCCCTGCGCGCCCGTGGCGACGTGGTCAGCGTGGAGACAAGTGGCTATTTTCGCGAAGCCGCGCGCTACGGCGGGGCGGCGCTCATGCCGGCGGTGGAGCAGCTTTTTCAGGCCAGCAGCGAGCTCGTGCTGGCCGCCCTGCAAGCCGAAGGCGATGGCGCGACTGAGTCTGACCGCGTGGCCCTCACGGTGCGCGCCGCTGATGCCACAGCCAGCGGGCTGGGCTTGGACCTGCAAGCGCGACTGGAATTGGCGCGGCGATGTCTGGCGGCCTGCATGCGTGCCGGACTGCTCGACGCGGAACAAGCGCGGCAGGAATATCGACAGCGCTCCCGGCAACTCTTCACTTGGCTCGCCGCCCCGGAAGAGGATGCCCTGGCACCCGTGCTGGCTTCTTTGCAGGAAATCGCGGCATCAGTGGCCGAGCCATTGGATGCAGATCTGCGCCTGACCCTGCAACGGAAACTCACAATCTTGCTCCACCTTCAGGCTGTGCGTATTGCCGGCCCGAACGCCGGCGTCGAGGCACTCGCGCATTTTCTTTGGCAGCGCACCCTGGAAGCCATTTCTGCTCGTAGCAGGCAAGCCAGGTAGGGGACCCTGTCAACAATTCAGGGACTCAGTTCTGCATCTTGGCGTGCGCGGCTAGCTTCGCCCGCACCTGTTCCATGTCCAGATCCTTCACCCGGTCGGCCAGTACCTGCAGGGTTTCTTCACCCACCGCTCCTGCCTGCGAGAAGACCATTATGCCGTCGCGAAATATCATGAGGGTGGGGATGGCCCGGATGCCAAAGGAAACCGCGAGGTCCGGGTGTTCTTCCGCATTGACCTTGGCGAACAGGACTTCGGGGTTGTCATCAGCCGCTTTTTCGAAGATCGGGCCAAAGATTCGACACGGACCGCACCAGGGGGCCCACCAATCGACGAATACAATCCCGCTCTTGAGCAAGGACGGGAAGTTGTTGTCATTCACTATCCGCGTCGGCATTTGCGATCCATCCTGACTCTTTTGATGCCTGCCTTGCGTGGAGGTTTCTCCCCGGCACCAGCGCGCCATGTCGATTTCAGCCATAATCGTAACCTTCCACGGAAGACGGCAAGTGCACCGTGTACGCCGGCAAGTCGGTGGCATTGGCGGAGGTGTTCAGGTACACGGTGGGCAAGGAGCCCATCCCAGGGCCGGTGCGCTGCCGATTGGAATTGTCGGCACCGACTGAGGCGTGATGAGAACGCGCAAAAGCGCCGCCCGGGGGGTCAGCATCGTGAGCATGGGATCAGGCTACTCTTCTCTGCGGATCTTCGTCATCAGCCATCCCTGTCCGGGTCCTCATCTTCTTCCGCAGACTGCTGGCGCAGGACTTCGTGGAGCAGGGTGCGCTCAATGCAGGACTGGACCGGGACAGTCTCTTCTATGGGAATCACCTGCTGGGGAGCTGCGCTTGGCACTTTGCCAGGTGCCTTCTCGCTCTCATCGGACAGTGCGGGGATCTCGCGGGTCTGGTCGAGCTCGTGCAGGGGCACGGGCACGCCGGCCAGATGGGTTTTGGTCTGACCCATTGATTTCATCATCGGTACTCCTGCCAGCCGCTTGAACTCCGGGGCTTGCGGCTAGGCCAAACAGCAGCATAGATCATATGGCCTTCGCTCGGTAAGGGTGTTGTCTCGTCAATTACCCTCGCGCAGGCGCACGTCGTCTCCCAAGGCCGGCATGGACGCCAACGTGATGCTATGAAAGAGACCCATGAAACCATCCCAGGAAGAAGATTTCGCCGCACTTCTCAAGGAGTTCGAGGGCAGTGATGCGCGGCGGGCCGAGCACGAAGTGCGGGTGGGAGATTCGGTGCGTGGCCGCGTCATGTCGCTGGGACGCGAGGCCGCATTTGTGGAGCTAGCCGGCAGCAAGAGCGAGGGCATGATCGATCTTGCGCAGTTGCGCGACCAGGACGGCAACCTGGCTGTGAAAGTCGGCGACGAGATCGAGGCACGGGTGGTGGAGAGCATGGGCAAGTCGGGTTGCGTGGTCCTGCGTCGCACTGCGGTGGCACGCGGGCCTGAGGCCAAGGCTGAGCTGCAGCAGGCGGCGCAACTGGGCCTGGCGGTGGAAGGCACGGTGACCGGCGTGAACAAGGGCGGTGTCGAGGTCTTGGTGGCGGGCGTGCGCGGTTTTTGCCCCATCTCGCAGCTGGAAATGCGTCACGTAGAAGATGCCAGCGCGTACGTGGGCCGCAAGCTGGAGTTCCGCATCACACGCTACGAAGTGGATCGGCGTGGCGACAACCTGGTGGTCTCGCGGCGCGCGTTGTTGGAATCCGAAGCACGAACGCGCGCCGACAAACTTCGCGCCAAGCTGGTACCAGGCGCGGTCCTGCCCGGCGTGGTAGTTGCGCTCAAGGATTTTGGCGCGTTCATCGACCTGGGCGGGGTCGAGGGCATGCTGCCGGCGTCCGAGCTGGGATTTTCCCGCGGCGTGCGGCCCGCTGACCTCCTTACGCTCGGCCAACAACTCCAGGTCCAGATCTTGCGCATCGAAAAAACCGACGATCCCAAGCGACCCGAGCGCATTTCGCTATCGCTTAAGGCATTGGAGCGCGATCCTTGGGAAGATGTGGCTACGCGTTTCGCATCGGGAACCAGGGTTTCGGGCCGGGTCACGCGGGTCGAGGCATTCGGCGCCTTTGTCGAGCTGGCGCCGGGGATCGAGGGTCTGGTCCACATCGGCGAGTTGTCAGGGGGCAAGCCCGCGCGCAACGCGCGCGAGTTGACCAAGGTGGGCGCCACCCTGGACGTGACGGTTCTGGCTCTGGATCGAGAACGCCGTCGGATTTCTCTCGGCGTGGGCGAACGTGCGGACGTGGTTTCGCAGGAGGATCTGGACGCGGCCCGCGCACCGGCACGGCTGGGCACGCTGGGCGATCTGTTCAAGAAGAAGATCTAGGTAGCCCAGACTGAGGATAGAATCCCCGTAGGACGCAGAGGCGACCTGGACCAAGAGGAAGACCATGCCGAGAACACTTGGATTGCTTGTGTGTTGCCTGCTCGTGGGTCGCGTGGCCCGGGCGCAGGAGTCGGGGCAGGACCCGCGCGTGGCTGAGGCCAAGGTTGCCTGCGTAGCGGGCGACTATCAGAAAGGCGTTCGGCTCCTGGCTGAGATCTACATTGCAACCAACGACCCGATCTGGATCTTCAACCAGGGGCGTTGCTATCACCAGAATGCCCAGCCCGCCCTGGCCTTGTCGCGCTTCAGGGAGTTCCTGCGCAAGAACCAGGGGGCGCCCGGCGAGGATCTGCGCGACGCACAGAACTACATTGCGGAAATCGAGGCCGAATTGCAGCGGGTGCAGCCAGCCCAGACAAGCACCGCCCCGCCGGTGGAACCGGCAGTGGTGGTGGCTAGCGACGCCACCTTGCCGGCGGCCAAGCCTGGACGCGGCCTTCGCTACGCGGGCGTGACGGCCTTTGTAGTGGGCGGCTTGGCCGTGGTTTCGGGCGTGACTTTCACCTTGCTCATGCACAGGGCCTCGAACGACATAGAGGCGCAGACCAGCGGCAAGGACGCGAATTGGTCCGACGTAAGTGGAAAGTACGCCGATGGCAACCGCTACCAAACCCTGCAATGGGTCGGCTACTGGGTAGGGGCGGCAGCATTGATTACTGGCACCGTGCTCTATTGGATGGGAGCGGCATCTGCCGAACCCAAGCAAAGTGCAGCCCGGGCGTTTCCCCTGTTCATGGCCAACGGTGCAGGCGCCGGTCTGCACGTGGCTTTCTAGCTGCGGTTCGAAAGAGAATGACCATGCCGAGAATTCAGTGCTTGCTAGTGGTGTCCGCCGCGGTGGCGCTGGCTGGGTGCTTTTCTCCCAATGTTCCGGACGGCCGTATTCATTGCAACGGGCCGACAGAATGTCCGTCTGGCTACCTCTGCGTGAAGGGCAACTCGAATTCGTCGGCCGGCGTGTGCTGCAAGGACAAGAGCTGCCAACAGTCTTCGGCTGCAAGTGACAGTGGCGCCGACGGGCCGGCAACCAGCTTGGACGGGTCCAACGCTTCACCGGCGGATTTGGGTTCGCACGACGGGACGACGGCGGTACCGCAAGACTCCACGCCTGATATCCCCTTACTCGTCGACGCAGCCCAAGACCTGAACCCAACCGGGACCGGCGGAATCACGGGCACGGGAGGAACCGCAAGCACCGGCGGGACGACCAGCGCAGGTGGCGCGACGAGCGCAGGGGGAGAGACCAACTTGGGTGGTGCGACGAGCGCGGGTGGAGAGACCAACTCGGGTGGTGCGAGCAGCACGGGTGGAGAGTCCAGTTCGGGGGGCGCAACCAGCACGGGCGGGGTGACCAGCGCGGGCGGCGCGACGAGCACGGGTGGAGTCACCATGGTGGGCGGTACGACTGGCTCAGGCGGAACCACCAACGCGGGCGGAACAACCAGTGCGGGGGGCACGACCAGCACGGGGGGCACGAGTTGCGCGGCCGGACTGTCCCCCTGCAGCGGCACGTGTGTCGACACCACGAGCAGTAGGGAATACTGTGGCTCGTGCAGCAACATGTGCGCTGCGGGACTGCACTGTTCCGCGAGCAAATGTGTCTGCGACGTGGAATCGTGCCCGGGTTGCTGTGATGGCGATGTTTGCCACTATGTCTCCGCCGAGACATCCGCGATCTGCGGCATCGGAGGCGTTGCGTGCAGACCCTGCGCGGGCAACCAGATCTGCCAGAACGGAGCGTGCGGCTGCGAGTCGGGGCTGTCCTGGTGTACCAACACGTGCGTCAACCAACAAACCGACAACAGCAACTGTGGTGGTTGCGGGACGTTGTGCCAGGCCCCGATTTCGCCATCTACAGCCGCGTGCACCTCGGGCCGGTGTCTGGTTGTCCTCGCCTCAGGGGTGCCGAGCGCCGACGGCATCGCTGTACACGGCAACAGCGTCTACTGGGTTAACTTCGGAACGTCTGCCAGTTCCTATGCTGACGGCTCCGTGATGAAAGTGTCGACCAGCGGCGGTCCGGTCACGACTCTTGCCTCAGGGCAGAACGGTGCCCGTAGTATCGCCGCTGATGCCAACAGCGTGTATTGGACGACCAATGGCTCGCTGATGAGAATACCAGTCGGCGGCGGCGCTATCACGACCCTGGTCTCGGGGCGTGAATCCCTTCACGGCATTGCCTTGGACGCCACCAGCGTGTACTGGACGGACACGGGGTCATATGCCAGTTCCTACACTGACGGCTCGGTGATGGAGATGCCCACCGGCGGCGGCGCTGTAACGACTCTCGCCTCAGGGCAGAGCTGGCCCGAGGGCATCGCTGTTGACGCCACGAGAACAAACGTCTATTGGACGAACAATGCGGGCGGAAACACGACCGGCGGCGCCGTAATGAAGGTGTCAGCTGCCGGCGGTGGCACCCTGATCACTCTCGCCTCAGGCCGGAACCAGCCTGGGGCCATCGCTGTGGACACAGCGAGCCCCCCGAACGTCTATTGGACAGAGTACTACCCCGGCACGATGATGAAAGTCCCCTCTGCCGGCGGCGGCATCACCACGCTGGCCTCGGGTGGGAGTTCCTTCTCCATGGCCATCGACGACACGAGTTCGAATGTTTATTGGGCCAGCTACAACGCGTCCTTTGGGACGGTAATGAAGGTGGCCGTCAGCGGCGGCACCCCGATGACCCTCGCCACAAAGCAACTCGGTCCGGGAGGCATCGCAGTTGACGCCACCAGTGTCTACTGGACAAACTCTGACGGCGGCACAGTGATGAAGCTGGCGCCAATGTAGCTACTTCGCCAAACGCACCCGGTATTTTGCCACCATGTGGTGCGGGTAGTATGAGAGCTTGGCCCGTCGCAGTCCCGCGTCGCCAGTGTCTTGCTCGCGATTGACCCAGGTGTAGCGCGACAGTGCGTTTTCGCAGAACATCTGGTTCATGGCCTGGTACAGCCCACGGATCTCGGCGGTGGCCTTTTCCGCGACCACCACGGCTGTGTCCTGGTTGAGCTGCGAGCCGATGGCAAAGGCTTCAATGCGACCATCGACCCTGATGGTGGCGCCGGTCACCGGCAGATCTTCGTAATGGCGCAACAGCTCGTGGACGGCTTGATCCTCGGCTGCCAGCGTCGGTAGGTTGGTGCCGCCGCGCTCGGCGAACCAGCGGCGCTGAAAATCGATGACCTCTGGTAGGGACCGGGGATCGAGCCCGGCGTAGTTGAATTGGTAGCCGCGCACGAAGTTGTGAATGTGGTTACGCTTGCCGTCGTACTTGTGGCCGGGCAGAAGGATCAGATCTTGGGTTCGGTAAACGTAGTCTGCGTTGTCCATGTCCTCCTCTGCCACAAGCTCGCCGGTCGCCTCCGCGTCCGCAGCCTGGCGTCCGGTAAGGCCGTACACGAACCCTTCTTCACCTTGCTCGCGCAGCCACAGCAGCATGCGGCGCATGGCCGCTGCCGGCTCGCGCGCGCGCAAGGGTGGGTAGAAACAACGCTTGCCGTGCCGGGTGACGAGGAGGCATACGGCCCCGTCCAGATCGCTGATGCGCGTGTTTCGCCCAGAGTGCCAGGCGAAGATCTCGGCGAAGTTCAGCTCCGATACCTCGGGCGGCTCGGCGGCAAGTGCCTCGTCGATGGTGTCTCGATGCGAGATGTCGAGGGGCGCAAAGTCAGGGAACGCCGGGAGTTGGCCCATAGTCAGCTGGGGACGAGCAAGCGCAAGCATTCATAGCAAAGATGCCGGCACAAGCCCCAAGGATGCTAACGCGCATTGTCCCACCCCTCGGCTGGCTCGCGAGGCCGGTTGCGCGTATTCTTCTGGAAGCAGATGGCGCAGTCGACCTGCAGTTACGCACGCCGGTGGATCATAGCTAGCGTTTTGACCCGCGCACCAGGAGGAACCCATCGATGTTGACCGGGATCTTAGGGCCAGATGCGGCCCGCACCAGGATCACGGTGGAAAGCCACTTGGCTCTTTCAGCCACGATCAATTGGCACCTGTCTGCCCGCAAGATTGATCTCGGCGCACTGCTGCGCGTGATTCTCGGCCCCGCTCTGGTGCCTAACCATGCCCCGCTGCTTGAAACCCTCAGCTACCTTCGCAGCGCATACGGAGAGCGCCGACGCAAGAGCGGCCCTGCAGCGGTTTTGCATTGTCTGCGCACCGCTTCCATGCTCGCGCGTATAATGCCTGAGCCCGGCATGCTGGATCTGCTGGGTGCGCTTCTGCACGACAAAGAAGAGGATCTGACCGCGGAGGAGTTGGGCACCCAGGAGTGGACCCGCGTGCAGGAAGAGTTCGCCCGCGTCCTCGCCAAGATCGACGCCGACCATCGCTGGTTCTTGGGTGAGCGCATTGCACTTCTGCGCCGTCGGGAGAATCAGACCTACTACCAGTACCTGGGCCAGGTGCTGGGCAAGGCGGCCGAGATGCCTGACCTTCTGCACTGCAAGCTGGCGGACAGGTTGGACAACACCATGGACATCGCCGTGCAGCGGCCGCCGACCGACCAGCACGATTTCTTCGAGACAGCATTCGGCGTTCTCTTTTTGCCCAATTACCAGTTGCGGCCTCAGGAGGTCGCCAGCGCGCCTGACAGCGAGGCATGCGTGTTGCTCATCTCGCAGCTCTTCAAGAATGTCGTTCTCATGAGCATGCTGCGCGAGCAGCGTCTGGACCGACTGGACG
>Ga0265316_10006287_pt1 | contig 11372 bp, 8 predicted proteins | sample 4522metaG_FD_202092 | JGI IMG/M metagenome (GOLD analysis project Ga0265316, IMG submission 202092) | Rhizosphere microbial communities from Carex aquatilis grown in University of Washington, Seatle, WA, United States - 4-5-22 metaG | ecosystem: Host-associated > Plants > Roots > Rhizosphere >...
TATTTGCGCCTGCTTTGTCATGTTCTTCGCAGGGACGCTCGTTGGCCCCGGCGTGGCCAACTTCGCTCGGCTTTCGGCCTCGCTCGTCCCGCCTACTCGACGGGACACCTTGCCCGCTCGGCCTGCAAACGCCCTGCTCAAAACATGCCAAATCATGCGCAAAGCAGTATCTCTTTACCTTATTCCAAGGATTTAACGTTTACACGAACAGTTAGATAGTTAAGCGGCTGACTTGGTTTGATTCTCGACGCACGTTAGAAAATTTGAGCGGGCACGGTGCCCCTTCACCCGCCTGTTTGGGCGAGCGAAAATTTTCTTCGAGCGAGGATTTCCACGCTGGGGAAATCCGAGCGGTGCGAAGAGAACAAACCAAGGCAGACGCTAGAATTTTGAGCACGCGAACAAAACCCGAAGCAAAATTAGATTATGTTTTTATTTTATTACTTTGAAGGAAGTATAAACAAAATCGCTTTTTTCTCCACCAAGGGAGACGGTTTTTAAGACACACGTATAGACTTGGCCGCTTTGGAAGGTGCCGGCTTTGATAGAATAGGCGTTTGTTGCCCCAGAAGGGATGCGTGTTTTAAAGATCAAATTATCCGCGTAAGTATTATAGGTTTTATAAAGCCGGAGGTCTGTGTAATCGATAAATACCGGGTTCCTGATAAGCCACTTAAATTCAAGCGCGTCTTTTCCTTTTAAATCGATTACGTCGCTGGTAGGAGATATTAATTCCGGAGGCTCAGGCGCTCTGACAGCCCTACCCATCGGAATGGCAAAGACGGGTGCTACGATCAGGAATACAAATGAAGCGGGGATAATTAAATTTTTAAAAGCTTTAATCCAGTTTCGCATTTCTTGCCATACCTATCCTTTCATCAATCGGAGGATGGTCAAAAAAATAAAATTTAATTATTGGATTGGGGTTGCGGTCGGCAAGGTTCTGGCTGGCGAGTTTATCCATCGTAGAAATAAACGCCTCCCTTGCTTTTGTTGTGGTAAGTGCCAGCATATCCGCTTCTTTTTCATATATCCTGCTGATCAACGCTTCCAAAGGTTGAGTAATGATGCCGAATAACATAAAATAAATAAAAACCACCGGAAGCGATGCGTAGTCAGACAAAGAAGACAAGCCGAACATTTTTAAAACCGGAGAACTGGTCTTAAAAATAATATAGAAAGCCAAAATGGTTATCGCCGAATTCAAAAAGAGCAGTTTTATGATATGCTTTAATTTATAATGCGCGAATTCATGCGCTAAGATAACTTCTACCTCATCATGCGTATATTTATCCTTTAGAGTATCGGCTAAAAGTACCCGCCTTGTCCCCCCCACTCCCACAAAAGCCGCATTTGCCTTAAGGCTCTTCTTGCTTAGGTCAATTTCAAAAACATCCAAAATCTTAACCCTCATATTTTCGGCAAGCTTAAGTATCCTTAAGCGCAAAACTTCATCTTCAAGCTTCTTGTACTTAAAGAATAACGGGATTATCAGTATGGGGGTCAATTTGGCAATGACTACGGAAAATAATATCCAGAATATAGAAATTATCATCCACCAATAATTAGGAGAAACTTTTAGAATAAAATAAAACGCGCTGATAAGGATAAGCCCTAAGATATACCCGAGAATTCCGCCTTTTAACTGATCGAGAAACCAATCTCCGATCTTCTGATTAGAAAGGGAGAATTGGCGCTCTACCATGTAACTCCGGCAGAAATTTATGGGAAAACTTAAAAGGTAGTAACTGAGGGATAAAATCAGGAAATATATGGGAAGGGTCAAATAATACGGCATTGGGGGAAGCGATAAAGCTGAAACAAGTATTTTTGCCGTTTGAAAGGCGCTAAAAAGAAAAAGGATGAGTAATAAATAAAAGGTATCCAAGATAGAAAGCGAATATTTTAAATTGGAATACCTTTTAGCTCTTACCTCATCCATGCTTATTTATTTTAAGAGGCTTTTTTGTCTAAAGGTTTAATATTTATGAAAGTGCGGAACTGGCCGTGACTGGTCTTTTTCCTGGTAAAATATATGGTGCCGGGACGCGTTGCGAATATCGTTCCCTTTCCCTTAACATTAACACCGGCCTTATAGGTCTCAAGGCCCCTGAGCAGTATCTGCCCGGTCTTAACTAACTGTCCATTGGAAACTTTGATCGCTTTATCTTTCTTTGGTGTAGATTTACCGCCTGCCATTGTAAATTCCTCCCGATTTTAAACCGGGGACAGACCCCTTGGGGTCTGTCCCCTATTTTAGATTTTTATTTTAGAGTAAAATAATAACATATATTACCTAATTAAGCAACACTTCTTCGTCTTTGGCCGGCAAATATACATCCAGCCCCTTTTCGGTAAGTGTCTCAAACAAAGCTTTGGACTGCACATAATCGCCGTGAACTAAAAAAATCCTCTTTAAAGGAAGGCAGTGCTGCACGAAATCCACCAATTCATTTTTATCCGCGTGCCCCGAGAAAGAGTTAATGGTCACCACTTCTGCGTTTAACTCATATTCAACGCCGAATATACGCACAAAAGGCACCCTCTCAACTATCCTTCTTCCCAAAGTGTCTTCCGCCATATATCCGACCACTAAAACCGTATTACGGGAGTCTTCGATATTGTTCTTCAAGTGGTGCAAAACCCTTCCCGATTCGCACATACCGCTTCCAGCGATAATGATCATAGGCCGCTTGTCATCGTTTAAGGATTTTGATTCAAGCTGGGTACGGACAAAACGCAAATTCAGGAACTCAAACGGATTATCCCCCCTGTTTATGGCTAAACATGTATCTTTATCCATATAATCAGTATGGGCCTGAAAAGCCTCGGTAATATCGATTGCCAGCGGGCTATCCACATACACGGGTATGGCAGGGATAGCCTTCTCTTTTATCAGCTCATTTAAGAAATAAATTACTTCCTGCGCGCGTTCAAGCGTAAATGAAGGTATTATGATCTTACCCTTACGTTCAACCGTACGGTTGATCGCGTCTCTCAATTTATTTTTTGCTTCTTCGATAGGCGCATGCAGCCTTCCGCCGTAAGTACTTTCCAATATCAGATAATCGAGCCCCTTAACAAAGGTCGGGTCATTTAAAATAGGCAGCCCTTTGCGGCCCAGATCAACGGCATAACCTAAACGGATGTTTTTAGAATCATCCTTTATATCCAGAGTAATGATCGCCGAACCTAAAATGTGTCCCGCGTCAAAAAGGGTTGCACTTATATCGCTAGTTACGCAGATCTTTCTCTTATAAGAAACCGGGTGTATTTTTTTAACTGCCTTGCTTGCCTCCTTCATCGTATAAAGAGGCTCACGCAAAGGCTCACCCAGCCTGCGGTTGATCTTATTGACGTATCTTATATCTTCTTCCTGTATCTTTCCGGAATCTTCGAGCATAAGGCGGCAGAGGTCTTTTGTGGCACTGGTGGCATATATCCTGCAACGCAGGCCTTTTTTGATCAGGCTGGGAAGGTTACCGCAATGGTCAATGTGCGCGTGGGATATGATCAAAGCGTTGATCTTGCGCGGATTATACTGCAGAAGGGAATTTACCCGGTAAAAAGCTTCGCGGTGCCCCTGAAAAAGTCCGGCGTCGAGCAAAACCTCGGATCTTTCAGTAGCTACAAGATGGCTTGAACCGGTAACGGTCCTTACTCCACCCAAAAACTTTATAGATACGCTCATATAATGAATTAATGCTTATTTATCGTAAGTAGAATAAAAATACGGGGTGAATGCCTGGAATTCCGCGGCACATGTATCTACCAGTTTGAAATTCGGCACAATATTAAAAGACTTCCTCAAAGCTAAAATATCCTGCTCGCTTTTACCCAAAATTTTACCTAACTGAATATCGCTAAAACCATATTCTTTGGCATTTCTTAAAGACTCTGCCGAAATCTCCGGCTTGTTCCTGATTATCTCTTTCTCCAGATCAATGATCTCTTTTATATTATGCAAATACCAACGGTCAATTTTAGTGATCTCGTAAATTTTATCCAATGGAACCTGCGCCCTTATGGCATCAGCAATATAAAATAACCTTTCGGCATTCGGAACCCTTAATTTTTCATAAAGATCGCTCAAGGCCTTATCATCGGCAACCGTATTGGCAAGGTCGTTGAATAGATAACTATCCAAACCGTATTTCTTGATCTCCAGCGAACGGATACCTTTTTGCAATGCTTCCTTAAAAGTCCTGCCTATTGCCATCACCTCTCCCACTGATTTCATAGAAACAGTCAAAGTAGGGTCTGCGCTGGGGAATTTTTCAAATGTAAAACGCGGGATCTTTACTACGCAATAATCTATTGCCGGCTCAAAACATGCCGGAGTAACCTTAGTAATATCATTCGGTATTTCATCAAGGGTATATCCTACAGCAAGTTTTGCCGCTATCTTTGCGATAGGAAACCCCGTTGCCTTTGAAGCAAGGGCCGAGGAACGCGAAACCCGCGGATTCATCTCAATGATCACCATGCGCCCGGTATCAGGATTAATGGCAAACTGGATATTCGATCCTCCGGTCTCAACCCCTATCTCCCTGATACAGGCAATTGAGGCATCACGCATCTTCTGGTATTCTTTATCGGTTAATGTCTGCGCCGGTGCCACCGTGATACTGTCCCCGGTATGCACACCCATGGGATCAAAATTCTCAATTGAACAGATGATCACAACGTTATCATTCTTATCACGCATGACTTCAAGTTCATACTCTTTCCAGCCCACTACGGACTCTTCGATCAATATCTCGCTTATCCGGCTGGACTCAAGCCCGTACTTTGCCAGGCGGCTAAATTCATCCATATCATAAGCCATGCTTCCGCCGGTACCCCCTAAGGTAAAACTCGGCCTGATGATTACGGGAAAGCCTATTTTCTTTACAACTTCCAGCGCTTCATTCAAATTATGCGCTTTGCCGCTCTGGGGCAGATCAATGCCGATCTTCTGCATTGCTTTTTTAAAAAGATTCCTATCCTCGCCTTTTTTTATGGATTTTATATCCGCGCCGATAGTTTCAACTTTATATTTTTTTAGAATGCCTTTTTCTGCCAATTCCACCGCCATATTCAATGCGGTCTGGCCCCCCAATGTAGGCAGAAGCGCGTCAGGGCGTTCTTTGGCAATGATCTTCTCAATTGATTCAACGGTGATCGGCTCAATATATGTAGTATGAGCTAATTCAGGGTCAGTCATTATTGTGGCGGGGTTAGAGTTTACAAGAATGACCTTGTAACCTTCTTGCTTCAGAACCTTGCAGGCCTGAGTCCCGGAATAATCAAACTCACAAGCCTGCCCTATGACAATGGGTCCGGAACCAATGATCAAGATCTTTTTTATATCAGTTCTTTTTGGCATATTTTGTTTTCTTAGACTTCGATTTTTCCATCATTTTTATAAACTCGGCAAATAAATACTCCGAATCATGGGGGCCTGCTGCCGCCTCAGGATGAAACTGCACGGAAAATATCGGCAACTTCTTATGGCGCATACCTTCAAGGGTAGAATCATTTAAATTAATATGGGTGATCTCCACGTCCTTTTTGTTTAATGAATTAATATCCACGCAGAAACCATGGTTTTGCACGGTAATAGCGACTTTCCCGGTTTTTAAATTCTTGACCGGTTGGTTTACCCCGTGATGCCCGAATTTCAATTTATAAGTCTTGCCGCCGAAAGCCTGTCCCAACATCTGGTGCCCAAGGCAAATACCGAATATGGGGAGTTTTTCCAGCAGGTCTTTTACTGTTTTTACCACGTAAGGAAGCGCGGCCGGGTCTCCCGGCCCATTGGACAAGAGAAGCCCGTCGGGCTTTATTTCCAAGATCTGCGCACTTGAAGTATTTGCCGGCATGACTTTAACTTTACAGCCGTATTCTTCACAAAGCCTGAGCATATTGAACTTAACCCCGCAATCAAGAGCGACGATATTATATTTTCCAGACTTATTCCAATCATAAGGCTTTGGGCAAGTGACTTCCTTTATCAAATCCACCCCCAAAAGCCCTTTAGAATCCCTTACTTTTTTAATCAGGCTCTTTTCATCAAAATCTTCCGTTGACAGGACTGCTTTCATAGCGCCCAACTCGCGGATACGCAACGTAAGAGCCCGGGTATCTATTCCTTCAATACCGATGATATTGTTTTCTTTCAAATATTCGCCTAATGTTTTCTTAGCGCGCCAGTTGCTGGATATTTTACTGGCTTCTTTGACCACAAAACCTTCGACATGCGGCTTGAGAGACTCCACATCTTCCTCGTTTATCCCGTAATTACCGATCAAGGGGTAAGTCATAGTTACAATTTGCCCCTTATAGGAAGGGTCGGTAAGGATTTCCTGATATCCGGCCATACTGGTATTAAAAACAACCTCACCAAAACTCTCTCCGGATGCGCCAAAGGAGCGGCCATGAAAAACCGTTCCGTCTTCTAATACTAAAATTGCTTTCATTTTTTATTTGCGTTAAGTGCGGCTTTAATAAATTCCCTGAACAGCGGATGGGCTGAATCCGGTTTGGATTTAAACTCCGGATGGAACTGCACGGCAATAAAATACGGATGCTTTTTTATTTCAACTATCTCTGCCAGATCCTTTGACTGATAGACCCCTGAAAAAGTCATACCCTTGCTTTCAAGCAATTTTTTATATTTATTATTAAATTCATACCTGTGACGGTGACGCTCAGAAACTATGCTTTTTCTGTAAATCTTATAAGCCAGAGTATTGTTTTTGATCTTACAGGCGTAAGAACCCAAACGCATTGTTCCGCCTAAATCAATTACTTTACGCTGCTCAGCCAATAAGCTGATCACCGGATATTTGGTTTTAGGCTTGAATTCCGTAGAATTTGCGCCTTTTAAGCCGCAGACATTTCTTGAAAACTCGATAACTGCGCACTGCATACCAAGACATAACCCAAGGAATGGAATATTATTCTCCCGGGCAAACCTTATGGCCTTGATCTTTCCTTCCACTCCCCTGTTACCGAACCCTCCGGGAACAATGACCCCGTCAACATCGTTCAAAAATTCTGCCGCACCTTTTCTTTCGATATCCTCGGAGTCAACTTTCTTTAATTCAACCTTAGTGTCATTGCTTATACCGCCATGCGTTAAGGCTTCAAAAACAGATTTATAAGCATCCTGCAGGCCGATATATTTGCCCACGAAAGCTATTTTGACTTTTTCTTTAGGGTGGATAGTTTTTCCTACAACATTATTCTCCCAATCGGATAAATTGGAGCATTTAGAAATAAGCTGGAAATGGCTTAAAATGATCTCATCAAGTATCTGGCTCTTAAAAACCAGCGGGATCTTATAGATCGATTCAACATCAGGGGATTCAATTACCGCTTCTTTCCTGACATTACAGAAAAGGGATATTTTCTCTTTTACGTCTTCTGACAAAGGCTTCTCTGTACGGCAAACTAAAATATCCGGCTGTATACCTATTTCGCGTAAAGTCCCTACGCTATGCTGGGTAGGTTTGGTTTTAATTTCATCAGCCGCTTTAATGTAAGGAATAAGCGTTAAATGAATATAGAGCACATTCTCCTGCCCTGCATCTAATTCAAACTGACGGGCGGCTTCCAAGAATGGAAGGCTTTCAATATCGCCCACTGTCCCGCCAATCTCGACTATAACCACATCCGCGCCTGAAACAGAAGATACTTTCTTGATCCTGTCCTTTATTTCATTTGTAATATGAGGAATGACCTGAATGGTTTTGCCTAAGTAATCTCCGCGTCTTTCCCGGGATATGACCGCGTTATAGACCTGCCCCGTAGTGGCATTATTGAATTTGGTCATTACCGCGTGCGTAAATCTCTCATAATGGCCCAAATCCAGGTCAGTTTCAGCTCCGTCATCGGTAACGTAAACTTCTCCGTGTTGATAGGGATTCATTGTCCCGGGGTCAACATTGATATAGGGATCAAGTTTCATGAGGGTGACTTTTAACCCCCTTGATTCCAATATTTTGCCGATCGAAGCGGAAGCGATACCTTTACCTAAACTTGAAATTACGCCGCCTGTTACAAAAATGAATTTTGACATTTTATATGTTCACTTATAAAAAGGCGTTTAGAGAGAAACCTGCTCTCCAAACGCCATTGTTTAGACCACTTTACCCTGTGCATGAGGAATTATACCACATTTCATATGCTTGTCAACCCTAACCCTTACCCTTCTTGGGGCTGAACATGCGGATTAATATATCGCTCTATCTTGAGGGTATCTTTAAGGAGTTTTAAATCCAGAACCTCTTTATTGCCCTCAATTTCCACCTTAGGGGAGAGTATATCATCTTCATTTTCCTCTTTTACCAAAGCCACCCTCCCATCGCTTAAAACAACTTTACTGCCTATTGGCCAAACTCCGATCAACCTGAAAAATTTATCCAAAAGAAATGGTTCGAATGCTTTGCCTTTATCTTTCATCATGATCTCATATATGAATTGCGGAGGGTAATCCGACTTATACGACCTTCTGGCGGAAAGCGCGTCATAAACATCGCAAATGGAAACGATCAAGCTGGCAATATGCGGTTTACAGGAAAAAGCGGATTTAGGATAACCCGACTGGTCATATTTTAAATGATGCTCATAAGTGACCACGACCGGAAGCATTCCAAGGTTATCGACGTATTCCAACATAAGTTCAGAACCAAGGATGACATGGTTTTTTATCTTATCGAATTCCATTTCGGTCAATTTTCCGGGCTTACGGATAATCTTTCTTGAAATATAGATCTTGCCGATATCATGGAACAGGGCCGCCACCCCTATTTCCCGTATTGCTTCCTTTCCGAATCCCAAGCGGGAAGAGAAATACATTGATAGGATCGATACATTTAAAATATGAGAAAAGGTTTTAACATCATAGCGCTGGACAGCGGCAAAATTAAGCATTTCCTGGTACTTGCCCAACAGGTTATCCATTACGTTCTGCACCGTAAGATGGAACGATATATGGTCCAAATCCTCGGCATTTATGACATTATCTACGGATTGGGTTACCTTTTTCAAAGAATCATCGTAAAGGCTGAAATAATCCATTGCCTTCGTTACATTTTCGCCTGCAGCCCCTCCGGACTTGATCTTTCCGGCAACTATGTTTTTTACCCCGAGGCCCTGCAATTCATTTTGCAGGTCAGGCCTTACCTCGTCTTTTGATGCTGCTAAAAATGATACGAATTTAGCCAATTCATCCTTTTCCAGGCCGCGGTAGAAACCGATCCTTTCTATGCCTCTCTCTTTTAGGTACTGCATTATTGGTTTTGATGTTTTGCTCAAACTAAAGAAGATCTCATTTTCAAAAGCGATCTCTTCTCCGACAATACCGATAATGATCTCCTGTTTTTCATTCAAAGCCCTGCTAAGGCTTAAAAATGATTTCTCTATCCCTTTATTGAATTGCGGGTGCCAATCGGAATAAAGCCGCGAAACCTGTATGGCTGCCATAAATTCTTTTATGGCCTCTTCAATCAGCTGCAACATTCCAGCTCCTTAATATTTTCCTTGCTTCCTGCCTGATGCCTATATGCCAAAAAAACCATAATTTACTTATCGGTAAAATATATGGTTCTGCTTCTCTTAAATCCATCTCCTCTATAAGGATAAGGTTCTGCATTATAATGTTATTGTTGCTTCCGAAACTATTTGGCATAATAAATAAGGCTTCCAGCGCCTTCTTTTTCGTTTCTTCTGTTTTCATCAGCCCCTTAATAGCTTCCTTCTTAAACGCCGGCTCATCGCTATTTAAGACAGAAAATAAAAAAACCTCATCATTAAAACCAAGGCTTTGCATAATCTTCAAAACTTCCAGTTTGATGATATTATTCGATAAATAATATATTTTCTTCAATATCTCCGGCCCGACCGTAAGATCAACTGCTGGAACAGCCTTAATGAGCGTTGAAAGAAAATCAATGTCTGATTTCTTCTTTTCCAAATTATCCAAAAAATAACCCAGATCGGAAGGAAAGAGCTTAAACATCAAATTCAAGATATGCGGGCTGACCTTACCCTCTTCAAAAATTTTGCGCATATAAAAATCTATTCCCAAAGAACTCACCCTTAGCTTATCAACTAAAACCATGATGCGGCCGGGATCCTCCATCTCAAAAATTGAGTTCTCCGCAAAAGCCGAAATACGTTTTAAGAAATCGCCAAAAATATCAGCTACGGATTGTTCTTCCTTGATCTTCTTATCTAATAGGCAGCACAATAGGTCCAAGAATTCGATATTCTTATCCATTATCATTACGTTCGCGTCTTTTGACAACCTTGAAGCGATCAAGGCGAGTTTCTCCTTATGGGTCTCTGCGCTGATCAGGTTAAGAATAACGTAATAGTAGTTGGAAATAATTTGAGCCCGGTCAAAAGAAGCGCTTCCAACCTGCTCTTCCTCTGTCAGAAGCTTAAGTGATTTGCGGTAAATAGGATGTATAACTGAATTCTCTTCAGCCAAAATCAGATCATGCAATTTCTTTCTTGCGTGGGGATTACTTGAAAGCAACTGGGTATCATGTATCTTTTTTTGAAGTTTCGGGGCTATATCCTGATGCGTAATTTCATCTACTAGAGAAAAAAATGTAGGAAAATTAAGCGATTCCCCTTCTTCCGATTCGGCGATCAACTCCCAGATGGTATCACTAAAGAAATCCTTGCCTAAATCTTCAAAAAATATCTTCATACCGCCAAGCTTACTATCCTTGACTATTGCATTATCTTTCAATAATACCTTAAGGAAGGCCTTAGTGCATTTATTAAACCGCTCAACATCATTTTTCTTAAGATAATCCAAAAAACTGTATAAATTCTGCCGTAATTCTTCATTTTGGAGAAAATCCGCGAGCCTGAATTTCTGAATGATCTTATCAAAATGGTCGGCAAAACCATTTATTTTGGCTTCATTATGGCTATTTATTGCCCCGGCAAATAAATATGACCATAGATCCTTTATCTCCTCCCCTTCGCCGCGCAAAAGATCGGAATAATCGAGGGGCTCAACGGAAATATGCTCTGATTGTGATTTTTGCAAAATCACATCCAATCCTCCCTGTTTTAGAATTTCTTTTATTGGCTGAGAAACCATATGTAAAAAAACAGCTATCTCCGGGATGCTTAAACCCGGCCTTAATTCTATGCTTTTAATTTTACGCAAATGGAAGAAATAAGCCAGTTCAGTATATAAAATCCCTTTTTCAAGAGGTTTACCGTCAATGACCAATGAACCCGGGGAAATATTGACTTTGATAGGGTTGATATAGGAAAATGTAGCGCTTATTTTATTGTTGAAATCGGTTGCGGCTTTTATAAAATAGGGATGGTCTTTGGAATAAGCAGAGGAAGTATTCAGG
>Ga0265316_10006289_pt1 | contig 11371 bp, 10 predicted proteins | sample 4522metaG_FD_202092 | JGI IMG/M metagenome (GOLD analysis project Ga0265316, IMG submission 202092) | Rhizosphere microbial communities from Carex aquatilis grown in University of Washington, Seatle, WA, United States - 4-5-22 metaG | ecosystem: Host-associated > Plants > Roots > Rhizosphere >...
TGTATCTTGTATCTTGTATCTTGTATCTTGTATCTTGTATCTTGTATCTTGTATCTTGTATCTTGTATCTTGTATCTTGTATCTTGTATCTTGTATCTTGTATCTTGTATCTTGTATCTTGTATCTTATATCTTGTATCTTGTATCAAATTTTCTTTTTCAAACTTCTCAAATACAGAACCAGTTTCCATCTGTCATCAGGTCTTACTATAATACCATGAGGGCCCATAATTCCAAATCCTACAGTAATAGCATGATAAATTTCACCATCGGTTTTTTTATCAATTCTTCCATGAGCCAAATCTGCAGGAGGATAAGGATACTTACCAGATGTAAATAAATTGCCTTGGCCGTCACCCTGTTCACCATGACATTGCAAACAAATATTCTGATAAACAACCTTACCTCTGCTCAGATTGGCAGTATCAGGTAAAAATGGGTTTTTCATTTTTGCTGCTTTCGGTATATCTGCATCAACTTTCTTATAAGGATAATTTTCAGCTTCTCTGGATATTGTTCCGGGAACAGGTGGTTGTAAAGTCTTCCCGTCTGCAAAATTAGGATTTGGGGCATACGTTTTATATGCCTTTGAATATGCCATATCCGGCATGTAGTCATATCCGGGGTTATTCTTGTCCCTGTCACAAGATACAATAAATAAAGTAATAAATAGTATTAAAAGAATTAATCTCATTTATGGTATTAATTTATAATTTATATTCAATGTTTCTTTAAAGACAATTTTTTTGGTGATTATTTTGTGTTTTGGTGATTTGGTGGCAGATATTTTTTAGCCACCAAAACACTAAAGCACCAAATTGCACTAAAAATAATCATTAGTGTTTCACTTACATTTTATACTTTATTTATTATTTCTTTTGCTCCATTTTCCTTTAATATTCTCTCGGCATCAGGCACTTTGTCGGATTTTAATATTATAATGAATTTATCATCCATTGCTCTCTCATCAAATACCACTGCTTTTTTGCCCGGATATAACTTTGCACTAAATGAAAAAGCTAACAGGCTAAGAATTGTAACTGTGAATATGGTCAATACAAGAGTAACAATAATAAATGATGGAAATGCATTAGATGGTTTACCTCCAAAATTGAGCGGCCAACTGATGACAGCCGCGTAATACAAAAATCCCAATATTAATATCATTCCACCCAAACCAAAAAAATAAGCAGCTACAGGTAGTCTTGATCCTCCTGCAATATTTTTAACTGCACGATGAACAGGCAAAGGCATATAAATTTCCTCAATTTTAATTTTTGAATCTTTCAAATTTTGAACCGCCAGATCAAAAATTTCCTCATCATCAAATACGCCTATATAGCTTGTATTATTCATTTTGTAAATTGAAAAGTTATTAAAAATACTCCAATTAGTGTTGGTCCTCTGGTTCCCCTCCTTTTTAAGGAGGGGGTAGGGGTGGTAAATTTATGAAATGACTTTTTATACTTTCCAAAACTATTTCCGTCTTTTCAAAAATGTCTTTATTTTCAAATCTGACTACATTTATTCCTAATGAATTTAAATATTCGCCTCTTTTTATATCGTATTGTTCATTAACAGAATTGAAATGACTATTACCATCCAATTCAACAGCAAGTTTTTCTTTAGGACAATAAAAGTCTATGATATATTGACCTACTGAGTGTTGCCTTCTGAATTTTCTACCATCAAGTTGAGAATTTTGCAGATACTTCCATAGTTTTGCTTCAGCAGGAGTTAAATTTTTACGAAGTTCTCTACGAAATTCTTTTTGTGCTTTCTGGTTATGTATAATCATTTTGATAATTATTACCACCCCTACCCCTCCTTAAAAAGGAGGGGATTCGGTACATTTAAATCATATTCACATATTCACATATTCACATATTCACATATTCACATATTCACATATTCACATATTCACATATTCACATATTCACATATTCACATATTCACATATTCACATTATATTTATTCCTTTTTCTTCCCAATTTTTAAAACACCTTTCACCTCGCTAATTGCCAACATTGGAATATACCTGAAAAACAACAAAACGCCGACAGCAAATAATCCAAGCGTACCTGTAAATATGCCAACTTCAACCCAAGACGGACTATAAGTTACCCAACTTGAAGGCAAATAATCTTTTGACAAGCTGGTTACAATTATGATGTAGCGTTCAAACCACATTCCTATATTAATCAGGATAGAAATTACAAAAAGCACTATCAGGTTTTTTCTCATTTTTTTAAACCAGAAAAGCTGGGGAACAATGGCATTGCATATAAACATTATCCAGAATTGAACGGAAAAATCTCCGGTAATCCTGTTGTGAAAAAATGTAAATATTTCGTATTTATTACCAGAATACCATGCTATGAAAATTTCAGTTAAATAGGCGGTGCCCATAATCAAACTGATAAAAATCAAAATTTTAGCAATTGCATTAAGATGTGAATCTGTGACATATTCTTCAAAATGATAGAATTTTCTAATAATAATCATTAGGGTCATTACCATTGCAAAGCCTGAGAAAATAGCGCCTACCACGAAGTATGGAGGATAAATGGTTGTGTGCCATCCTGGCTCAACAGATGAAGCAAAATCAGTGGATACAATCGAATGCACAGAAACTACCAATACTGCAGCTATTCCACCCAAAATAAATGCCAATGCCTCAAAACGCTGCCAATGCTTGGAAGATCCTGTCCAGCCCATTGCGAAAAAGCCATAAATTGCTTTTCTGATTTTTGATTTTGTACGATCTCTCACTGTACCGAAATCCGGAAGCATTCCAAGGTACCAGAATGAGGCAGATATAGTCAGATATGCAGTTATTGCAGTAAAATCCCATAAAAGTGGTGAATTAAAATTCGGCCATAATGAGCCTCTGGTGTTCGGATAAGGAATGATAAAAAACGCATTCCAAACGCGACCCATATGAATGGTCGGAAATAAACCTGCACAAACAACTGCAAAAACTGTCATTGCTTCTGCAGCGCGATTAATCGAAGTACGCCATCTTTGCCGAAGTACCAGCAGGAAAATTGAAAATGCAGTTCCGGCATGACCTATGCCAATCCACCAGACAAAATTAATAATATCCCAACCCCATCCTTCACTATTATTGAGATTCCAGGTACCGATTCCTTCGGCAACAGTAATATACATTGCATAAGATCCCCATAATAGTGCTGTCGTGGATAATAACATTGCAATATACCACCAGGTAGGTGCAGCAGATTCTATTGGCAGCAATATATCATTAGTAATATCGCCATAGGTCTTATTACCTTCAATCAAACCCCCTCTGACTCTTCGGTCGTACATATTATATTAAACTTCTTTATTTCTGACTTTTGTCAAATATCCAACTTTTGGTAACGTATGCAATTCCTCTAAAAGAAAATAATTGCGTTCATTTGTGTACCATTTTGATAACCTTTTACCTGGATCATTCAAATCTCCAAATATAATTGCCTTTGCGGGACAAGCCTGAACACATGCAGGTATTATTTCACCATCCTGCAATTGCCTGTTCTCAAGTTTTGCATTTAATTTCTTTTCCTGGATACGTTGTACACAAAATGAACATTTTTCAACCACTCCCCTTTCACGGACGACAACATCCGGGTTTAAAACCATTTTACCAAGTTTGGAATTCTGGTTAAAATCGAATTTGGGATTTTCAACAAATCTAAGCCAGTTGAACCGACGTACTTTATATGGACAGTTATTAATGCAATAGCGAGTTCCCACACAACGATTGTATACCATCTGATTGAGTCCTTCGTTACTATGATTAGTAGCAGCAACGGGACAAACATTTTCACATGGTGCGTTATCACAATGCTGGCACATAACGGGTTGAAATAATACGGAAGGGTTTTCTGATGAACCGGTATAATACCTGTCTATCCTGATCCAATGCATGATGCGTCTTTTCGTAATCTGCTCTTTGCCCACTACCGCAACATTATTTTCAGCCTGGCAAGCAACTACACATGCACCGCAACCTGTACATAAGTTCAGGTCAACTCCCATTCCCCAATGAAAATTGTCATATTTAAATTCAGGATACAATGTTTGATGAGTTTTTTCAAATTCTTCATGAAACTCATTACCCGCATTTGGTTTTACAGTATACTCAGCTCTTGTTGTCTCACGAACAATCAATCTTCCCTCCATGGTATTATGGGTTTGAGTCAGCGCCAGTTCAGCTCTTCGAGAAGTTTTTGTAATATCAATACCTGTTTGAAAATATTGTAAGTTATTATTGAATTTGGTTATCAAGGGATTCATATTAACGCCAACGTTATCTGCCACTTTTCCGGCAGCTTTTCTCCCATAATTAAGCGCAACAGATAATACCTTATATGCCTGTCCTGGTTGAACAAAAACAGGAATTTCAATTTTATTGCCAATACTAATAATGTCGCCGGTTTGCAGCTTCATTTCCTCTGCAAGTCTTGGCGAAACTGAAGCATAATTGTCCCATGTAACTCTGGAGATAGGATCGGGCAATTCCTGTAACCATGGATTGTTTGAGTGATAACCTGAGCTTATGCCTAACGGCACTACCAAATGTAATTCCATAAATTCTTCAGATTCAGATTTTATTGGCAGCCTTATAAAATCCTGATCTGCAGAAATTTTAAGCTTCTCTGTTTCTGAAGTTTCAAGAAAGCCATTACGCAAAACAGATACCCAAAATGAATCAAAATTGTTTGTATCATTCTGTGTATGAAAAAGTGTGCTTTCCCAAAAGTTTTTAATGTACTCATCCCATTTAACTTCTTTGTCGGCCCATATTAAAAGGCTTTCCTGCATTTGCCTGGTATCGAAAAGACTATTGATACATGGTTGGGAAATGCTGTAAATTCCAGTACGGGGTTGAAAATCGTTCCACGATTCAAGGAAGTGATGACTGGGACAAATGTAATCGCAATAGGTTATGGTTTCATCAGGAAAACCCGAAAAAGAAATTGTCAAATCTACTTCTTTCATGGCTTTCACGAATTCCGAAGATGCAAAATAATCAAAACATGGATTAACCTGATTAAAAAGGATGGCGCCTACTTTACCTTTTTTCATCCTTTCGATAAGTTCTAACATTTGATTGTCTGAACCTTGTTTGATCAGCATTGGTTTTGTAGTATCAAAAGTATTGCCATAATTACCAAGAACCCTGTTAATGGCAATTATAATTTTTTGAAGATTCTTATCATTTGAACCTGAAATAACTATCGATTTACCTTTATTGTCAAGCAACTCTTCAGCAATTTTATTTAACTTAAATTTACTGCCAATCGGTTTTATATCAATTTTTTCTGAACCTGTTTTTTCAGCAATTAAATTATAAAGATTTGCCAGAATGAAAGACTCTTCCGATGGTTTCATTTGTATCCGCTCATCTGCATTGCTTCCTGTTAAAGAAACGTTAGGCTCAAATTGAATATGTCTTGACATTTCGCAATTCTCTTTAGCGATTCTTCTTTTGGAGGCATACCCTAAAGTAAACTCAGCCGGAAAAAACCATGTACCGAGAAAATCAGCTCCAAAACTGACAATTACATTTGCTTTTTCAAAAAGTGGATAAGGGATTGCCTTCTTACCCGTGGCTTCATCATAAGCATCAACCATACCTGAATAGGATGCTGTATCATAATTTACAACCTTGAGATTTGGGAATTTCAACTTAAAATCTTCAATGACTTTTAAGGTCGAAGGACTGAAAATAGTAGATGTCAGCAATACCATTTCCTTGCCGCTGTTTTTAATCTTCTTTAATAATGAAACAATTTCTTTGTCTGCATCGGTCCATGAAACAAATTTATTTTTTCTCAGGGCGCCTTTTATTCTTGCATTGTCGTACAAACTCAATACAGAAGCCTGTACCCTGGCAGTAGTACCACCTAATGTGTATTTATATAAATCGTTTCCTTCAATCTTAATAGGACGGCCATCGCGAACTTTGACAACAATTGGACAATATTCGGAACCATCAAAGAAGGTAGATGCATAATTCGATGCCTTACCTGGAATAATATCAGCAGGTTGATTAAGAAAAGGAATAGCTTTTTGCAACGGTTTCTGACATGCTGAAATAAGGACTGCAGAACTGATTCCGTAACCCATAAATTTCAGAAAATCCCGGCGGGATGAATTTGAATTAAATGGCAAATCTTCAATCAGTCCGGCTAACCCTTCTGAATGTTTGATTTCCGGGCTAATTTGTTCTTTAAGATCAGACCTTCTCTGATTTTTTTTGATACTTTGCCAGTATTTTTTCATTGTTTGTTGTTATTAATAATGGCACTTCATACAATCTGTCCCACCAATCTTTGCAACTGTTACCATTTTTATCTTCCCGTCTTTAAAATCTTTTTGCAACTTTTCATATTTCCCGTAAAATGTGTTGCTGAATTGTACCCCGGTTTCACGGTGACAATGCACACAGAAGCCCATAGAAAAATCACTTACCTGAACAATTTGATCCATGCTGGTGACATCTCCGTGACATTTTGCACATTCCACTTTACCTGCAACAACGTGTTGCACATGACTAAAAAATACATGATCAGGCAGATTATCTACTTTAACCCACTGAACAGGTTTATTGTTCTGTAAAGCTTCATAAATTTTGCCTATTTCAAATTTTCCACTTCTTGTACCTTCTCCAACAATTATATGGCAATTCATACATAAACTTACCGGTGGGATACCTGCAAATTTGCTTTGTTGAACATTGTAATGACAATACAAACAATTCGTCTTATTTTGACCGGCATGAACTTTATGTGAGAATTTAATGGGTTGATCGGGTTGGTAATTTTGGGATCTGCCAAGGTCTATGGATGCTTGTATAACGTAATCTGAAATAAAAAAAGCAGAGACAACCAGAATAATAATGTGCAGAGCCTTAACTCTTACTTTTTTTGTGATGGTCAAATCGATTAAACTCAGACTGAATAGAAAAATAAGTAAAATAAAAATAATCCGATTGGTCTTAAGAGGTTTAATTTCTTTGGTTCCATGTACAGCCAAATCTGTAAGAAACGCTTTTAACTGGTAAATCTGCTCATCTGTAAATTGCAAGCTATCATGTGTCAGTGTCATTAATTTACCAGATGGTTGCATTAATAAGGCTTTGAATGAAGCCGTATCCAGCTTTTCACTTTTCAAGGCGATGTCCAAAGCAGAAGGATACCAACTAAATGTATCAATCCTGTCTATATTATGACATGAGGCACAATTTATGCTGTTTGTTAAAGATGAGTTAAGACCGTAAAAAATTCTTTCCCCCATTTGAACATCATGCAATGAATAATGGGGAACAATAGAGGTCGATTTTTTTAGTAACGAATCATTACTAGCTGAAGCAAGGCTTAACTGAAAGTAAGAAATTGTAATAAAAAGTAAGGCAAAATTCAATCTCATAAGTTAAGCTATTATGCTTTAAATATTTTTGTTAGTCCTGTTTGGCATCTTCTTTAAAAATCAATTAAAATGCTTCTTCCTTTTCTACCAACAGTACAATTTCTATTTGTCAATTTTCAAAATAAAAAATTCTGAATGCTTATTTCACAATTATCCAAAATTAAGAATTTATTTGAATCTCTAAAATACGGATGTAATCGTTTTTTGTCTTAGAAGCTGTTTGGGATTTAATAATAATTTTAACACAGAGATAATATTTGAGTTGCTTTTGAAAATTTAAGAGAAACCATTATGATAAAAGCTATTTTTGACATTCGATATTTTGAGAAAACACTGAGAACACAGAGTAGAAAATCGCTTGCGATTTTTTTAAATCTCTGTTTCGCCGCGGCGAACTCTGTGCCTTCTCTGTTTTCAGAAAGTCAATCAAAGCTAATGTTTTAAATGCAATTAGTATCCGGATAAATATGATAATTATCTCTCTGTGTTTAATTTTTAAAATTTCAAAACAGCCTCTTATTAAAAAAAGTTATTAAATTAATTCTAATCTTTGCAAAGTTTTTATCATTCCAATTATTAAACAATTTTACCAAAATGAAATTTTTAAAAGTATTACCAGATTCGGATTTGTCTGAAAGCGTGAATGTCTTAAACTTATCTCATGGCACAGTAGCAAAGGAGTTCGGTTTTACCTTAGATGATAACCCGTCAAACAACGCTTTTATAGATGTAATTACTCTGAAGAACCAATTAGAGAAAGGAATTGAGTTATTTATATTGATGGATGGTGATAAAACCATAGGATGTATCGCAATAGAAAAATCAATTAAAGAAATTGGTACATTTTATATTGAAAAAGTTTCGGTAGTTCCTGAATACAGACATAATGGATATGGAACCATGCTCATGAATTTTGCAACAGAAAAAATAAAAAAATCTGGCGGTAAATCGATTTCAATTGCCTTAATTAATTCGAACACAATACTAAAACAATGGTATTTAAACCAGGGATTTTTTGAAACCAGCATCAAGGATTTTCCCCATTTGCCTTTCAGGGTTTGTTTTATGAATAAACAGTTATAGCTGAAGATAATTTTTAATATTTAAACTTTAAAGAATAACTATTTGGTTGATATAATTGAAAATAGAAGAATAATTCTTACTTTGCATTGTTAAGTCATTTTAAACATTTATAAAACCTAAACCTAATTATCATGAAAAAAATACATTTTATAACAATTTTTCTGGCAATTACTGTGGTACTTTTATCTACTTGTAAAAAGGATGAAACCACTACTACATGTAAAGTAATTCAATCTAAATTGGTGGCTGCAAACACTACCGATACTAGTATAGCTAATTTTACTTATGGTTCAGATGGGAAGCTCATAAAATTAGATATGGGAAGGGGAAATTATACAACTTATACATATTCAGGAGGCACTCTGACAAAAATAGTATATGTTAATAATATAATGTCAGAAACTGATGTTTATACACTAAACTCAAATGGGTATGCAGATATCGCTATAAACAAGAACGCAAATTCTCAGGTTGTAAGTAATACTGTGTACGCATATGATGAAAACGGTTACCTGACCACCAAAACAACCACAATGACTGCAGACATTACCGATGTCACTACTACAACATATTCATATGATGATAACGGGAATAGGACATCAACCATAACTGATCATTATGTGGGAGGCAATGATGTATTTAATTCAGAAAACGATTTTGAATATTATACAGACAAACTTAATAAAAACGCTTCAACTATAGCATACGAAGGTAAATCGAACACAAATCTTGCAAAAACCAATACATATACTGTAATGGGAAATCTGGCATTGACAACAACTTATGCCTACGAATTAGATGCCAATGGTTACATTACAAAAGAAACTACTGTTTCCGGAGGTTCAATATTTTATACATTTTCAGTTTATAATTGTAAGTAGATACCAATATTCTAATAGTTAAAGAATTATTATTTATCAACCCTGACAGGATTGTGAATTCTATCAGGGTTTTTTGCAATTTAATCTGCGCTTTTAGCCAACTTCTGAATTTTCGATTTTTCTGCTATTAATTCTCTAAAAATTTATTTTCATCATTTACTCAGGGTGAATCATTCATTGAATGTCTTTCTTTAAAGCACTGGTTATTCTTGAACAAACAAGCTAACTAAACCATTATATTTCAGAATCCTTGTCATTCCCTGAAATAAAAAAATTATTGTTTGTTGGTTAAAAAATTCTGTTGTTTCCGGGAATGACATTTTATATGTAGAATCCAATGTAATTGATTAAGGAATATTAGCTTCATTAATATGCTACAATATTAATTGGAATAATATAATTTATTCTTCTTTTATGTCCTTTATAAATAAAGGGTTTCCATCTTGGCGAACTCAATATTACACGCTTGGCTTCATTGTCTAAAACAGGAATTAATCCCTGAACTATTTTTGCACTGTCAATAATTCCTTTTTCATTTACAGAGAATTGTAGAATAATGGTGCCCTTATGCTTGTTATTTAAAAGAAGATTTCGATTGAAATTGCCATCTACCCATTTTGAGAAGGATTGTCTGGTACCCATTGAAAAGAATGCTTTGCTTTCTATTAGCGCTTCTTCATATTCAGCTGCCTTTTTTTTCAATTCAACTGCTAAGGCAGAATCATTATTATTCTTGTTTTTTTGAACAGAATCAGCTTTTATTTCATTTTTTTCTTCAGGCTTATTAACAAGATTCGGCTTTTCAATTTTTGACTGCGGTTTCAATTCATCAGCTTTGAATTGTTCAACCGGCATTAATTCTGCAGCTACGATGTTTGTTCTGATTACAAAATCTTCATTATATTGATTTTTTATATTTAAAATAAATGGGACAAGAACAACCAACAATACAAAAACAACACTTACAAAAAGTGATAACGCCAATGTTTTATTGTATTGTTTCCTTAGTTTATAAGCGCCATATTCTTTATTCCTGTTTTTAAAAAGCAGGTCGTCCATTTCTTAATGCTTTTTTTAACCAAAAATTGTAAAACATATATCAATGTCATTTTAATTAAGCATTAAGACACCCTTCGACAAGCTCAGGGTGACTATGTAATTAGGTCATGCTGAGCCTGTCGAAGTATGACCTATAATAAAAATTCCTTAATTAAACGAAATTGAAACATATATAATGAGAACAAATTAAAGTCATATTAAGATGCCCGGATATTTGCCGTTTAAAGATAATTAATTATTGGGTGAATTTGTGGTTAATTGAATTTTGCAAAGCGTTAGCGATTTATTATCTTCACAAATTGTTATTTAAATTTTTTAAAAACTTAAGTTATGAGCCTATTCGATAAAATAAATGAAGACATAAAAACCACTATGCTTGCAAGAGAAAAAGAAAAACTTGAAGCATTGCGTGCAATTAAAGCTGCATTTCTTTTAGCAAAAACAGAAAAAGGTGCACCTGTTGAATTGTCTTCTGAAATGGAACTTAAAATAATTCAAAAGCTTATTAAACAAAGAAAAGAGTCAGCAGAAATTTATATTTCACAAAACCGAAAGGACTTGCAGGACAAAGAATTACTTGAAGCTTCAGTGATTGAGCAATACTTACCAAAGCAATTAAGCTCTGATGAACTTACCTCAGTTTTAAAGGGAATAATTGATAAAGTTGGTGCAAAAGCACCTTCTGATATGGGCAAAGTAATGGGAGTCGCATCTAAAGAACTGGCCGGAAAAGCGGATGGAAAATTAATTGCTGAAACTGTTAAAAATTTGTTAGCCGGAAAATAAAAAAATCTACAAGTATTTTTATCACTTGTTTTACAGCTTAATATAAAGGTTTGTTACTATTGATAGATAGCACACATTTATGTAATATTCTATTAGAAAAACAACAGATAATAATTCCATGTT
>Ga0265316_10006290_pt1 | contig 11369 bp, 6 predicted proteins | sample 4522metaG_FD_202092 | JGI IMG/M metagenome (GOLD analysis project Ga0265316, IMG submission 202092) | Rhizosphere microbial communities from Carex aquatilis grown in University of Washington, Seatle, WA, United States - 4-5-22 metaG | ecosystem: Host-associated > Plants > Roots > Rhizosphere >...
AAAGACGGGAAGAATTTTCCCATGATCGGCAGCGGCAATAACCGGTATCAGCTCTTGGATGTCGAAGACTTATGCGAAGCGATCTGGCTTTGTTTGATTCTGGAGGATAAAAAAGTAAGCGATACCTTTAATATCGGTGCCGAAGAATTTACCACTATGAAAGAAGATTACCAGGCGGTTTTAAATGAAGCGGGGTTTGGTAAAAAAATCATCGGGTTTCCGGCTGCTCCCGTTATTGTGACGCTGAGAATTTTAGAGAGGCTACGATTATCGCCACTTTATAAATGGGTTTATGAAACCGCGAGCAAGGATTCGTTTGTCTCAATTGACAAAGCCAAAAATAATTTCGGGTTTTCGCCCAAATATTCCAACAAAGACGCCCTGATACGAAATTATAAGTGGTATATCGAGAATCTGGATAAATTTTCCGATACCTCCGGTGTATCGCATCGTGTACCGTGGAAACAGGGAATATTGAAGGTATTAAAAGCGTTTTTTTAAGATCAGCGCGCCTGCGCATCGGCACCATTTACAGGAAATATACGGTGTAGTGCCGAATTGTTTCACCGGAGCATAATTATCGTCGATCCATTTTTTTATCTTTTGGGCATAAGCGATGCCGAAAGGGCCGGCGCCCATATCGCCGGTATAGCGGGCAATAATCACAATATAATCTATCTTTGCCGCTTTTATTTCGCTGAGTATTTTGTCTTCTCCGAATAATCTGATATCCGGCGGGAGGAAGCCGTGGTATTTCAAGGGCAAGGCGCGGCTGGTAAAAAAGTTTATTCCCACGCCTTCCGGAAACACGGCCACGGTGCTGTTTTGGGGCGTATTATTTTTTATATAGTCGGTAGTTTTGCAGACAACTTCAGTTTGCGCGTTATGAAGGCAATAGCGATTGCCTTTTGCGGTGGCGACGAATCGGCTGTAGTCATTGTAATTAACGCGGGAAAATTCCCAATAAGGAATAATCATTAAAATCATAAAGCAGGCGATTGCCGCAGAAAGCGGTTCGGCGGGTATTTTTAAATGGCGCTCCAGCATATTTTTGAATAAATCGGCAAAGAAAATATAGTAGCAGATAAGGGGGGTGGCCAGCAGGAAAAATCCGTACTCAAAGGGTGTAGTGTTTAATAGTATTCTGCTGGCAATCAAAAAAGATATGGTAAATAAAATTAATAATCCTATACTGCGCGGCGCCGCGGTGCGATTTAATGCTTGGAAAAGATAAGCGATTGTTCCGCAAAACAATACCAGGATCAGGCAGTTGTATTGGATCCCGTAAAGAGAAAATTGTTTTATTAAAATAAAAAAAATAAATGCCGCTAAGATCGGGATAATCGTTTTTACCGGTGATTCATCTTTGTATAAGCTATTTGTAACGCGGCAAATTATGGCTAATCCGATAAAAACGGCAATCGTTATCAAAAAAGATAGCGATATGCGCGATAAGCTTAAAGGGATATTATCGGTTCCCATCAGCTCTCTATAGAATGGCGTATTGATATGGAAATGAATGCTTCCGGTAAACATCTGCCAAAAGGCGTGAAAAGTGTGGGTTATCGCAAAGAATAGCCCATACAATAAGGCGCTTGCCGCCAGGGGAGATGTCGTATAGGTTAACATTTTAAAACGTCGGATATTTTGTCGCGGGATAGCCGGCATAAGGCTGGTTACAAAAAAAGCCGGCCATACGGTCAGGGCCGATTCCAGGCGGCACAAAAATGCCGCGGTAAGAAATACCGTCCAGATGGCTAAATTTTGTTCGTTTCCCCAAAAGATGAATTTTAAAAAGTAATAGAGAGATAGCGCGGTAAACATCATGAACAGAGTAGTAGCAAAACTATAGGGAAGGATCCAGTTAAATATTCCGTAAATGCAGTAACCGGCGAAGGCAAACACAAATAAAAAATTTATGACAAGCAGAGTGGAGAATCCCTGGTCCAGGAAAAAGCGCGATATCCGGTAGACGGTAAAGGAGGTAATCAGAGTTACGGCGATACCGGCATAAACCAGTGTATTGATGCCGATACCGAAGACCTCATAAAGGCCGGCGATAAGATAGGCCGGCAGAAAACCATAATAGGAAACGATATCCCGATATAATACTTTGCCCTTGAGTAATTCACCCGGCAGCCACAACTCGCGCCCGGTATCGACGATTAAGCTGCCCCATTTCAGCCAGGTTTGGGATAAAAGGAGAAAAAAAGCCGCGAGGATAATCAGGTGCGGCAAGAATTCCGATTTTTTATTTTCTGTTGGGTTATTATCCATAATTTTTACGATTTTCTCTTAAGGATCAACATACCAAGCGCTTTTGATGCGTAAGGTTTCGCGCCGAATTGTTTTATCGGTACGTAATTATTGTCTATCCACTTTTGTATTTTTTTTGCGTAATCAACGCCAAAGGATGTCGGCCCAAAGAGGCTGGTATCGCGGCAAAGGATAACGATGTATCCGATTTTGGCCGCTTTTATATCAGAAATTATTTTATCTTCACCGAATATTTTAACGTATTCCGGAAGGCAATTATAGCATTTGAGAGGGTTTGTGCGGCCGGTAAAAAAATTAATTGCTAATCCTTCAGGGAGTACGATGAGAGTACCGGTTTTGGGCGTATTTTTTTTTAAATAATCTACGGTTTTACAAAAAATATCGGTTTGTGCATCGTTGTTGGAATAAAGCTCGCCTTTTGAAGTATTGACCAGTTTGTTGTGATATCGGTAATTATAGCTGGATTGTTCCCAGAAAGGGATGATCATAAGTATTAGGAAACCGGCGATTGCTACGGAAAGGAGACCGTCGGGTATTCTAAAGCGGTTTTCCAGAGTGGTTTTAAGCAGGTCTCCAAAAAAAATGTAATAACATATCAAAGGCATGGTGAGCAGGGAAAAGCCGTACCAGTAATGTGAAGTGGCCAAAAATATTCGGGAAGTTATTAAAAAAGAGGTTAAAAATAAAGTTAACAGCGCCAGACTGCGTTTTTGCGTGTTGGGTTTTAACGATTGCAAAAAATAGGCTACCAACCCGCTGAATAACACCAAAATTACACAGTGATATTGTAGTTCGTAAAGCGAATATTGTTTTAGCCATACAAAAAAAAGGAATGCTGCCGCAATAGGGATAATCGTTTTTGTTGCCGGTGTACCGTCGCCGGAAAGATAGATAATGCGGCAGACTAAGGCCAGGCCTAGAAGGATTGCGATGTGCAATAGAAATGAGCTTGATATTTGTAATAAGTTAGCGGGTATATTATCGATTCCGGCCCAGAGTCGGCTTGCGGGGGTAGCGGCGATTACTTTTATGCCCCCAATGAATATTTCTCTGAAAGCAAAGAAGGTATGTGTTACCAAAAAAAACAGACCATAACATAAAGCGGTAAGGAGTAGCGGTGAAAGTAGGTACGCGAATATCTTAAATGGTTCAGCTTTTGGCTGCCGGACGGCCAGAATGGATCCGCTCAATAAAAAAGCCGGCCATACAACCAGCGTTGATTCCGGGCGGCACAAAAATGCCATTGTTAAAAAGGTTGTCCAGGTCAACAGATTTTTTCTGTTCCCGGAAAATACGAATTTTAAAAAAAAGTAAAGGGATAGCGCGGTAAACATCATGAAAAATGTTGCCGCGAAGGCGTAGGGAAGGATGAAATTAAAGATTCCGACAGTGTTATAATTGCCGAAAGCGAGGATAAACAAAAAATTTATAACTAGTAGAGTAGCAAATCCCTGGTCGAGGAAAAGGCGCGCAATCCTATAAACGGTAAAAGAGACGATCAGGGTGACGGCGATCCCGGTGTATACCAGGGTATTGATACTGATACCGAAAATCTTATAAAGGCCGGCGATAAGATACGGTGGTAAAAATCCATAGAAGGATGGAAGATCGTTATACAATACTTTGCCTTTCAGTAATTCTCCGGGCAGCCATAACTCGTGTCCTGTGTCGATAATCAGGTCACCCCATCGAAACCAGGTCTGGGAGAGAAGAAAGCAAAAAGCGCCTACGATTATAAGGTGGGGCAGGAATTCGCTTTTTCTTTTTTCGGTTATATTATTTTTCATTTCGATACGGTATAATATCACGAAGGAGAATTTGTAACAAGCGTGTTTAGACGGTATTATCCGATAATTCTGGCCATCGGTATATTTTGTGCGGCATTGGCCGCATGCCTTATCTTGTCTTTAAGGGAGAATCAAGGGCATTTGGTTTACGCCTTAGATGATCCCTATATCCATATGGCGATCGCAAAAAATCTGGTGCAGCATGGGATTTGGGGGGTAACCCGGCATGGGTTCACTTCTTCGGCGTCTTCGTTGTTCTGGCCGTTATTACTGTCGGTAGTTTATTTTTTATTTGGCGTGAATGAGTGGGCGCCATTTGCGCTAAATGTTATTTTTGCCTTAACGGTTTGTTTTTCGGCGTATTTTCTCTTTAGAAAATATAAAATACGAAATTCTGTTATTTTAATCGGTTTAACGGCGATAATATTTTTTACCAGCCTTCTTTCACTTATTTTTTGCGGCCAGGAGCACGTGCTGCATCTGCTTGTTACGATTGTTTTTGTTTATTTTTCTGCCAAGATTCTTTCGGCGGAAAAATCTCATGATCGAGAGTATTTATTACTGCTTATTTTGTCGTCCATCCTGACGATGAGCCGTTACGAAGGGCTTTTTTTACTTTTTATCGTAGGTTGCCTATTTATTGCGAGAAAAAAATATTTACATGCGCTGTTGTTGGCTGGATTCGGTTTACTTCCCCTTACCGTCTATGGATTGCTATCCGTTTCAAAAGGCTGGTATTTTTTGCCTAATTCTGTGCTTTTGAAAGGCAGCATGCTTGATGACTCTTCGTTTTTAGGTATTGTTAAGTTTTTTTCCTTTTCCTTTGATAATTTATTGGCAACGCCTCATTTGCTGGTTATTGTTGTTACGCTTCTGGCCATATATTGCTTAAGGGCCAAAAACCCAAAGGGGTTCTGGGAGAATAAACAGCTTATGGCCGTTATTTTTATTATGGCGGTCTTTTTGCATATGCAATTTGCTAAAACCGGCTGGTTCTACCGATATGAAGCGTATCTCGTGGGATTGGGCATATTTATTATAACAATATTCCTGGAAGAATTTTTACCTGATTCGCGCGAATCGAATATATATCATTCTTTTATACCTGTATCTGGTTTTGTGGTGTTTTTGTTTTGTCTGTTAATTTTTCCCTTAGCCAAAAGAGGGTTCACGGCTGTCGCAGAAATACCCCGGGCGGCAAAAAATATTTATGAACAGCAATATCAGATGGGATTATTTGTGAAAAGATTTTACCAGGGAAAAACGGTTGCTCTGAATGATATCGGTGTGGTTGACTATCTTGCCGATATTAATACTGTAGATTTGTATGGATTGGGCGCTATGGAGACGGGGCGACTCAAAGTACAAAAAAAATTTATCGCAGAAAACATCGAAGATATCGTTAAAAAAAAGAGAGTCAGTATAGCAATTATATATGATAGTTGGTTTATAATGCAGCACAAAATGCTTGAGGGTTGGGTAAAGGTAGGCCAGTGGAAAATTTCATCGAATATTATATGCGGCAGCGATACGGTTTCATTTTATGCGGTCGATCCTTTCGAGAGAGATAATTTGATTAAGAACCTTAGATTTTTTTCAGCATCGCTGCCGCAGGATGTTAAGCAATCGGGAGTGTATACGATAGGAGAGTAAATCGTAATTGTATGAACCACGCGAATAAATTTTTATTATGGTGGGTCCTGGCCGGGGTGGCGGGGCTGGCTATTTTTATCCGTTTCTACGATTACGCTTTTGCCGTAGCTTCGATCGACCTGCGTTTCTCGCGCGCCGATGCCGTTAAAGTTGCCGAGAAATTCGTGCAATCGAAGGGGTTTGACCTATATGGCTTCAACTCGGCGGCGGTATTTGCCTCGGAATATACCGATTCGGTTTATATGCAGCGTACCCAGGGGATAAGAAAGGCCAACGAATATATTAAAAACGGGATACCGATGTGGTACTGGAACGTGCGCTGGTTTAAAGAGCTGGACAAAGAAGGTTTCCATGTTTTTATCAACCCTTCGAGCGGCAGAGTAGAATATTTTTCGCACGGCCTTCTGGAAGATTCTGGCGGCGCCGATCTCGGCCAGGACGCGGGGAAAAAGATCGCCCTGGATGAATTGGCGGCGCATGGCATCAAAATCGGCGATTACGACATCAAGGAGAGCAGTACCACTAAGCAGAAACACCGTACCGACCACCATTTTGTCTGGGAAAAGAAAAATTTTAAGATCGCCGAAGCGACTTATCGTATAACCGTGGAGATTGCCGGAGATAAGATCTGCCGTTACTCCGAATATCTGAAAATGCCCGAAAATTTCCTGCGCGATCTGGATAAAGAGACTTCCGGCGGAGTTGTTTTCACTACGATTTGTTCTACGATCATGTTTTTGTTTACGGTTTTTGCGGCGGTGGTGATGGTGATCAAAAGCCACGCGGTCAGCCAGAAGATCTGGCAGGTCCCTGTAGCCTTAGCCGGTGTCGCTGCCGCGCTAAATATATTTGGTTTTTTTAATGATCTTCCTTCCAGCTGGATGTTTTATCCCAATACGGTAAGTAAAGCGGTTTTTATCGTTATGCAATTTAACGGCGCGGTACATGAAGCGCTGGTCTATGCTTCGGTGATCTTTTGCTACGCGATCCTGGGGGTTATTATGTGCCATGGGGAGGAGGCGGTGCGTTTTCCTTTGGCCGTAAAATTTATAAATAAAAAGCTAACCTATGGCGATATCGTCCCGGCGTGCGCGCGCGGATATTCTTTGGCGTTTATTTTTTTGGGGTATATCACGGTTTTTTATCTCATCGCGGGAAGATTTTGCGGGGTATGGATCCCGGTCAATACCAATTATTCGAATATTTTGAGCACCCCCCTCCCTTTTCTTTTTCCTTTAACGATCGCCTTTATTGCCGCGATTAATGAAGAGTTTACTTATCGCGCGTTTATGATTAATTTTATCGATAAAAAAGCCGGTATGCGCTGGCTGGCGCTGTTGTTTCCCGCGGTCGTCTGGGCGTTCGGCCATTCGACCTATTCGGTATACCCGGCATACGTCCGCGGCATTGAGCTTACGATTTTTGGCGTCGTTATGGGGATGGTCTTTTTGCGCTACGGCTTAGAGACCGTGATTATCGCCCATTTTGTTATTAATGCCGTATTGGGGGCTTTACCGCTGTTGCGTTCGCATAATTTTTACTTTATTTTTTCGGGATTGGTGGTGATCGGTCTTATTGCCGCGCCGGCCGTGGTTTTATGTACTTTGCGTTCCGCCAAAAGTACGGCTTAAATGGTCCATTGCCGGGCGCAATTCGCGCACTACGTCGGCTTTCAGTTGTAGATCGATACTTTGCGTACGGGCGTATATCGTTTCGTTGCTGTACTTATCGGCGAGGCGGGAGAAGATGTGATCGCGCAGAGCTTCTTTGTATTCTTTATGATCCTTCTTTTCATGCTTCGCGAGCATTTCTTCGAGAGCTTCTTCGATGATCCGCTTGATGTAGTTATGACTGCTCATTTTATAAATTGGTGTAGTATTCCAATGGAATTCATTATATAATAATTTCGTAATTTAGAAAGCAATTTAAATTTAATGCAGGAAAGCGGATTTTTTTCGGAAGTATTATTTTTGGGTAACCGCTCTTCAGTCGAGGACCAGGGACGGCTTTCAGTACGTTTTTATTTTCCTTCCGCAGACCTTTTAAGCCACGTTTTTGTCCTCGGCGACCAGGTTGCCGGTAAAACTTTATTGGCCAAATCATTCGTCGAAGAGCTGGTGCAGAAAGGCCTGCCCTCGCTGGTCATCGATCTAAAAGGCGATCTCTCATCTCTGGGTTTGTTGGTCGAGGATACTTCGGCCAAGTATATGGATTTGTGGAAGAGGGTAGAGAGCGATCCTAAGAAATCCCGCGAGATGGCCCGTCAGGCCTTTGCGAACCACTTGAAGCAATTGGGGGCTTTCGGTTACAACGAAGAATATATCCGGCAGATCAAGGCCGATTCGGATATCGCGATTTTTACCCCCAAATCGGGCAAAGGTATCCCCTTGGCGATATCTTCGTTGATGAATGCTCCCGGCGATATTGCCCAAATGCTTAAAGATGACCCTGCGGGAATAAAAGCCATGGTTGCCGCGCTTACGCAATCGCTTTTGTACCGTTTATATAAAGAGCAGGCTCCCACTAAACAAAAAGAAACGGCGCTCTTGAACGCGCTTATCCTTTATGCCTGGGGTAATAAGGTGGATATCGAGGGGCTTGCCGGCTTAGTTAAGCTTACCGAATTTGTCGATACCCCGCCGATCGAAGAGGTGGAAGGTAAGCTGATTGATGAGTTTATTTCGGCCGATGAGCGTTTTGATCTTACTCAGCGCCTTTACAACTTTTCGGTTGTAGAGAGGGAGCTCTGGTATAAAGGCGTGCCTTTGGATATTGATTTGATCTGCCGTAAGCAGCGCGAATCGGGTAAAGCTAATATTGCGATCATTAATTTAAGCGAATTGGATATCCCGCAGGAACGCTCGTTTGTGATCTCGCGCATTCTCTATTCGGTTTATTGCTGGATGAAAAAACATGGCGTAAGCAAAGATCCGCGCCTTTTTGTCTGTCTTGATGAAATTGGCGGCGATAAACCGCTTTACCCTGCAGGTGATTCTGCGAATATTTGTAAAGCCGCGATCGACCTTTTGCTGAAAGATGCCGGGGGTTACGGCGTTTCAATTTTGCTCGGTACCCAATACTTTTCTACCATCGATTATAAAGGTTTAAGTAAGTGTAAAACCTGGGCGTTCGGAAAATTTTCTTCCGAAGCGGAGAGGAAAACGGCGCTTGAGGGGGCGATTTCGGCCGGCGTATCTTTCGACCGGATGGACCCGCTGGTTAAATCGCTTACGGCCGGAGAGTTCGTGATACGATTACGCTCCGGTGATGTGGTTAATGTGCGGCGCAAAAGTTTGGCCAGTTTTCATTTAACCATTCCGCCGTCATTTCTGCCGCGCGTAGTCGAGCAGGAGGTAAGAGAATATTTTAAGGCTTTTTATGTTTCCGGTTCGATGAAAGGCAGTGAGGCGATGGCGCGCTTGCAGGCCTCGGATTTGACCCCGCGGGTGATTTTCGATAATTTTGATTTCGGTGTAGGGAGCCGCGAGCAATTTGTTTTAGATGTAGAACCGGAAGATGCCATTATACTTTGTTTGAAAGAACTTGCGGAAGAAGATATTTTCGTTGAAGAGGTGCAATTTAAAAATGTGCAGATCGTCTTGACCCGTGCTCACAACGCGTTATGGAAAGTCGATACTCTGGTGCGTAATTCCATGGGACAGGTCTTAGACCGTATTAAAGATGAAGGCCGCTATTTTCGGTTCGATTCCAGCGTGGATATCGACGAAGTCACGCGCGAAAAAGTTTTGGAAATGATCAATAAAAGCGTTGTTGAGGAATCTGCCGTGATTTGCGATAAGGTATCCCTTGTGTTACCCGACGCCAAAGAGTTGACACTGCGTGAAGTGCGCCAGCAAGTATCGCGTGAGATTAACGTTGCCGCCGGCGACGTACAAGTTTCTATCAAGGAGCAGAACATCGCGTTATCGTGGAAATTCACCATGGACTACCGTGGTAAACTTATCGAGAGCGTTATTGATATGGTGAACCGCCATATTCGTACCGACTTTCCTTCGTTTTCCGCCCAGGAAGCGCTGGATGAGATCAAAAAAAGCCATCCCGATTTTAATCTTGATGCCAACAGCGTGTCGTCGCGTGTTTTTTATCACGTGATCAACTATGCTACGCCGGATAAAGTCTACATGTTCCAGGTTAACCGCCGTTCCGGCAAGATCATGAAGGAAAAGGTATCCTTAAGCGAGTCGAAAGCGCGTGAGATCGCTCATTCGCATAAAGACGAAGAACCATTTTTGGTGAGGAAATATAAAAATGCGTGGCATTTTTATTACCATTCCGGCGTACGCTTGGTGGTTGACGAAGAGACCGGGCGGGCATTTTTTCGCGATCTGGTTTCAGCCGAGGCGGTCGATGCCCTGGCGATCTCGGCGCTTACCACCAAAACCGGCCCAGGCACTTTTCAGATTATCCACAAGGAGTTTAAAGATGGTAAATGGATCTTAAAACTTATTTCTCAAAAGTGGGAGGCAGAGGTCGAGGTTAATGAAGATGCCCGTGTTACTTCTAAAATACGCCTGCGCCGCGAATATTGTCTTGCCGAAGCCCGTAAGCTGATGGGGCTTTACCAGGTCCAGGTAGCGATGTACAACAACGCCGATCCTTATAATGACGGCTGGTCGTTTGAGTTTTTCTCGTCATTAGGCGATTTTATCGTGCGTATTGAAGCGGTAAAATCGGAATTCTTAAAAAAGCGCCTTACTGCCGAAGGGATTAGGCATTTTGTTTCCCTTGAGACCGGCGGCGAGATCGTTTCGGTTAAAGACCGCGATACTTATTGGGATGTGATTGTGAAGAAAGAAAAGAATAGGTATAGCGTGCTGTTAAGTAAGCAGGACGGCATGGTTAAGCGCGTGAGAGTTAAAAGTTTTCTATTTTTATGGAAAGATGTTAATCCGGAATATTTTAAACCTGAGTAAGAAAGGTTATCCTTTTTTAAGGCGTTACCGCCGGGTGGTTGTAGCGTGCGCTGTTTTTATTTTTCTTCTCTTTGGCCTGCGCGGTTTCATCGTGCGCGAGCTTATAAAAAATTACTGTAAAAAACATTATGGCGCACAGGTGCGGATCGGACCGTGCCGGGTGGGAGTTTATCGCGTTACGGCGGACAATTTTTTTCTGGAGAATGACGATTTTCAAGCGCATGCCGAGCGGGTCGGTTGTTCCTTCAGCTTTTTTCCACCGCGTGTCGTTAAGGTCGGATTGTTCGGAACGGTTTTGAATGTTAAGAAGCCGCACTTCTTATCGCAACTTTTTTCCGGCCGCGGTATCGGTGAATCGGAATTTGGAAAAATACGTTTCGATCTGATCGATTGCCAGATTAATGCCGCTGATTTAGACGGCGCGAATATACGTTTGGGTTTTCTCGCCAGAGGTATTATTTCTTCCGGGTCGTTATCGGTTAAAGACTTTAAGGTGAAGCGGTGTGATTTAAGTTTTGGCTGCTTTACGGTTCGAAATTTGCGTATCCTGCCCGTCGGTACGATCCATTATGTATTGATCGATAGCGTTAAGATTAGGGATAAAGAAACACGGAATGTAGAGTTTCCGATAGTTATTGCGGATAAACAATTGGTATTTCTGAAATCGCAAAATAGTCTCTTCGGTCCGGATGCGGTTTGGGGCGGCCGGCTAGTTTTT
>Ga0265316_10006291_pt1 | contig 11368 bp, 10 predicted proteins | sample 4522metaG_FD_202092 | JGI IMG/M metagenome (GOLD analysis project Ga0265316, IMG submission 202092) | Rhizosphere microbial communities from Carex aquatilis grown in University of Washington, Seatle, WA, United States - 4-5-22 metaG | ecosystem: Host-associated > Plants > Roots > Rhizosphere >...
GCAGCAGCGCGTGCAGCTCAGCCAGGCGCGGCGGGTGGGCGAGCAGTTCACCGACCACCGTCTGCCGGCGGCGGATTTCCGCGAGATCGAGCGTGGGCGCGGCGAGCCAGCGCTCCAGCAGGCGGGCACCCGCGGCGGTGACGGTGCGGCCGATGGCGCCGAGCAGCGAGCCGTCGCGCGTGCCGCGGGCCGACTGGAAGATCTCGAGGTTGCGCAGGGTCGCCGGGTCGAGGAGCAGCGTGTGCGCGCTGCGGTATTCCTGCAGGGTCCGGAGATTCTCCGGCTTGGCGCAGAGATGCTCCGTGGCATAGTAGACCAGCGCGCCGGCCGGGCCGAGGCCGGGGTGGGTGTGGTTGAGGCCGAACCCCTCCAGATTCAGCACGCCCAGCGCCTCCATGACCGTCCGCGCGCCCGCGGCGGTGTCGAAGTGATAACCGGGCAGCTCGGCGCAGGCGCGGTCCGCGCAAAAGGCGTGCAGGGCCCGGATCGCGGTCTGCTCATGCGGCACGGTGCGCCACGCCTCGAGCGCCCCCTCCGGCACGAGCACCTCGCGCGGATTGAGCGCAGCCAGCACCGGCAGGAGGTTTTCGGGATGCGCGTCGACGGCCACCTTGAATTCCCCGGTGGAGAGGTCGAGCCAGGCGGCGCGCAGGACGCCCCGGTCGAGGGCGAGGGCGCAGAGGTAGTGGTTGCGTCCGGCGTCAAGGTGGTTGGCGGCAAGCGTGGTGCCGGGGCTGAGGATGCGGACGAGGGTGCGGCGCACCAGCCGGCCGGGACGCGCGGGCTCCTGCTGGTCGCAAATCGCCACCTTGCGGCCGGCGGCGAGGAGTTTGCTCACGTAGTTGTCAACCGCATGGTAGGGAATGCCGGCCATGGGGGCGTCCTGCCTCCGGGTGAGCGTAAGGCCGAGCAGGCGCGAGCCGGCGTCGGCGTCCTCGTAGAACATCTCGTAGAAATCGCCGAGGCGGAAGAGCAGCAGCGTGCCGGGCGGAAGGCCGCGTTTGACCTCGAAATACTGTTGCATCATTGGTGTGAGGTCTTTCATACCATAGCTTCATACCACCCACGTCCGAAATGAATCAATCGACCAAGGCCGAGTGGCGCCGCACCACGATCCAGGGCCTCTACGAATACCGGCCGCGTGGCACGCCGGATACCGAGCGTGGGGTTTACTACTCCCGCTTCAGCCTGAACGGCACCCGGACCTTTCGTTCTCACGAGACCAGTGTCTTTGAACATGCAAAGATTAGGCACGCAAAGCTTTTGGTCGATGTCGAGAAAGACCGGCGCCGGGGTGCGGACCTCAGCACCCCGTTCAAGACTCTGGGGAGCCTGCTCGCCGAGGTCGAACGGCGTCTGGCCGCCATTGAAGTGGCCAAGGGGACCACTGTTGGCAGGCGGAACAACATCGCGCGTCTCAGGCAGCACTGGCGCCGGGGGAGTTTCGACACTTTCCTGGCCCGGAACGTCACGGCTGACGTCATCAGCGAGCTGCGCGACCACCTGCTGAAGGAGGCGCCCTGGCATTACCATTTTGGAAGGAAGCGACGGGGGTTCAACCATCGCGTGGTGAACATGACCCTGTGGGTGCTCAAAGTCATCATGGATCTGGCCGTCGAAAAGATGGTCGTCATTGAGAACCCGTTTCGGGTTTCCCGCGTGCTGCAGCAGCGGCTGACCGCTGGCGGTAAGGGTTCGAGGAAATCGGCCGAACCAGAAACCAAGCCGGCCATTCCTTCGCGCCCGGACATGATGCGCATCCTGGCAGAGATGCGGCGCGTCCCGGAGACTTCGGAGAACTTCCGCCCCAATCCTGAACAGCGGCGGTACCTGGAGGCCCAGGCGGTGGAAATGGCCGACTTCGCGGAACTGCTGGCGTTTTCGGGGATGCGCAAAGGCGAGGCCAAGCGTTCGACCGTCGCCGATGACTTGGGCGACGAATTCAAGATCCACGGCACCAAATCGGAAAGCTCCGAGCGCACGATTCCGGTGAATCCGATGCTGCGCTCGGTGCTTGATCGCATCAAGAGCCGGCGGATCGGCCCGCGGTCGCCGCTGGTCGTCACCTGGGAGCCGGGCGTGGCCCTGAAGCGCGCCTGCCGGCGGCTCGATCTGCCGCCGCTGCGCAACCACGACCTGCGGCACTTCTTTGCCTCGGCCTGCATCGCCAGCGCCGTTGACGTGCCGACCGTCTCCCGCTGGCTCGGCCACGCCGACGGCGGTGCGCTCGCCATGAAGACCTACGGCCATTTGCTGCGTGATCATAGTTTCGCCGCGGCGAAGAAGGTGGATTTCACCGGCGGCGGCAGCGCCGCTCGAGCGATTCCCGCGTGATGAGCACCCGCCGGGTTCCGCCGACCCGTTCGAGGTTCCCGAGAATCAGTTCCTTGTAGAGGGAAGAGCGGGAGATCCCCCCGAGAAGGCGCCGCGCGGTCCGGGCGTCATAGGCTACCGGCAGAAGGGGTGCGGCCGATTCCGGCCGCTGGTCTTCGCCCTCTAAGCCCGCATTAATGCGCAGGCAGAGCTCATGGGCTTCCGTCTCGTCGGCGGCTTCCAGCCATAGCCGGCGCAGGCGCCCGTTGGCCGCACGGATGGCGGAAAAGGTCCTGACGCTGGTCCCATTCATTTCCTCAGCAGTGGGTCACCTCTTCCAGACTCCCTTGCAGCTGACAGCGACCCATGACCGAAAGCACGTAAAAATACTCCATGTCACTATTCACCCGCAATGAGCGTTCATGTGATTCTGCCATGCTTGGTCCGTATCATTAACCCATACGTTAGCGAGCTTATTCCACCCAGCATACCCCCAAAAAACGCCCTTGAGGATTCTCTTTTTACCATTGCGTGACCAGCTATCTCGCACTGATTCAGAGTTGGATCTTAGGCCGAATGAGCGGCATCTGCCGCCACCTTCTACCTATACAAGCAGCACACGCCACCCCTAACGTCCGTTAGGCCTTGGTTGCATTACTGCTGCTTCAGTACTGCTTCGATGCTGCGTTGCTGCTGCTCTGCTTATCCAATGGCCATACTGTCTTTGTTTTGCTACAACCCATACGATGTAATTTTACGGACCGATACCTGCTGCCGACGTGCCCGCGCGACCGCTCCGAGCTTCCCCGGGCTCTCCGCGGTCGCTCAGTCGGGTCCTGGTCCGTTGCCGCCGGGCCGTCGGAGTCCGAAAATCGCCCGGGATGACTACTGACCGGCCGGCGGGGCAATACGCTGATTCAGGGCTTCCCGTGCTTGCGTGCCTTGAGGGCGGCCCAGCCGCGCGGTCGCGGTGGAAAGGCGGCTAGGTATTTTTTGACCGTTGGCGCCAACGTCGTTGCATCGGGAGTGGCCCGCAGCACGGCACGCACCACGAACGCTCGGTTGGCCGGGATCATCTTGTCGGCAAGCTCCGTAACCACGTCGTCGAGCTTCTTCACGAGATCGGGCGGTAGATCGACCGTCGGATGACCGGCTACGTAGTCGGTTTCGCGCGAGCCGTCCCGGTTCTTGTAGGCCTTGGCGAGCAGCACCGCGTGCGCGAATAGCTCGGTCGCGGAGGTGAGGTGGATGAGCGCGCGGAGCACCGTGCCGCCGCGCACCGGCAGTCCGGCTCGGCGCAGGCCCACAAGGCACCTGTTCAGCGCCTGCACGTCGGCAGGGTAGAAGGTGAAGCTGGTCTTGATGGGGGCCGCATCCATGCTCACAACCACCCATATTCCCATTCGCTGATCGTTGACAACGGCCAAAGTCGCTTGGCGGATGTCAAATTTTCAGACACTGTCTGGTAAATCTGCCACGAGTATTCTATCGACGCTGTCGATAGATTCGGCCCTGGCGGTCGTGCTGATGACGGACGATGCTCCCACCGTGATTCGCGAATTCCGAATCAATGGATCGAGAAATCGGACTCGCCGCCGCCCATGACCTGATCGATAGTGATGGCGTTGAGCAACAACGCAGTGGCGGCGCAGTAGCGGTGGAGCGAGAAACTCACAACGGACGTTAGGGGTGGCGTGTTCTGCGATGAATAGGTAGAAGGTTCACCGCGTAGGTGACAGATCGGCATTGGTCGGCTCTGCGATGGGCAGGGCACGTGGAAGACTCAGGCCCTGTTAACGGACGACCTCCGTTGGGGTATATCTCGGGATCAGGTGGAGAACGGAATGAGGTGGTGCAAGGGAATGCCTGAAAAACGGCGATTGCTTCTGTGGTGGATGAGCAAACTTAAGTGGGTTCAGCGGGAGATCGTGCCCGCCGTGGATGGTTCCACGAACTTATTGGAGCGAATCGGGCCGTTTCAGAGGGGATTTCCCTCTGCAACCTCAAAGGTCGGGCAAAGCTTGGAGCGAATCAGGGGGCGGGGTCACCCGATTGGGGGCGTCGGATTTGCTCCATACGCTCCAGATTTTGCCTCCTCACCGTTCTTAGGGTAGCATTTACGCGCTTAGGGTAGGCCAAGTTCAGTCGGCTGGTGGAGCGATTGGAAGACTGCACCTAGACTCCGAAGCACGGCAATAATTGCGCCAAACATAATCCGGGCAGCTTGGTCCAACTAGCCGAACGATCAACGCATTCGACTCCCGATGAGGTTTTCGCTACCCGCAGGTGGCACCGTCAGAGGACTCCGGCCCCCAATCCGATGAGTGCCGCGCGATCTGCAGACCGATTGACTCCACAATCCCTAATCGAGGGGCATTAGACGCGATTATTGAACACCGAATATATCTAATTAAGATTTCTGAGCTTGACAAATTAGCGTAAAAGCAAGAATTGCGGGCAAGTATATTTGTTGGTGCGCTTGGAGGGCGCCCAACCCTCTTGGCCGCATCAACGGACATCCGTCGAACGTGTTTTCAAGTGCTAGGTCGAGAACAATGCAATGAGGGTGGGCAGACAGTGATCAATATACCGCGTCTTTTGTGGCACATCGTATGGCGAAAGGAGGCAATGATGCAGCAAATGATTCGGGGAAAACCAGGCTGATTGATGGGCGCGCTGAGTGCCTTCGACGTCCTGCGACTGGGAACCAAGCCCAAGTTTTAATCATGAAATTAACAGCTGCCACTGTATTGTTCTGTTTGACCCTTGCGAGCCTCTACGCGGCTCCTCCGCAATACTACGTCACCGGGCAGGTTGTCGGTTTCACCGCAGATGCAGGCTCGTCGTCGAATTATGGCCCGTATGTTGACAGGGGCATCAGGTCTGGGGCAAAAACCGCCGTCGATTTCGCGGTTGGCGCCGATTTCCTCGACTGGCTGTCGTTGGAGGCGGGTTACATCGATTTCGCCTCGTTCTCGTCCGCGGTTTTTGTTGTTAGTCCAGATGTGACAACAGCTCGCGCGGAGGCGGTCTGGCAGACTTACGAACTCCACGGCTACCGACTGACGCCGGTCTTCCACTTTTCCTTGATGGATCGCCTGAGCTTTAGCGTTCTTGGCGGGCTGATTCATTCGACCGGGAAGGTGGTTACCCGTGATCGGACTGCGCCGGGATACGAAAGTTCGTTGGGAATCAATAACAACTCGTACCATCTCGGCATCGGTTTCGCCTACCGTCTGACCGGACATGCGGCACTCGAGGCTAGATACATTCACTACGATTTTGGAAAACCCGAGCACGCGAGCGTTCGCGTCACTGCGAACACGACCTCACTCGGTCTCTCCTGGCATTTTTGAGCTGACATTGTCTCCAGTCATTTTCCTTCCGTTGGTAGTTACCTAGGAAACCCCGCGGGAGCGGGCGTACTGTAGCCGTCGTTCCCGCTTTTAATCCAGCACCCCATGAAAACGCATTATTCGCCAGACGTTAACACTATTGCGAAATTACTACGCCGGCTCGTGGCCGTCATGGCCGCCAGTGCGGCTTTTCTGACTGGGATGGCCAGCCCGATAAACCTGGACACTCATAATGTGCCGGACGACGTCAAACAGGCCGTCAGTCGCCTTCCTACGGCGCAGGTCTCGTCGTTAGGCAAAGATCACATCCCCACAGTTGTTGAAGGCTACCTTGGTCGGATCGCCGGCCCTCCCGATGCGATGAAGCTCCGCGCTGCTTTGCCGGATATTTTGGCGGCCTTTCGGCTGAAGGTTGACGACCTCAAGCTGGAGAGGTGCGAAACCGACGGCCTAGGTATGATACATTACCGCTTTGAGCAGAACCTGAACGGGCTGCCGGTTGCGGGTGCCAATTTTGCGGTGCACATTGACGGGAAGTCGGGCCGGATATGCTCGGCCAACGGCAACGCTCGCAGCGTGCAGATGACAAGCACGCCCAAAATCGACCAATCGACAGCAGAGAAAAAGGCCCTAGAGACGACCAAGGATGTTGCAATCGACGGTCAGACCGAATTGATGTATGTCGTATCCACCAAGGACGGTTCACTGCATCTCGCCTTCCGGGTGGAGCTCGTTGGTACCAAAGGCGATCCGCTGGACGACCTTGTATTCATCGATGCGCTTGATGGAAGTTTTGTCGCGCGGCATCCACAAATCATGGAAAGTAGGGACCGGAATACATATACAGCGGGCAATGGATGGGGCCTTCCCGGGACGCTTGTCAGGAACGAATCGTCCGGTCCCTGCGGGGACAACGTCGTCAACGACGCCCACGACAACTTGGGGATCGTCTACAATTTCTACTCCAACGTGTTTGGCCGCGATTCGATGGATGCCGCCGGCATGACCATCAAGACTTCCGTGCACTTTGGATCGGCCTACGACAACTCCTATTGGGATAACTATCGCCATCAACTCGTCTTTGGCGACGGTGATGGCACCGTTTTTTCCCCTTTGGGGTCGGCGCTCGATTGCGCCGGCCATGAATTTACTCACGGTGTCACATATTACAGCTCCCGCCTAATCTATTCCGGGGAATCCGGGGGATTAAATGAGGCCATGTCCGATATTATGGGGGCGATGTGCGAGGCGTGGAATAACGGAGGCATTTCCTCGGCCACTTGGATGATGTTCGAGGACGTTTGGACGCCCAATATATCAGGCGATGCATGCCGCTATATGAATGACCCCGCCGCCGACGGCTACTCACTGGATTATTATCCGGACTATTACGATGGCGTCGACGTCCACTATTCGTCAGGGATTGCCAATCTGGCGTTCAAATTGTTCGTGACCGGAGGCACTCACCCGCGAAGCAAAACCACTGTGAACGTGCCGGGGATTGGCGCCGCGAAAGCCGAGCAGATCTTCTACCGGGTCAACTCGTATTATGCGGGACAAAGCACCACTTTCCCTGATTTCCGCACCTATACCGAGCAAGCGGCATCCGACCTATACGGCAGCCCCGAAAACTATGCCGCGAAGGCGGCATGGGCTGCGGTCGGGGTCGGTAGCCCGCCGGAGATCACTCCTCAAGCTACAGTTACACCATTACAGCCAAGCTTCGGCCAGACTATAACGTTGACGCAGGCCGGCACTGCGGAGGCGGGCATTGCTTGGACTGAAAACGTCGTCTGGCAGCCGAATGGCCAACCCGACGTATTGGGTAACAAGGGACTAGGAACGATCACCTACATGCCACATGCCGGGCCGGGCACCTACTGGTACCAATTCCGGGTCGTCGACAACTATTACAATTACGAAGACGAATGGATAAGTTTCACAGTGCAGGCGCCTTCAGGGTCGTACCTGATCCCGGCGACCTGGGTCTCTCCGGCGGTCCCGATCAGCTCAGGGAACAGCGTGATCCTGTACCCCTATGGGATGGCAAGCGCGGGCGTGGCTTGGACGGAAAACGTGATCTGGCCGCCCAATAGCTCGCCGGTCGTACTTGGTAACCTCAGCGTGGGCGGGGCGTACGGCTACACTCCGACGGCAGGACCGGGCACTTACTGGTATCAATTCCGTTTGGTCGACAACAATATCAACTATGTCGATCAATGGAGCTATTTCTTTGTCACCCCGTAGATGACGAGGGCCATTGCGCCGCACTCCTGCGTGCGGCGCAACACCCTCGGCGTCTGGACAGCCGGGATTGTTCAACCGACAATATGGCCGGCGGGTTCAGCACGAGATTCTCTCAGCGTAGTAGAACTTCCGGCAGACATAATTAGAGATATCTGTGCTTCGGATGGTCTCGCGCAGGGGATCTTTGCATTTGTTTGCTGAAAGGCTGCGTTCTGACATGGAATTTGCCCTCGGCTTGGACCTAACCACGAACTTCTCCAAGGTAATGCAAAAACGGGACTTCTCGTTCTAGCCAATTTGCAGCCACTTAGCGTGGCTTTTGCATTACCTCGAAAAGAGCTCGTGGCTTTTTTCGAATGGCTGGGCGGCTGGGTCATACAACTTGATGTGTTTGGGAAGCCCCTTACGTGATTGGGCCCGCTCAAAGTAGGGCAGACTGGCGGGCTGCGGAGGCCCCAAGAGCCGGAGCAGCCCCGCGGGCGGGGGAGGGGGGCGCTGGGTTCCCCTGGTCTTGACTGCACCGGGCTGCGTCCTCTCCCCTGTCACTCCTCTCCCTTCCCCGAAACTACGTGTCGGGCTCTGACCGACATCACGGCGGGAAGCTAATTGTCGTTGACCGCACTCGAACCAGCAGCGGGTCCGGAAGTGCAGGTCGGCGACGCGGAGCAATTTCGTAGGTCGGGAGCAGACTGCGGAGTCAACTTCCGGTTCCCCGCCAGGCCCCTTCGCCAGCTATCCGATCGAAGGACCCAGACGCTGACGGGGCCCCGCGGAAAGCACCTGGCCTACCTCCGCCGCTTTGAGCGCGGGCACTTGGGCTTGGTTGGTAAATTCCCGCCAACGGCTCACGGCCGCGCGGACCTGATCGATCACGCTTGTCGCCACCTTTCGGTCGAGCCCCTCGTTGTCGGCCAACTGAAGCAGATGCTCCACCCCCACGGCGCGCCGTTCGCCCAAGATTGCCATGCCCCGCTCGGGCAACTGCTGCGCGCTGGAAAAGGTTAGGTCGTAGGCCGGTCCAAGCTGCCACTGTCGGTCCCGATAAAGAAAACCGTGGTTCTTGCCGTGGTCATCGCGGTTGCTGGCGAGCGTGTTGAACGCCGCCCGCCGGAACGCCCGCCAGACCTCGCCCTCGTCCTGCGTGAGACGTCGGACGACGCGCAAGAAGGTCTCATAGTTCAAGTCGCCTCCGCCGACTTGCAGCATCGCCGCCAGCGTATGGTGATGAATTCGGTCGGCGCCCTCGCGGTCAAAGCGCTTTGCGGCGAAATGCCGCCGAACCTTGTGGCCGTGCCTTGTTTCGAGCAGCCGGGTCTCCGGCATTTCCACGCCGGCGGCCCGGGCCATGAGGGCATAGGCTTGCTCCATGGGCCCGTGGGTGCCGTCGGGGCTGGTGTCGAACTTCACTAGCCAGGCGTCATGGGTCGTCGGCACCTCGCCGGCGCCGGCTAGCGTGCGGCCGGAGCCCTTTCGGGGCAGCGCGATGAGCGCCTTGGGCCGGGCGCCGCCCGCGGACGAACCGACGGCCGCCAGCAGGTTCAGGTCGATTTCCCCGGCCTGCTCCGCCCGCTCCGCCGCTGCCTGCAGTGCGTCCAGGGAGACCGTGGTCCAGGGGTGCTCCTTCGTTTCCCGAGCCGGCTCATAGGTCAGGGCCCCCATGCCATGCGCACCGACAAACGCGAGCATCGCGAGCGGTGTCACGCTGGATTCGGCGGTTCCCTGCTGGCGAAACCATTCGAGCATCACGCGCCGGCCCCACGCGTCGGGCACCGAATCGTCGAACAAACCCGGCAGCCGGCCGCCGCCGCGGGTCTGCACGCCGGGCCGCAGCGGCAGGGTGAAGGGGGACAGCTCGTGGCCGGAGGTCACGAAAGCGGGTTCATATTCGAAAACGATCTCACCGGCCGGATCCGCGAGCGTGCCGACCTTTTGCCCCAAATAGCGGACCGTGAGCCGGTTCATGCGTGCTTCCGGCTGCCGCGTTTTCGTTCTGGCTTCACCACGTCCTCGAGCTTCAGGCCCGTATAGTCTCGCTCGCGCCCAATGCGATCGAACTCGTCCAGCAGTCCCAACAGGTCGAGCACCTTCAAGAGCCGGAGCAGGGAGATCTTCCCGGTGCGCTCGAAGCGTACGTACGTCGCCTCCTTGAGGCCCGACCTTCGGGCGATTTCCGCCTGTGTCCAAGCACGCTGCAGCCGCCGCGCGCGAATCCGCAACGCGAGCTCGGAGGCTATTTCGGGGGCACTTATAAGCGATAACATGATGCCTAGTATTTGGACTATTGTGCCATAGTCGATAATATATTAACGTTTAACGACACCTAGAAGAACTCGCTGCACTGAGGCCCAGCCGTGAAATTCTACCGTGCGGGCCGTGGTATCGATGACCACATGGTTCGGCTCCTGGGCATGGAAGTCCACCCCGGGATTGAAGCACCACGCCGGGCCCAGCTGGTGGCACCAGCGCTTGGGATTGTGAGTGTGCCCGGAGAGGACGAGACTTCCCTCCGGTAACTTGAGCACGGCCGCGGTCACCTCAGGATCGCCCACCTCCTGCCCCAAGTCCGAGGACAGCGGCGTCCCCAAGGGCGGCGAATGCACGAGCACCACCGCCGGCTCAGGGCCGGTAACCACCGGAACACCCAACCAAGGGCAGCAAATGAAACGGTGCCCCTGGAAGATTTCCGAAGTGCCGTCGACGCGCACGTTGGCACTGGCCGCTTTGCGCAGCCATCCGCCGCGCGCATCGTTGTCGGTTACATGGTCCTGGGGCATCCACCAATCGTGGTTGCCAGTGCACGCGTACATTCTGCCGGGAAAGGCTTTCAGCCATGAGCGCATCCAGCGACTTTGCTCCCGCAAGCTGACAGGGGCGGTGGGCAGAAAATCAAGGAAGTCGCCGCTGAAACAGCACGCTTCGAAACGCGGAGCCACCATCGCCAGCCAGTCATACCAAGGGATGCGGAAATGCAGGTCGGTGATGTGGAGCAATCGCATAAGAAGGTGTGTGGGGTACCTCGATCGGGGTGAATTTCCGGTCGGTTGACTCCTCTTTGCTTCATACCAGTTTCCTCATACCACCCAATGACTTTTTGGGCGGTTTTCCGAAGACGTGGGCAGCTCCGAAAATGACCCGCCTCCTCTGAAAACACATAGGCGAACATCGCGGAAAACGATGGCAAACAAACTGTCCCCTTGACCTCGAAATACTGCTGCATCATCGGAGTCATGGCGTGGTAGCGGGGAGCGAGTAGTGAGTAGCGGGCAGTGCAGGCAGTGCAAGCCAAGGTTCGGATGGTTTCATGCTTTCCGCTCGCTACCGGCTACTCGTTGCCCACTACTTTTCGCATGCTCTTCCATCGCGACCTGGGCGGCGCGGGTCGGCCGCCGCTGGTGATCGTGCACGGTTTCCTGGGATCGTCGCGGAACTGGCAGACGGCGGGTGCCGGTCTG
>Ga0265316_10006295_pt1 | contig 11366 bp, 10 predicted proteins | sample 4522metaG_FD_202092 | JGI IMG/M metagenome (GOLD analysis project Ga0265316, IMG submission 202092) | Rhizosphere microbial communities from Carex aquatilis grown in University of Washington, Seatle, WA, United States - 4-5-22 metaG | ecosystem: Host-associated > Plants > Roots > Rhizosphere >...
GTTGGAGCTGGCGAAATTGGAAACCGAGTATCGGCCGCTGGCACGCGACGCGGAAAACAACAACAAGGTCTATGGCCTGATCAATCAGCGTCACAAGGAAATCAATCTCACTGGCATGTTGAAAGCGAACAACGTGCGCATCCTCGATCGCGCCAACTCGCCCCGCACCCCTGCCAGCCCCATCTTGGTCCTGAACCTGGGTGTTGGCGTCGTGGTCGGACTCCTCTTCGGCCTAGTGCTCACCTTTGTCATCGAGTCCCTGGACAACACGATCAAGAGCCCCGAGGCCGCCGAAGAGCTGATAGGTGCGCCCCTGTTGGGTGTGGTGCCCATGCTATCGCAAGCCAAACAGCACCTCATCAGCGAAGCCCCCGAGCGAGACCTGGCCGTGTTCAGGGATCCAACTTCACTGGCCGCCGAGGCGTGTCGGTCTATCCGAACCAACATGCTGTTCATCTCGGCTCAAAAGGAATTCTCACTTTTCTCGGTTACCAGCCCAGGGCCCCAGGACGGCAAGACCACCGTTGCCATCAATCTGGCTGTGACCATGGCCCAGGCGGGCGGCCGTGTGTTGCTAATAGACACGGATATGCGCAAACCTCGTATTCACAAGTCCTTTGGTCTCAAGTCGGATAGGGGCATTTCCAGCGTCATGGCGGGCGATCTTCAATTGAAAGACGCCATCTGCAAATCCGAGGTCCCCAACCTTGACGTGCTTCCTTGTGGCCCCATGCCCCCCAACCCGGCCGAGTTGCTGCACACCGAGCGCTTCCGCCAGATTCTGGCCCAGTGTCGCAGCAGCTACGACCGAGTCGTCCTGGATTCTCCGCCGATCGCCCCCGTCACCGATCCCGCGATCATTGGCAGCGTCACCGATGGTGTTGTGCTGGTGCTGCGCGCGGGCCATACGACGCGCGAGGCAGCCCAATTCGCCCGACGCCAGCTTACGGACGCGGGCGCACGTATCCTGGGCCTCGTGGTCAATAGGACCGATCGTAAGGGCGGCGGCTACGGCTACGGCTACGGCTACGGCTACTACGCGCCTTACGGACGCTACTACAATGCCGCCAGTTAGAAGGTTATGCACCACAGGGGCATCACCCCTGGCCGAGCACCAACCGCTCAATGCCTTCTGTGTCGACCTCGAAGAGTGGTTTCATATCTGCGGAGTCGAGACGCCGTACTCCAACCCTGACACTTGGGCCGCTGCACCCCAGCATGTTGTAAAGAACACGGAAGTCCTCATGCGCCTGCTCGACGAGACCCACTCACGTGGGACGTTTCTCACGGTCGGCTGGGTCGCCGAGCGCTACCCCGAGCTCGTCCGCCGCCTCGCCAACGCCGGCCATGAAATCGGCTGCCACAGCTATTGGCACCGTATCGTCTACTCCCTCACCCCCGAAGCCTTCGAAGAGGATATCACCCGATGCCTCCAGGTCCTCCGCGACGTCTCTGGACAAAGCGTCACCTCGTTCCGAGCCCCCAGCTTCTCCATGAAACGCGAATGCTTCTGGGCCTACCCTATCCTCCGCCGTCACAACATCACCCTCGACGTTTCCATTGTCCCCGCCACCCGCGACCATGGCGGCATTGTCGACTTTACACGTGATCCCTTTCTGCTCCACACCACCGCCGGCGAGATCCGTTGCATCCCCGTTTCGGTCATGACCATTGCTGGCCATACTCTGCCCTTCTCAGGCGGCGGGTACCTCCGTCTCTTCCCCCTCTGGCTGGTCAAGGCTGGTTACCGCCAGAACCACCGCGCCGGTCGTCCCGGTATGTCCTATATCCATCCACGAGAGATCGACCCTGCCCAGCCCCGGCTTGAGCTTCCACACCTCAAATACTTCAAGTACTACGTCAACCTCAAATCCACCGAGGGCAAGCTCCGCCGCATCCTTCAGACCTTCAGATTCACCACTGTCGCCGAGGTTGCCGCTTCCATCACCCGCTGGCCCGAGTATCAGCTTGCAAACGACGAGATCAAACCCGTGACCGAGCCGACAGTCCCCAACCACCCCTGACACCGCTCTTCCGAAGACCCGCCTCATGGCGAAGCGCCAACCCTCACTGCTGATCCTCAGCCAAGTCTTCTGGCCGGATGCCGCCGCGGTCGGACAGTACATGACTTCCGCTGCCATCGAAATGGCGCGCCGAGGTTGGCGCGTCCGCGTCCTCACGTCAGGCTGCGGCTACAACGACCCCACCGTCAAATACCGTCGCCGCGAATACCATTGCGGCGTCGAAATCGTCCGCCTTCCCTTGTCTTCCTTCGGCAAAAGAAGGTTCCTCATCCGCGCACTGGCCGCCGCCCTCTTCATGCTCCAGACCATCCTTCGCGCACTCGTCATGCGCCGCTTCGACGTTCTCCTGGTCTCCACCTCCCCGCCCATGTGCATCGTCGCCGCGCTCGCTATCCGCTACTTCCGCCGCACGGCCGTCAAATTCTGGGTCATGGACATCAACCCCGATCAACTCATTGCTCTCGGCCACATCAAGCCCACTTCGTTCCTTGCCCACGCCATGAACGCCTGCAATGTCATGATCCTCCGGCGCGCCGCCAACAGCATCGTTCTCGACCGCTACATGGCCGAGACGATGAACCGCAAACTCCACACACCCGTCCGTTTGGCCGTACTTCCCCCGTGGCCGCTGGAAGCCCATATCGAATCGATCCCCCGCGACCAGAATCCTTTCCGCAAGCTGCACCACATCGAGGACAAGTTCGTCTTCATGTACAGCGGCAACCACGGCCTCGCTCTCCCACTTGACACCTTTCTCCAGGCTGCCCTGCGCTTCAAAGACGATCCGCGCCTCGCATTCGTCTTCGTCGGCGAAGGCGTTCGAAAGAAAGAAGTCGACCGTATCATTCGCGATCGGGCCATGAACAACATGCTCAGCCTTCCCTATCAGCCTCTGGAGCAACTTCGCTATTCTCTCTCTGCCGCCGACGTCCACCTCGTCACCATGGACGACCGCATGGTCGGAATCATTCACCCCTGCAAAGTCTACGGTGCCATGGCAGTGAGCCGTCCGGTTCTCTATATCGGGCCCCGTCCCTCACACGTCAGCGACCTGATCGACGAGTACCATTGCGGTTTGCACGTCAACCACGGCGATGTCGCCGGAGCCGCACACGCCATCGAATCCTTCGCTGCCATGCCTCTGGATCAGCTTGTCGCCATGGGACGTTCCGGAAGACAGCTCCTCCACGGCGCCCTTCGCGAAGAAGTCCTCCGTGGCCAATTCTGCGACGTTCTCGAATCCGGCGTCACAAGCACACCCCATACGCCATCACCCGCCACGCCTTCAATTCCCGCTTCCTGAGCGAGCGCTGAACCCTAACCCGCTTTGCTGCTTACCAGCTCGACGATCTGGGGCACGGTGGTCAACTGCGCCATCTCCTCCGGCGAAAAGGTGAGCCCGAACTGCTGCTCCAGCGCCATGACCACGTCGAGGTGACGGATCGAATCCCAATCGGGAATATCCCGACTCACGGTCGCAGGCCCCACGTCCCCCAACGCCAGCCCGAACAGATCCGCAATGACCTGGCGCGCCTGATCGACGATCTCCAGCTTGCTCATCCTTCCATGTGTAGCCTGCCCGAGCCGCCGACGCCAGCATCGTTCGCGCGCATGGAGGTCGATCAGCGCGAAGACGTGTGCAACCGAATCCACCCCGGTACAAGGGGCCCGCCAGAGCGCAGCTCTAGTCGCCAGTGCGTCTCGGCGACACCATCGTTTTCCACCGCGACGAACCCGTGAGCGGCCAGGAAGCCCGCAGCGGGCGCGTTCTTTTTGGTCGGCACGAAACGCGCTTCCATGACCTCGGCGCCGCGGTGGCGCGCGTCCTCGGCCAGAAGCGCGAGGAATGCCGTCTCCACGGTGCGACCGATGACCCGGCAAGAGAGCAAAAACGTGTCCAGCGTCGCCCGCGAGCCCTCCACAACCGTGATAGCCACACCGACCAGACCGTTGTCGCCAAAGCGATCGCGCAACCGCGCCCAGAACACGCGCGCCTCTGGCTGCCGCGCCAGCTCGTCTACCTCGGCCTCCGATCTCCGGAGCGTGGTCAGGTTGAACTGGTTGGTCTTCTGAGTGAGCTGCGCCACCCGCGCCAGCGTGGATGGATCGACCAAGCCCACTTCCATTTCCATGTTCAGCGAACGATGAAAATCCTCCACCGATTCCACTCGCGTACGCAGCTCACCGCGCCGTCGATCCTCGGCATAGTAGCGACTGCGCTCGCGGTCCTCCGCCGACAACGCCAGCCGCTCGAACACGGGGCTCTCGCGCAGGGCGCGAGAAAAAAACAGAGGCTCTTCGGGCAGGTCGATGACCGTGACCTCGGGCAACTGGCTGCGCACGATCCGGCGCTCCACCGGGTTGTCGTCCAGAAAAGCGAGTGCATCGATGCCGATGTTAAGCTCGTCAGCGATCTCGCGCAGGCTCTGCGGCTTGGGATTCCAGTTGATCCGCACGGCCGCGAAGTGCTGCGGCCGCAGCAACATACCGGGGTAACTCTCCAGCGCTTTTTGCGCCTCTTCGGAGTTATTCTTGCTGGCGATGGCCAGGATCACGCCACGCTCGCGCAAATCGAGGATCGTCTGCTGCAAGGCCTGAAAGGCGGCGCCCGGATACTCGTTGCCCAGGTGGATGCCGTTGAGGCCATCCTCCCCGATCACGCCACCCCACAGGGTGTTGTCCAGGTCCAGGACCAAGCACTTGGCCAGCCGGCCGCTCACCGGCACCACGAAGCGCAGCCACTCCTCGGCCATGGGTACTAGGCTGCTCGCGGCGAAGGGCATGCGCATGCTCAGCCACTTGGCCTCGTCGTGCCACTGCAGGCGCCCGTGCCGCGCTACTAGGGCGTCGTAACTCAGGACGTACACGCCCGTGTGCGCGCGGGCGATCTTCCGCAAGCCCTGGTTGATGCTGCGAATCGCCTCCACCTGACCAACAGCCAAGGACCCATCCAACACGCCCGCACCAGGCCAGGCCGGTTGCTCCAAATCGTGAATCACGACGGCAGCCGAATTGCGCTTGCGGATAGCCTCGACCAACGATCCATACAGCGCGAGCACGTTTTCAGCCTCTGCCTGTACCTCCGCCTCCCCGCGTCCGGGAAACCCAGCCCACAGGCCGGGTACGACGTCGCGGGTCTGCAAGGCCAGCACGATCAGCTCGGGCTCGGCCTGATAAAGAGCGCTCTGCCCGTCCAGCGCGTCCTGGCTGAAGGTGCCGAACTCGCCCAGCCGCAGCTCCAGGTCCACCCCGTACAGCGCCGCCCCGGCCCGCACGATGGGGACCACCGGTTCCACGGTCATGGAACGCGACACGAACATGCGCAACTTTCGCGCGGGCGCCAGCGGACCCAGGCGCGCCGCGCGGGCCAGCACGAAGGCCGCCGCCGCGGAGCCCTTGGTCGCGGCCCAGTACTCGACCAGCAGAGCATGGGCCATGGCGAAGTGACCGGCCTGGATGGCGGCGTCGATCTCGGCCCGGACGGTGGCTTGCGCCATGCTCATCGTTCTACCAGTTCCAGCAAGGTGCGACTGGGCGCGTATAGCCAAGCAATGGAACGCCCGCCAAAAGCCACCGCCGGGACCGGACCTGACACCAGCAGGCAGCCGGCAGCGCGTGCCGTCTCAAGTGCGGCGGCCAAGTCGGGCACCTCGTAGCACAGGTGATAGGCTCCTGCGCCCTTGCCGATCAGGCGGTGCACGTGCGAATCGGGGCTGGCCGGAGCCACGCACTCGATGGTGGGATGGCCTGCCTCGGGTGTGTTCAGAAAGCAGACCCGCGCCTTCTGCACGGGATCTTCGTAGGGCCCGTCGATGAGCCGGCAGCCAAGCAACTTCTCGTAGCTCGCAACGGCGGCGTCCAGGTCGGGCACCGCGATGCCGATGTGGTGAAAACGAAGGCTGCTCATGGAGAGACCGTGTTGCATGGGCACTCTCGACGATAGCCCGCACCTCCATGGCGCGCAACATGCGGTGGGGGCGCGATTGGGGCGCGCTTCTGGTAAGGTATTCGGCGCATGACCATCATCGTTCGCCCTGCCCTCCCCACCGACGAGGCCGTGGTGCGCGCCTTGCTGGAGCAACGCGATCACCGCTGCTACGACACGTCCACGCGCGAGCCCCTGTTGCCGGCACTTGACCCGACGCAGGGTCGGCTTTGGCTGGCGACCGAAGGCCACACCGTGCTGGGTATGAGCGGCGTGCTGACGCGACAGTTGGAATACGGACGCAAGATTTGGCAAGCCGCGTACTGGGTCGATCTATACGTGGATCCCAATCATAAGCACCAGGCGGTCTACCCCCAGCTAGTCACGGCCATGTTGCAGCACGCGCGCGACCACCGCATTGATGTCGTCTACACTGCCACGCGCCGACGCCGGGTCTGGCAAGGCCACATGCAGCTCGGCTTTCGCCTGGCCAACGTGCTGCCGGTGTACGCACGACCCATTTCGCCGCTGCGCCTGGGCGTGCGCATGGCCCGGCAGAAGCGCTTGCTTAAAGTGGCCACCGGCCTGGACCGCCTGTACCGGGCCAGTCGGAACTGGCTGCGCCATTCGCCCAACCAGTACAAGGTTGAGATCCGCAACTTCGACGAGCCCACGGTCACCACCATGCTGGAGCTGCGCGATCGCTTTACGCGCGGCCGGCTCAGGCAAAGCACGTCGCTGGCCGGCTACATGCGGCGCCATGAGAAGAACCTGGAGCAGATGCCGTACGTGCCACTTCTGGCGCACCGAGATGGTCAGGTGGCTGCGTTCGCGACCTATCGCCTCGCCGATCGGGACAAGGACATTCGCGCCGCCGTTCTGATGGACATGGCTTGGCTGCCCGGGCACCAGAGCGCACTACCCGAGCTCCTGCGCCAGATCGAACAGCGCGCCGCCGCCGACGGGGCTGAGATCATGATCAGCCTGCCCGGCACCGAGGAATGTGGGGCCATGCTCGAAGAAGAGGGATTCTTCGCCTCGCCCGAAACCTACGTCCTTTTGGCCTGGCCCACTCCTGGCATCGCGCCCGTAGAGATCTGGCGAGCCGGGCACTGGGCCTTTTCCTTCGCTGATCACGACGCCTTCTGACCGTGGACACTGGCCTCCTCTAGAGGCATCTCCCGCCGACACATTGTTGGCCGGCGGAACAAGCGTTGCCGCGGATGCCACAATTCATAGGGTCGCTGCTGAAATTGTAGCAAGTCCCCATTGAACAATTGGGTTTGGCTTCGGTACAGCAAGTGCCAACGCAGGTGTCGCATCTACACTCGTAGTTTTTCATTGGGGCGCCCTGCGTGTACAAGCAACGATACTGATCCGTGCACTTGGCACCACAGGAGCCACAGTTGTCTCTAGTGGCTAGGTATGACTCGCAGCCATTGGACGCTAGGCCATCGCAGTTTCCATAGCCGGTTTCGCAACCGTCGTACTGGCAAGCCGACTTACAGATGCCGCTGCCCAATACGCAGACACCGTCAACGCATTTCGTGATCGAATGTGGTAGGGCGCACGAGTTGCCACAGGTTCCGCAGTTTGCGCTATCCGTTGCCAAATTGGCCTCGCATCCGTTCGCGGTCAGGCCATCGCAATCGTAGTAGCCTGGCGCACACAGCAGAGCAATATCCACGGTTGCATCAGTTGGCGCAGAATCGAAAATAGGATTTGCTTCGTACTGGAGGACGTCAACGGTCGCCGTGCAGTCTGCCGCCAGGGGAATATCGTCCGCGCTGAGTGCGTCGATGGACGAGGGATAGTCCGTTGTCGAGGCATCCGGAACTACGGAATCTGCATTTAGGTCCTCGGCCGAATCGGTGACCGCCGTCACGATCTTGCCGTCCGCGGGAGTAGCTGGCTCCGCCGAACGGCCATCGAGAGTAGGGCCGTCATGATCGTTCGTGCCACAAGCGGTGAGGCCGAGCACTGTACCAAAGAGACATGCTAGCGCACCGATCTTCATCGCATCCACCCCGAGGCAGAGAATCATCCTAGCCTCAAGCTGTGTCAAGCCCGGAGCATCCTGACCGCCTATCGGATGCGATTCGGTGAAGGCAAAATGGCGCCTAAACGAAAGACGATCAGGATCGGAGGATCTCAGTGCAATCTGCGAAGTCGTCGACCTAGCTGACGCATGAGCGTGCCCGAGCCCGCGGCCCAACGACATCGATCGAGCAGCAAAGCAGCTCCGTGCAGAGGTTGAAGCGCACCAGGCTGGCGTAGGTAGTGGTCTTTGGCGCGGGCATAAGCAGCCTCGAATTCGCGACGCCTACCACTCGTACCAGCGCTCATCGTGATACTGTCCTCGTGGGCTAGATAGTGCGCAAGCCGCTCTGGCACGTGGGCATAGTACGGGTACTGCAGGGTTGTCAGAAGGAAGAGCAGGAGGTCTTCACCAACACCAGAGTTTTTTCCGTAGGGCCCAGCGGCACCCGGAACCTCGGAAAGGAGATTCGTCAGCGCATCACGCCTGCGAAAAACCGCACACCCTGGGCTGATAGTTAGTGGGGCGCGCAGCAGAAACTGCACGAGGCTTGCGACTGGACGCACACCACCAGGGTGCAAATCACCGGGTATTTCCTGTCCACCATGCCCTCGGTGCGTGATGACGCCGGCATAGACGAGACCAACGTCGTTGCGGAGCAGCGCCAAACAGCGCTCCATGAAAGTCGGAGAAATCCAGTCGTCATCATAGGTAATGTGGATTATCTCGCCTGTGGCCTGCTCAATTCCGTCGCGCCAACAAACAATCGGTCCGTTGTCTGTCTCACGCCGAATATAGCGAATTCGGTCACCATATCGGCTTGCCACAGTCGCAATGTCGTCCGTGCTGCCGTGATCGACCAGAATAACTTCGCACGGATGGGTCTGCGCAAGAGCGGTGTCCAAAGCTCGGTGAACCATGCTCGCACGGTTGAACACCGGAATGACAATTGAGGCTGTGGTCATGAGTGCAGTATTGCGGTGTTGAGAGCGGTCCTCAATCGGGCCACGTCAGCTACGAGCGCATTCGGAAGCCCTGAGCCCTCTGGCTCGATCGTGATCCTCTTGCCAACTCGGTCCGCCAGGCGTTGGGCGATTTCTTTCACGGTGAGGCCGCGCCCTGAGCCTATGTTTAGGATACCTGAACAACGTCTTAGCGCGAGTGCGAGCACACCATCGATCACGGTTTCAGCGTCGAGGATGTCCCGCACAGCGGTTGGTGTCGCTACGCGTAGGGATCCTCCATCCGGAACCCCAGCAATCCGAGCCAGCAGGCTAGGGACAAGATATGGCGGCGACTGGGTCCTGTGACTAAAGCTGAAGATTCGTCCCACACAGTGGGCTATCTTGCAGCGGGCCAGGACGGGAATGATCAAGCGCTCGGCTGCCAGCTTGCTGACACCATAGAAGGTTGCGGGCTCAAGGGGAGACTCCTCGCTGATGGGCGTTGTGCGCCCAGAGGGCAGCGGTGCGTAGACATGGCTCGATGATGCCAAGAAGAGCCAAGCGCCCGTAGCGTGGCGAATTGTTGAAGCGGCCAAGTGATACGCCCCCAACGCGTTGACTTCGTAGGCTCGCACGGGGTTGCGGTCGACTTCAGAAACGGGCACCTTCGCGGCAAAGTGAAAGATCAGCGTCGGGGCGGCGCTGCGAACCCAGGCATCAACCGCGCCTGCATCCGTCACGTCGCCACCAAAGAGGCTAGTATCAAGGCCGGCTGCGGCGCAGCGCTGTGCGAGGATTCTGCCGAGCACTCCGGTGTGGCCGGTTAGAGCGATTCGTTCACCGGCCAGCGATGATACGTCGTCCAGCTGAGGCAGGAAGTCAGGCTGCTCGAAGAGCTGATCGCGAGGCATCAGCATTCTTCGAGGGCGGAGATGACGATGTCGACCAAGACAGTGATGCGCGCCTCGGCCAGGGGCTTCGCGTGCGCGCCGATGAAGAGTCCCCGGTCATGGATCTTCTGAGCTCCGTCGAAGGGTCCGCCGTCCAAGTCGACCACGAAGTGCTTCAAGGCAGGTTGGAGGGCCATGTTCCCCGAAACGATCGGCCGCGTGTCGATGCCTCGTGCGAGTAGCGTCTGCGTGAAGCGCTGGTAGTCGAAAACCACTTCAGGTGCCACCAAGAATGGGAAGCCAAACCAGCATGCGTCGACATTGGTGGTCGCCTGCGGGAACTGGAGCTGGCCTCTCCAACGCGGATGCGCGGCAAACGCTTCGCGAATGCGCGTAACGTTGGCCCGTCGGTTTGAGTTCATCTCACCGAGGCGGCGGATCTGCTCAGCACCGAAGGCCGCCTGGATCTCCATTGGCCGCAGGTTGTAGCCGACGTTGATGAACAGAAAGCGTGGGTCAATGGCTGGGTTTTCCTGCTCGATTTGCGCGCGGTTGCTCTGCTCGCGGCTCCAACCATGGGCGCGCAGGCAGCGCAAAAGGTCGTAGTCTTCGAGCGTGCGGGCCACGACCATGCCGCCCTCAATCGTGGTCATGTGGTGCGAGAAGTAGAAGCTGAACGTGCCAAAGTCCCCGAGAGTGCCGAGGTGGGCACCACGCCAGGTCGTCCCCAGACTCTCACAGGTGTCCTCGACGAGAATCAGTCGGTGCTCCTGGACCAACTCGAGCAATGGTTCGAGTTCCGTCGAATTGCCCATCACGTGAACCATCACGAGTCCGCGGATGGGCTGGCGCCGCATCGCATCCTGCAGAGCGGCAATCGATACGTTTAGCGTAGTCGGATCGACGTCGACTAGCACCGGAACGAGGCCGCACTGAATGATCGGCCACACAGAGGTCGACCAGCACACTGCTGGCACGGCAACCCGATCTCCCGGCGACAATCGTACGGATCGAACCGGGTTCACGGACGCGGCCATCGCCAGCAGATTGGCGGACGAGCCCGAGTTGACCATGACGGCGAACGGCGCGCCTATCGTTGATGCGAACGCACTCTCGAAGTCCTTTACCCGCGGACCCATGGTCAGCTGCCCTGACAGCAGCGTCTCCATGCAACGAATAATCTCCTGGTTGTCGTAACTCGAGTCGACGAGGGGAAAGCGTAGGTCAGTTGGTTCGATCATCAGCTACCTTCGGGCGGAATCTACCAAAAAAGCCACAGCTGTGGGCGGCCCATATCTTTTTTCGGTGTTTCTGACCTACGTCTGGCCAAGCATTCGGATGTTGCTGCGGGGCTGCAGGTGAGAAACAGGTCTGGCTACAAGACGACATCGCGCCTGGTTTGTGCGACTTGGGCGCGCGCTTCGATCGTGCGAAGCAGCCTGGGAAAGTAGACGCCGTATGGGATGAGAGTGAAAACTACTTGGCTGATGATGCTCCCTAGCACGACCCCTGAAACTCCGATCGACCGTATCAGGAATATGCTGA
>Ga0265316_10006300_pt1 | contig 11362 bp, 9 predicted proteins | sample 4522metaG_FD_202092 | JGI IMG/M metagenome (GOLD analysis project Ga0265316, IMG submission 202092) | Rhizosphere microbial communities from Carex aquatilis grown in University of Washington, Seatle, WA, United States - 4-5-22 metaG | ecosystem: Host-associated > Plants > Roots > Rhizosphere >...
CCGAGTGATTCCTAGCGCGGCGCGGCAGCAACCAACGCAACGGAGTTGTGACACAGAGCGCACAGAGATTTGGGTCGAGGTCACAGAGGAATGCATCTGCCTCCGTGATCTCCTTCAAACTCCGTGCCCTCTGTGACGAAAAATCATGTTCAGAAAACAAGATTCTGCCGGTGCGTAATACAGGGGGCCGCGAAAATTGGCGAGAATCCGGTCAAGATACGCGTGCGACGAGGTCCGCCACGATCGAGATTTCGTCATCGTTCACCGTATGTGGCATCTGCGGGTAGATGCGTTCGACCACCTCGGCCTCCAGCTGGCGAAATAGGGCTGCGCTCTCGCGCACGCTGGCAACGGGAATGTGGGGGTCCATGTCGCCGCAGCCCAGGAAAACCGGGGTGCCACGGAGCGAACCGGTCAGATCGCGCTTCTGGCCCGGCGGGCCGATCACGGCGCCGCTCAAGCCGACCACCGCGCCATAGCGATGCGGATGGCGGACCGCGAACTCGAGTGCGAGGCAGCCTCCCTGGGAGAAGCCCACGAGCAGAATGCGTTCGCGCGCAATGTGGCCAGCGAGCGCTTCGTCGATCGTTTCAGCCACCACGCCGAGGGCTGAGGTGAGATACGGCTCGTTCTGAGCGAGCGGCTCCAAAAAGCGTTGCGGGTACCACGTGCCACCGGCCGCCTGCGGCGCGAGCAGCGCAACCTTTGGGCGGTTGGTGGCCAGCTCGCGCCCGAGACCGAGCATGTCTTTGCCCGAACCGCCGCGACCGTGCAGCAGGATGATGACGACCTCAGCCTCGGCGAGCGGGGCTCCATCATGTAGCACGGGTTGTCCTTCATGAATCTTCATAAATGGAAAAGAGAAGTTTTACCGCGAAGGAACGCGAAGTGACGCGAAGTTCGGATTAGCGAAGGTGAGTGTGAATTGGCGGTTTTCAACTCCCACGCCAGTTCCTTTCATGTGTTTCCTGGGCAATCCGATTCGCGTTCTTTCGCGCCTTTTTGCGGTTTCCACCTGCATGGTTCCAGCTTGGCGAAACCATTCTCTTTGGTTGCGGCTATGCGGCGTTGGATGTTTCGTGGTTGCTTCCTTCCGATGACCAAGAACGAGATCGCCGACATTTTCATCCAGATCGGCACGCTGCTGGAATTGAAGGGTGAAAACCCGTTCAAAATACGCGCCTACCAGGCGGGCGCGCGGGCCATCGAGGCGATCGAGGAGTCGGAACTCGCGCGGCTCATCGCCGCCGGCGAACTGGAGAGCGTCAAAGGCATCGGCGAGGCGCTCGCCCAGAAGATCGGCGAGCTGCACGCCACGGGACGGCTGGAATTCTACGAAAAGTTACGCGAGTCGATCGCTCCGGGGCTGGTCGAAATGCTGGAAATTCCCGGACTCGGCCCGAAGAAAATCAAGGCGTTGCACGAGAAGCTGGACATTGCGTCGATCGCGGAGTTGCAGGCGGCGTGCGTGGCGGGGCGCGTCGCCGAGCTCGACGGCTTCGGTGCGAAGAGCCAGGAGAAGATTCTCACCGGCATCGCCAACCGCATCGCCTACGGCCAACGGCATCTCTGGTGGGACGCGGCGGAAGTGGCTGCACCGATTCTCGCCGGCTTGCGCGCCCTCCCGCAGGTGCAGCGGGCGGAGGCGGCTGGCAGCCTGCGCCGCGGCCTCGAAACGGTCGGCGATCTGGATTTCATCGTGGCGGCGCGCGAGGTCGGCCCGGTCGTGGCGTGGTTTGTGGCGCAGCCCGGTGTGCAGGAGGTGACGGCGCAGGGCGAGACCAAGGCGAGCGTACGCTTCGCGGGCGGCCTGCAGGCCGATCTGCGCATCGTGCCGGCCGAGCAGTTTGTGTTCGCGCTGCACCACTTCACCGGCTCGAAGGATCACAACGTGCAGATGCGACAACGGGCGCTGACCCGCGGTTTGAGCCTGAGCGAGTGGGGCCTCGTGCCGGCGACGGGCGAGGGGACGGCCAAGGAAAAGGCCGAAAAAGGTGGGAGCGTGAAAGCGAAGAGCGAAGCCGAGCTGTTCGCGGAGCTTGGGTTGAAGTTCATTCCGCCGGAGTTGCGCGAAGGGCTCGGGGAGATCGAGGCGGCGGAGCAGGGCGATCTGCCGCGACTCATTGAGCCGGCCGATCTGCGCGGCGCGTTTCACAACCACACGACCGCCTCCGACGGCCGCAACACGCTGACCGAAATGGTCGCGGCGGCCCAGGCGCTCGGTTGGGAGTACGTCGGTATCGCCGACCACTCCAAAGCGAGTTTCCAGGCCAACGGCCTCACCGCGGAACGCCTCCTGGCGCAGGTTGCCGAGATCCGCGCGCTCAACGCTTCCCACCGTTTTAAAATCCACGTTTTCGCCGGCACCGAGTGCGACATTCTCGCCGATGGCCGGCTCGATTTCGACGACGACACGCTGGGGCAGCTGGATTACGTGGTCGTCTCGGTGCACAACGCATTCGCGCAGGACGAGGCGACGATGACACGCCGCATCGTCCGTGCGCTCGAACAGCCGCACGTGACGATGTCTGGGCATCTCACCGGCCGGCTGCTGCTCCAGCGCGAAGGCTACGCGGTGGACGTTGGTCGCGTGATCGACGCGGCGTTGGCGAATCGCGTGGCGATCGAGCTCAACGCCAATCCTTCGCGGCTCGACATGGACTGGCGGCACTGGCGCAAGGCGGCCGAACGCGGCCTGCTCTGTGTCATCAATCCCGATGCCCACGCGACCGACCAGCTGAGGTACGTCAGCGCGGGCGTGACCGCGGCGCGCAAGGGCTGGCTCACCAAGGAGCAGGTGCTCAACACGCGATCACTGAAAGAGGTTACGCAGTTTCTCAGCGTCAAAGCCGCCGGCTGAAGCCAGTCGGAGAGCGATGCCGGGGACATTGCCAGCGACCGCGCTTGCAGGGGGGACGAAACTCCTCGCCAAAGGGAGGCGCGAGCGCGAAACTTTTTTCGCGCGGCACGGTCCCACGCGGTTTAATTCAACCCACTCCCTCCATGAGTCCAAATCGTAGTTTTTCCGCAATCGCAGTCCTTCTGAGCGCGCTTGCCGTGCTCATGCCCGTCCAGGCTTCAGCGCAAACTACGTCGGTTCCCACGATCACCACCCAACCCGCCGCATCGATAGCGGCCGTGGGCAAAACCGCGACATTCAGCGTCGTGGCCGCCGGCACACCCGCGCCCACCTACCAGTGGTTCAAGGACGGCCGGCCGATTTTTGGCGCCACCGCCGCGACCTACACCATCGCTTCAGTGCAATCTTCCAGCGCCGGCCTCTACACGGTGATGGCGGCCAACAGCGCCGGCCGGGTGACATCGAATCCCGCTGCGCTCTCGGTCAACGTGCAATCCGGCACGCTTACCGTCGCCCCCCAAAGCCAGACCGTTAACGCCGGCGCCAACGTCACGTTCAGCGTGATCACCACCGGCACCGGCCTGACTTACCAGTGGAAAAATGGCGGCCAGCCCATCAGCGCGGCGACCAGCGCGACGCTCACCGTTTCCAATGTCGGCACCAACATGGACGGCCCCTACACGGTGACGATTTCCAACACGACCGGCGTTGCGGCGATCGGCGTCGCCACCCTCACCGTCAACGCCAATGCGCGGCTGACCAGTCTCTCCACCCGCAGCTATGTGGGCACCGGCGACCAAATCCTGATCGTCGGGTTGGCCACCCAGGGCAGCGCCACGAAGAAAATTCTGCTGCGTGGCGTCGGGCCAACGCTCGGCACCCAGTTCGGCGTCGCCAACGTCCTGGCCAAGCCCCAATTGACGCTCCGTGGTTTCAGCCGGGGCGGACCCATCAACGAATCCAACAGTGGGTGGGGTGGCAGCGCCACGCTTGCCGCTGCCTTCACGCAAGTCGGGGCGTTCCCGCTGCCGGCAGGCTCGGCTGACGCCGCGCTGCTCGAGACACTCGACAGCGGGCTCTACACGGCGCAGGTCGGCGGGGTCAACGGCGCCACGGGTGTGGCCCTCGCGGAGATCTACGACGCCGACACCGGAACGCCCGCCTCGGAAATGATCAGCATTTCCTCGCGCGCCTTTGTCGATTCGACCAGCAGCAACACGCTTATCGTCGGCTTCGCCGTCACCGGCACCACGTCCGACACCGTGCTCGTGCGCGGCGCCGGTCCAAGCCTCGGCAGCTTGTTCGGCCTGCATGGAGCGCTTGGCGCACCGCAGGTCACGATCTTCGATTCTGCCGGGAAACAGATCGCCGTGAACAGCGGGTGGGAAGACGGCAGTTCCGGCGGCGCTGACATCAACGACGCCAACAACCGCACCGGTGCCTTTCAATTTCCGGCACGATCTCGCGATTCGGCGCTGGTGGTGACGCTCGCCCCCGGCACGTACACGGCCCATGTCACCGGCGTGAACGGCTCCAGCGGCATCGCGCTCGCGGAAATCTACGAGGTGCGGTGAGCTGCTTTGCGCGCCGGCCGCGCGATGGATTTCCCCCGGGGAAATGGCACGCATTCTCCCGGGGGCCGCGAACGGATCGGCGGGCAGCGCGGAGCTTTGGCGCAGTTTAGATTGAACTGCGACTGCAGGAAGTGGGCCGAGCGTCTCCCGCGCCGTAACCGTCGCGGCTACTTTCCGATCGCAGCCGCCGCGGTTACACGGCGGTTTAAGGAGTTTGTCGGGTGGGGCGGATTGCATCGCGCCGGAAGCTCGAGCTCCTGGCGGACTTTTATCTTAAGGGTACTCCTAAGAATTCGCGATTTCGTAGGTCAGCGAGCTTGCTCGCGCTCTGATAAACCGCGCGAGCAAGCTCGCTGCCTACAGTAAACAGGAGCGCCCTTAAACCTGACAAACTCCTACCCCAGCGCCAGCCGCAGCGCGGCCTCGGCGGTGCGGCTGAGCGCGGCGATCCGCTTTTCGAGTGGCAACGACGAGGCGGTCTCGAGTGTGTAGCTCAGCGATGTGTGGTGCGCGCGCAGGTAGATCGCCTCCGGCCAGCGTTCGCGCGTGGCCGGATCGTCAGCCGGACGGATGATGCCGCCGGCCGCCGGCCGGCTGTCGATGACTTCGCTCGGATCGATCGGGCCGACCTCGGCCGCGGCGGCGATCATCTGCTCCGCGAGGCTCGGGCGTTTTTCCGGATTCAGTTCGTAGAGGTAAAAACCCTTCGCCTCCCAGTCTTCGTGCAGGCAGAGCGTGAGTGCAAACGTCGGCTGCCGTTGCAGCCAGGCGATGTGCGCCGCCACCTCGATCGTCGCGCTGTGGCGGTAATCGCGGTTGAGATCGACGCCTTCGGCGTTTTCGCGCGTACCGGCGGCGAGTCCGGTCGGATTCAGCAGCGGACAAAGATACCAGCTCGCTCGCGCATCAAATGTCCCCGCTTCGAGCAAGCGCAGCAGCGCCAGCGGCGACGCCGGTTCGTCGCCGTGGATGCCGGCCGACAGATAAACGGACGGGCGGCCGTCGGTCGGTGCGGGTTTCGTCAGCGCGAGGAGAGGGTACCCGCGGGCCGAGCCGAATCGATCGACTTCAAATCCACCGACCCGGGCCGCGACGGCGAAGCGTTCGGCCAGCGCGTGCGGCTCGATCACGGGTGCGGCTTTGACAGTGTCCATACGTTGGTTCTTCCTGACCGTTTCACTTCCTATCCAAGCAATCCGGTTTTCACCATGTCACAAGTCAGAGTCCGCTTTGCCCCAAGTCCGACGGGGTTTTTCCATATCGGCAGCGCGCGCACCGCGCTGTTCAACTGGCTGTACGCCCGCCACACCGGCGGCGTGTTCGTCCTGCGCATCGAGGACACGGATCAGGCGCGCAACACCGAGGAGTTCCTCAATGTGATTTACAGCAGCCTGAAGTGGCTCGGCCTCGATTGGGACGAGGGTCCGGGCCAGGGCGGCAACTTCGGCCCGTACCGGCAGAGCGAGCGCAGCGGTCTGTACCAGGAATATCTCCAGCGGCTCCGCGATAGCGGCCGCGCCTACGAAAAGGACGGTGCGGTCTGGTTCAAACTGCTTGGCGAGCGCTCCGAGGTGTTCGACGACCACCGCAAGAAGACCGTCACGAAGGTCAAGAATGCGCCCGCCGTCATCGACGACCGGATCCGCGGTCGCGTCGAGCGGGTGGAGGATGAGGACTTCGTGATCGTACGCAGCGACGGCAATCCGGTCTTCCATTTCGTGAATGTCGTCGACGACATCGCCATGCAGATCACACACGTGATCCGCGGCGAGGACCACCTGTCCAACACGAGCAAGCACGTGGAGTTATTCAAAGCCTTCGGCGCGCCGGTGCCGGCCTACGCGCACATTCCGCTCATCCTGAAACAGAATGGCCCGGGCAAGATGTCGAAGCGCGACCAGGGCGCGCTGATCGAGGAGTATCAGCGGCGCGGATTCCTGCCGGAGGCATTGGTCAACTTCCTCTGCCTGCTCGGCTGGAATCCCGGCGATGATCGCGAGAAGATGCCCATCGCCGAGGTGATCCGCCTCTTCGACCTGCCCGGCGTCAACCAGACCAATGCGCGGTTCGACGAGAAGAAACTCGCGCATATGAACATGGTTTACCTGCTGGAGCAGCCGGCCGACCGGTTTGTGGCGTTGGCGCGAGGTTACTTCGAGCGGCAAAATGTCGCTGCGGCGCTGGCGGTCGACGCGGCCTACTTCCGCGAAGTGATGCTGCTTAGCCAGCCGAAGGTGAAATCGATCGAGGAGCTGCCGGCTTACACGGGATATTTTTTCACCGAGGAATTTCCTTACGATCAGAAGGCGCGTGACAAGGTGATGGCGAAGGGCGACCCGAAGACGCGGCTCGCAGAACTGATCGAGTTGGCCAAGACGGCCGATTTTTCCAGCCACGCGGCGATCGAAGAGGCGATCAAGCAACTTGCGGCGAATAAGGGGCTCGGCTTTGGCGACTATCAGGCGGTCGCCCGGCTCGCCGTGACGGGCACAAATGTGGGACCGAGCATCACGCAGATTTTTGGCGTTTTCGGCCGGGAGCGCGTGTTGCGGCGGTTCGAACGATTTCAGGCGACGGGTTGATCCGAAAGACCGGCGTTTTTGAGCCTTGGCCGGACTCGGTGTGGTCGAGTTGTAGCCGCGAGCGTGAGCGAGTGGAGGCGGATCCACTCGCTCACGCTCGCAGCTACATGAGGCATAGAGAGGTCGACTCTGCCCGACCAACGGTCGGGCCTACAATCGGAAGGTTGCGAAGAGCTGGCGTGACATGGCGTTACCCTCGACGGCGGGAGCGCATTGCGGCGGATCCAAAAAACCTCCTTGCGCTTCCGGGGCGTGCTTCTTTGCTTGGCGCGCTGTTACGGAGAGGTGCCTGAGTGGCCTAAAGGGACGGTTTGCTAAACCGTTGTAGGCTTTACCGCCTACCGGGGGTTCGAATCCCCCTCTCTCCGCCAGTTTTCTTTTCAAATCGAAAAGAAAACTGCCCGCCGGAGCCTTGGCGAAGGCGGGCCATCAAATACTGCCCTACGAAGTTCCCTGGCACAGCGGAGCCGCCACCAAAGGCCGATCCGATTGGCCACAAGGATCGCAAAAAGGGTTTGGGCTTCGGCTCCAACCGTCCGCGCGCCTATAGGCGCGACGCAGGGTACAGCATCTACTTGGGATTTTTCGTGCTTTTTGTGGCCATCAATCGTCGTCGTCTTCGACGTCCTCGGTCTGGCGGGCGATCTCGTCGCGGCATTCGCCGATCACGCGCAGCCAGATTTCGCGCAGATCGAAGAGCCGCGGAATCGCATCGTCGCGGTAGGCGGCCAGGGCGCGGTGGCCGGCGGCCGTCTTGTCATCGATCAACGCGAGGGTGGAGTTCACCTCGCCCAGCGCGCGTTTGAAGAGCGCGATCGCCATCGTGTAGTCGCCGAGGTCGAGCGACTGGATGGCCAGCAGGGCGTGCTGCTCACTGCGATGCAGCGAGGAAAGGAAACCGACCGCGAGGGGCTGCGGTACCTTGCCGGCATCGCCCGCGATCAACTCCCACGTCCGGGTCAGGCTCAGGTAGATGGCCTTGGTGGCGATGAAAACGGGGTTCTGATGAAGCGTGTAGGGTTCGCCATCGTCGTCGCCTGGCGCAGCCTCCGATTCGTCGCTCGCGTCGCGCGGTTCGTCGGCTTCCCAGCCCATCAGCCGGGCCACTTCGTCGATGCGCTCGGGATGGGCGCGGAGTTTCTCGTAGAAGGCGAGATAGCGATAAAGCCTTTCGTCCTGCTCCCGAAAATAGCGTTCCCAATCGAATTCGTTCCAGGCCAGTTCGCCGGGTTCTTCCCCTTCTCCCTCGAAGGGCTTGTCAGAATCGCTAGGTATCATGGTTCGCGGTCGGCGACCGTGGGCGCGGAGTGTGGGAACGAAGCCTCGGAAATCAACGAAAAATCCGGCGGCAAGCCACGGTTGCGGCGCAGCGTTTTGCGAGTTGCCGCCGACGCGCCGCCGGCCTTAGCGTGCGGCCCTTTCTTATGGCGGAGGTGCATCACGAAAATGTGTTTTTCATCGGGCGCGTGCAGGGCGTGGGCTTCCGCTACACGGCGCTGCAAGTCTGCCGGGAGTTCGAAGTGTCGGGCTATGTGGCCAACTTGCCGGACGGCCGGGTGCAGCTCGAAGTCGAGGGCGAGAAGGCCGTGGTCGACGCGTTTCTCACGGCGTTGCAGGAGCGCATGCACGGCTATATCCGCAAACTGGAACGCAACGGCGGCCTCCGGCCGGCGCAGTTTCAGGGCTTTACCTTGCGCTAGCAGCCTGTCGGACTTCGTCCTCCAGGCTGCTAAACAAAATGGCTGCGCCATTTTGGAGGGGCCGGCTACAACAACCGTCCAAACCTGCTTGGCGGTCTATGACCGCCGAAACGAGGCCGTGAAGCCTCCATGCGTGGTCGGCGCTCATCGAGCGCCGCTACAGTCGTCGGTTTCTTTTTTAAGCCATGGGTACATCCCTGCGGCGCGCAGAACGGGGAGCCGCCCATCGTACTTTACTTACTTTTTACACCTTTGACACCACGAGGGAATCCTCGTTGCTAGATGTCCCCTCGCTTCAGCACCTTGACCGTAAGCGTTCCATATTTGGTGTTTTCCTTGGTTCTCCTTTGGCTGCCCCGCCAGTGGCTGCGGGTGGGTGCGCGTGTCATACCAAGCCGCCAGCGCAGCCGTTCGACCAGCCGGGACTCCAATCCCCGCCACGAACGCCAACTGGGCGACCGGTCCATCTGGTTGCGTGAAGAACTGGTTAAGGGGCGGAATTTTTTCGACCTCCTGCGCGGGAGCATCGGCAGCTGGTCCGTGATGCATTTTTGTTTCGCCCTTCCTCCGGCGGCGGGCGCCCCATCATCCGCCCGCTGGGCACTGCTCGCGCTTCAAACCGGCATTTTCGGGGTGGCAGTTTTGATTCAGATGATTCGTTGGTATGGAAAGATCTCTTTGTTTGCGCCGGTCTTTTTTCTCATGGGGCTGACCGTGGGAGTATGCGGCTGGCAAATTGCGCTCTTTGCCACCGTCCTCGTTTGGGCTTTGAATGTCGCGTTGCCGAATCCCGAAGCGTTCCTGTTTTTTTTGGCGAGCGCGCTGGCCGGATTTTCCTATGTCTTCTTGGGAACGATCACCCTTATGACCCTGCTTGGGGCGGCCTTGGTCTTCCTGCCCGTAGTCGTCAGCCTGCTGATGAAAGAGCGGTTGATGCTGAAGACCAAGCGCCCGAGACCTGCGGAAAGCGGTCACTTCGCGTGAACCCTTCGCGTTGGCAGGTATGGCTCTCGGCGGCGCGGCCGCGCACGCTGCCGGCGGCGGTGGCGCCCGTGCTCGTCGGATCGGCGCTGGCCTGGCGCGCGGAAAAATTCGATGAGCGGGCGGCGCTGATCTGTCTGGTCTTCGCCCTGCTCATTCAAATCGGCACCAATTTTGCCAACGACTACTTCGATTTTCGCCACGGGGCCGACACGGCGGAACGCATCGGCCCCCGGCGCGCGGTAGCGGCCGGCTGGGTGACACCCGCGGCGATGCAGCATGCGATGTGGGGCGTGTTCGGCGCGGCGTTTCTCGTCGGCCTGGCGCTGCTCGCGTGGGGCGGGTGGTGGTTGCTCGGCGTCGGCGTGGCGTGCATCGCGTGCGGGATCGCCTACACGGGCGGCCCTTACCCGCTTGGCTACCACGGGCTCGGCGACATTTTCGTTTTCCTGTTTTTCGGCCTCGTGGCCGTGGGCACGACGTTTTACGTACAGGCCGGGACGGTGACGGTGGCGGCGGTGATCGCCGCCGTGGCGATCGGCGCGTTGGCGACGAATATTCTCGTCGTGAACAATTATCGCGACGTCGAGACCGACCGCGTGGCGGGCAAGCGCACGCTCGTCGTCCGTTTCGGGCGGCATTTCGCGCGAACGCAGTTCGCCCTCGCCCACACGATCGCGCTCACGGCGCCGATCTTCCTGGCGGCGCATGGCGTGGCGTCGCTGGCCACGCTCTGGCTGCCGCTGGCGGCTCTTGCGGCCATTGCTGCCGGCCAGTACGTGATGCTGAAACGCGCCGAGACGCCGCGGGATTTTCTCCGCCTGCTCAGCCAGGCCGGTCTCTACCTCGCCGCCTATGCCGTGGTGCTCTCCGTCTGGATCGCCCTGGGAAAATAACGGAGAGGAAAGCTCGATTTCAAGGGATGAACTGCGCTCCCTGCACCGGGGCGTGTACCGCGCGGCAAATCATTCCAAATGGCGGCGGGGGGCGGCCCGCGCGCGCCAGGCATGTAGTACCAGCAGTACGAGCACAGCACCGAGTACTGCCAGTAGCAGTCCCGCCGGCAGGCGGTAATGCTCACCGATGAAGGCGGCTTTCAAGTAGAGTTTGGCGTTGAAATTCAGCTGGGCTGCCAGGCTGAAGGTGGTCACCACATCCGCGGGGCTCCACGCAGGATGAAGCCAGCGGTCGATCAGCAGTCCCTGATTGGCGAAATGCAGCGCGATCCCGGCGCAAAAATCGAACGCCCAGCCAAGGAGCAATGCGCGCTGCCAGCCAACCGGGAGAGCAGGCCAGTTGGCGGCAAGCAACGCGATACCACCAAGCACAATGGCTTGGAGGCAAATATGAGTCGTGCCGTGGGGATCGAGGTCCGGGCTGACCACAATGCCCGCCACAATGGTGAGCCCTAACGCGCCGGCGACGGCCCCACGCACATCCCGTGTCCCGCGGACCCAGCTCCGAGCCAGGCCACGGACCACGAGCACGCAACCCACGCTGCCGAGAGCCCAGGGCAGATTGACCTGGTAAATGTTGAAAAAGAAATCGCGCCAGCTACCCCATGGGCTGCTTTGCGCCATTAAGCCGGCCTCGGTGGCTAGCGGATGGGGCACAAACGAATTATAAAGATTGGCGGCGGCCTTGCCCCACCAGGTGACATGGAGC
>Ga0265316_10006301_pt1 | contig 11361 bp, 9 predicted proteins | sample 4522metaG_FD_202092 | JGI IMG/M metagenome (GOLD analysis project Ga0265316, IMG submission 202092) | Rhizosphere microbial communities from Carex aquatilis grown in University of Washington, Seatle, WA, United States - 4-5-22 metaG | ecosystem: Host-associated > Plants > Roots > Rhizosphere >...
TTCGCCCTGTGCCGGAGCGTCGCCCATCACAAACTGCGCCACGGCATCCCGGTGGTGCTGCCCGAGCGTATCGAACAGGTCAAGGCCCGCTGCGCCGAGCGCGCCGAACGGCAGGGCGTCGACCGCGCCTTCGTCGTCGCTCTTTACACATTGATCATCGACCGGACCTGCGAGACCGAGCGGGCGGCCCAGGCGGAGATTGGGGTGGAGATTCAGGCGCGGCCGTGAGCGCGCGCCATCCGGCGCGGACAGTCCGACGAGCCGGGGCCGCGCCGGAACGGAATCATACCGGCGAGCCCTCGAAACGACCCGTCGGGCTCGCCGGTCCGCCGCGACTGCGGCGGCGCGCCACGTGGCGCGGGAGAACCGACCGACAGGTCGGTTCGACGGCTCAAGGGAATCACACGACGATGTTGAAGCGCGCGCCGCCCGACCGCGTGGCGGCGCCGACGGTGACGCTGCCGGCGACGGCCGCCGGGGCCTCGGCCGTCTTGGACGGCCCGCCCGCGGTGGACGAACCGCCCGCGGCGTCGGCCGGCGCGCCCGCGCCGGACCCGGAATCGGTGGTGACGGCGGGAGCCGCGGCCGGAATCACCACCCCGAGGGTGGCGGCCTCGATCGACGAGGTCTGGGGAACCGGGCTCCGGCCCGCCGTCGCGCTCTGGCTGGCCGCCACCTCCTCGCGGACCCGCTTGAGCGCCTGTTCGTACTGGCGCAGCGCCACCTCCGAGGGGACCTGCACCAGCACGGTGCCGGTGGTGTGGTCGCGCATCAGCATGACCATGCGCTGCGCCTGGGGATCGTAGCGGAAGGTGGGGCTGACCACCGCCTGGGGAAGCTTGTCGTCCTTGCCGCCGGCTCCCGCCGGAGCGGCCGCGTCGCCCGGTCCGCCGTCGGAGGAACGGCCATCGGAAGAGCGTGACGTGTCGAGTCTGGTGGAGTCGGCATGCCCCGCCGCCGCCACGGCGGTCCGGGTCTGCGCGTAATCCGGTGCGACCGGCCCTGGCGTCGCGTTTATGGCCGCTGTCATCAGCATGGCTGCCTCGCCACCTTGCGATTCTCTGCCTACGGAGGCCCCCGCTGACGCCTGACGCCTGACGCTCTCACGATCCTGGACGGCCGGTTCCGGCGTCCTGACCCGGGAGAACGGGTTTCCGGCGCTTCGCGGTCCGGCGTTCTGCCGTCCGGGGAGATCGAAGCAAACTTGTCTAAAAAACGATGTTTTTCTCGAGCTCTGAACCAACTCGCTGGCATTATAGGGATATCGAGTGAATAGGTAAAGCGGAATCTCGGAGCCTTCGCGTTCAGATTTACCACCCCGTCTTCGCGTCGCCCGAACGCGGAATGATGGACACGGATCAACCCGGATCAACCCGGATCGGCCCGGATCGGCCCGGATCGGCCCGGCCGGGCGCGTCTGACGGCTTGGTTCGCCGGCGAATCTTTGGTAGGAGGAGGGCGGGACCCTTCGCCGCGACCGCGAGGTTCGCCGGTCATTCCCAGGGAGCAGCCGATGGCGCATTTCCCCCCGTTGACGATAGGCCGCTTCACCACGCGCTGGCTGGCGGCGTTCTTCGTGCTGACCTGCACCTACAACCCGTCGGGGTACTCGTACTACCACTGGGTGACCAGCAAGAACGACGACTACCTGTCGCTCAAGATCGCCTGCGGCATCTTCCTGCTGACCGCCTACGGCGCGGTCTGGCCGATCATCTACACCTCGATCGGGCCGATCGGCATCTTCATGACCTCGGCCTTCGTGATCACCGGCAGCCTGGTGATGTGGGACTACGGCTGGCTCGAGGGCATCCGGCCGTCCTTCTATCCCTACGGCATCATGAGCGGCATCGCCTTCATCACCGCCGTCGGCCTGGGCTTCGCCCACTGGCAGCTCCAGTTCTGGCACATCAAGAGCTACCGCAAGGTCACCGTGAAGCGCTATCCGCCCTACGTGCCGCCGGGACCGACTCCGGTGCCGCCGGGACCGCCGACCGCGCCGCCGCCGATCATCTAGCGCCGCTGGCCGCCGGCCTTGGGCTCTATCCCCTTTGGCCCTTCCTTCGGCACTCCCATTGAACGCGGCCGGCGGATCGACAATACTCCCGCCCGACGCCGCCGCCCCGCCCCGGAGACACTGATGAGTCGGAGTTCCCTCGCCCTGTTCGGCCTTGTCGCCGGCTCCCTGCTGATCTGCCCCGGCTTCGCGCCCCAGGCCCGGGCCGGCGAGTGGCTGCCCGATCCCAAGACCGGCTGCAAGGTCTGGGACGGCGTGCCCGAGCCCGGCGAGACCATCTCGTGGGACGGGCCGTGCGAGAACGGTCTGGCCACCGGCTCCGGCTCGCTCCAGTGGTTCAAGAACGGCAAGCCCAACGGCAGCTACGTCGGCGAGCGCGCCGGCGGCAAGGCCCAGGGCCACGGCATCAACACCTGGCTCTCGGGCGACCGCTACGAGGGCAACTGGAAGGACGACGCCCCCAGCGGCAAGGGCACCTACACCTGGGCCAACGGCAGCGGCTACCAGGGCGAATGGCGCGACGGCCGCAAGCAGGGCAAGGCCGTCTACATCTGGCCGAACGGCGACCGCTTCGAGGGGCTCTACACCGACGACAAGCCGGTCTCGGGCATCTACATCAAGGCCGACGGCTCGCGCTATCTGGCCGAGATCACCGACGGCACCATCGGCCCCGGCAACCGCCTCTACACCACCGAGGAGCGCCTGTCGGTGCGCCGCATCGGCACCAAGGTCTGCCGCGCCGGCAGCCCGGTGCTCGGCGTGCTCGACACCAAGATGATCGGCTTCGTCGAGACCGTGTCCGACACCCGCGTGCAGATCCGCGTCGTCGACCCCGGCACCCTGATCGGCCAGAGCTACCAGGGCCTTCCGATCGAGAAGAACACCATCATCTGGGACGATCCCGACAACTGGGGTCCGTGCTGACCCGTCCGCGTTCGCTCAGTCCCGGCCCGTCGCGGGCGGACCCGCCGCCGCCCGCAGCGCCTCGAGGGTGCCGAGGGCGTGGCGGCGCCAGGTGAAGCGGGCGGCCTGGACGAAGCCCCGGCGGATCAGCCCGGCGCGCAGCTCCGGCTCGGCGGCGAGGCGGCCGATGGCGGCGGCCCAGGCTTCGGCGTCCTCGGACCCGACCAGCAGGGCGGCGTCGCCGGCCACCTCGGGCAGGCTGGTCGCCGCCGCGCAGATCACCGGGCAGCCGCACGCCATCGCCTCGACCACCGGCATGCCGAAGCCCTCGAACAGCGACGGGAAGACCAGGGCGAGCGCGCCCTGGTAGAGCAGACGGATGTCGCCGGCCGGGCGGTAGCCGAGGAAGCGCACCCGGTCGCCGAGGCCGGATTCGGCGATCAGCGCCTCGAGGGCGGGGCGGGCCTGACGGTCGCCGCCGCTGCACGCCAGCACCGGCACCGGCCGGCCCGCCGCGCGCAGCCGGGCCAGCGCCGCGATCACGGTCCGGTGGTTCTTGTGCGGCCAGGTGTGGGCGGGCAGGAACAGGTAGCCGCCGGCCGCGAGGCCGAAGCGCCGGGCGAGCGCGCCCGCCACGTCCTCGCCGGGCGCCGCCGGCCGGAACGCCGGGGCGGCGGCCAGCGGCGTCACCGTGATCCGCTCCGGCGCGACGCCCAGGCGCTCGACCAGGGTGGCGCGGGTGAAGTCCGAGATCACGCACAGGCCGGCGGCGCGGGCGAGAGCGCCCTCGAGCCGGTTCCGGCGCTCGGCCACCGTCGCCGCCGGGAAGAAGCCGGGCAGGTATTCGTGCTGGATGTCCGGCACCATCACGACGTGGCGGGGGTGGTGCCACAGCTCGGGATGGATGCCGTTGAAGGAATAGACCACGTCGGCGTCGAGCCGGGCGCGGTCGCCGAGCGCCCACAGCTCGGGCCAGCGGACGGCGCTGCCGCCGAGGCGGCGGCCGATCAGTCCTCCGGCCAGCCGCGCCGCCCGGCCGAGGTCGGCGGCCGGGCCGTCGCGGCAGATCACCCGCACGGTGTCGCGGTGGCGCAGGTCGAAGTCGGCGACGCACTCGACCGGCAGGATCAGGGTGTAGCGGTTCCAGCGGTCGAGGCCGAGCAGGGTGTCGACCAGGGCGCGGGCGTGCTGCTCCAGGCCGCCGGCGCTGCCCGGGATCATCCAGCGCAGGTCGAGGACGGCGTGGAGCGGCCGGCCGGCGGCGGCCGGCCGGGCGGCTCCGGCCGCCGCCACCGCCGCCCGGTAGAGCGGCGCCACCCGGTCCGGGGTGTGGGACGCCAGCGCCGCGAAGCCGCCCTCGATCAGCCGCCGGCCGTCGTCCGGGCGCTCCAGCAGGTCCGACACCGCCGCGGCGAAGGCGGCGGCGTCGCCGGCCAGCCGCAGGTTGCCGCCGTCGGCGACCGCCAGCCCCTCGGCGCCGACCGGAGTCGACACCACCGGCCGGCCGCAGGCCCAGGCCTCGAGGATCTTGTTGCGGGCGCCGCTGCCGATGCGCAGCGGCACCACCACCACGGCGGCCTCCAGGAACAGCGGCCGCATGTCGGGCACGGTGCCGGTGACGCGGACGCCGTCCCGGCCGTCGAGGGCGGCGATCTCCGGCGGCGGGTTCATGCCGGCGATGACGAAGCGGACGCCGGGATGGCGCGCCCGCACCAGCGGCAGCACGGCGCGGACGAACCACAGGGCGCCGTCGATGTTGGGCCGGTGGTTCATCATGCCGGGGAACATCAGCGCCGGCGCGGCGCCGGGCGGCGGGCCGGGCCGGAAATACTCGGGATCGACCGGCAGCGGCACCACCGGCACGCGGTCCGGCGGCAGGCCGAACCAGCGTTGGACCAGCCCGGCGTCGACCCCGGTCAGGCAGACCACGGCGGCGAAGCGCGGCAGATAGGCCGCCTCGAAGGCGCGGTAGCGGGCGGCGGTCAGGCGGGCGGCGAGGACGGCCGGCCAGCCCTCGGCGACCTCGGCGCGGCGGCGGAACACCATGGTCCGGACGTCGTGCAGCACCAGCACCGCCGGCACCGAGGCGGGCAGCCGGTCGATCCACTCGGCGAAGCTGGACTGGACGATGACGACGCGATCCCAGCGCCGCTCGGCCAGGGCGCGGCGCAGCGGGCCGGCGAGGTTGGCGAGCGTCCGGCGGTTGACGTAGATCTCGGCGGGCCAGGGGCGCGCCAGATTGACCAGACCGGCGGCGAAGCGCAGGACGCGGCGCAGAAAAGCCAGGGGCGCGCCGCGCCCCCGGACCCCCGGGCCAGGGACCGCGGGCCCCTGGACCCCGTCGCCGGGGGCCGGAGGCCCCGGAATCCCGTCGCCGGGGGCCGGAGGCCCCGGAATTCCATCGAAGGGGTAGACCGCCACACCCTCGGCCTCGAGACGGCGGACGTGGAGCCAGTCGGCGGTTTCGGAAAGCTGGGTGACCAGACCGACGTGAAAGGCGCCGGCCAGGCCGACCGTGTTGGTGAATTCGTGGAAGCGCGAGCCGTATTTCGGCAGGTCGGGATTGATCACCAGCACCGCCGGCCGCTCCCCGCCGGCTCCGGCCGGGACGGGGACCGGAGCGGACTCGCTCATGGCCGCGGCTCCAGGCCGGTGAAGCGCCACGACAACGCCCGGTGATCGTGGTTGGCGCGGAAGCGGTGCGGCACGAAGAAGCGGTCGGCGGTGACCTCGATCACCACGCCGCCCGGCCCGGCCGGCCCGCCGCCCGGCAGCTCGATCTCGAAATCGCCGTCGGTCTCAAGGACGCGCTCCAGCGGCGGCCCGTCCATCACCCGCGCCGTCAGGCGCAGCGGCCCGGTCAGAAAGGCGAGGTCGGCCCTCCCGCGCAGCCGCCAGCCGCCGCCCGAGGGCGAGGCCGCCAGGATCAGGCGCGGCCCGGCCCAGCCGTCGTGCCAGACGCCGGTGTTGGCCATGTGGGCCAGGGTCTGGGGCGAGGGCGGTTCCCCGCCGCCGCCGACGGCAGCGCGGCGCCGGATCAGCGCCTTGACCGCCTCGCCGAGCCGGCGGCGCAACGGCGGGTAGAGCATGGCGAAGAAGGCGACGTCGGGCGCCAGCGCCGCCCCGGCGAGGCCGAGTCCGAGCGCCCGTCCCCGCGCCCCGGCCCGCCACGCGGCGTCGGCCCGGCGCAGCAGCCGGCAGCCCCGGCCGGCGCGGTCGATCCGGTGGACCAGCAGCGACAGGGTCAGGCGCCAGCGCAGGGCCGACCACCACGGCCCCCAGTAGCGCCGGCTGACCCGGATCGAGCGCTCAAGCCGGGTGGCGTCGTCGGCCCCCACCGTCTTCGAGGCCTCGTGCAGGCGGTAATTGGCGTAGACCCGGTCCACCGGCTCGAAGGCGAAGTGCCGGCTCATCCGGCAGAACAGGTCGTAGTCGAGCACCAAGTGCTCGCCCGCGTCCAGCGGCCCGGCGCGCTCCCAGGCGGCGCGGGTCCAGAAGATCGCCGGCTGCGGCAGCCAGTGGCCGCGCCAGATGGCCAGCACCCGCTCGTGGCCGGCGAAGGCCGAGGGATGCTCGATGCCGGTGAAGCGGTCGTCGGCGTCGATGAAGCGGCAGCGGCCCATCACGACGTGGCGCCCGGCCCCGGCGTCGAGGCGGCGGGCGACGTCGAACAGCGTCCCCGGCTCCAGCGTGTCGTCGGCGTTGAGAAAGCCCAGGATGGCGCCGCTGGCGCGGGCGAAGCCCTTGTTGATCGCCTCGCCCTGGCCGCCGTCGGCCTCGCGGATCACGATCAGGTGGGGGTGGCGCGCCAGGGTTTCGGCGGTGCCGTCGGTGGAAAGGCCGTCGACCACGATGTGCTCGAGGTCGGGATAGCCCTGCTCGAGGACGCTGCGGATGGTCCGCTCGATGAACGCCCCCTGGTTGAGGGAGGGCGTGACGATGGAGATGCGCGGCCACACCCCGCCGCGCGGCGGACCGGCCTCGGCGGTCATGCCGGACGCACCGGGCGGGAAACCTTGGGACGGGCGGCGGGGCGCATGGGGATCGCCGGACGGCGGTTGCCCGCCGCCGGCCGCTGCACGATCAGATCAGCCGGTACCCGGCCGCCTTGGCGTCGTTGTAGAACATCTGCACCGTCTCGAGGGAGTACTGGCCCAGGTCCTTGCCGACCAGCGACAGCTTGGCCAGCACGTCCTTGGTCGCGGTGATGATCTGGCAGCCGACCTCGTCGGCCTGGAAGACGTTGAGCAGCTCGCGCGGGCTCGCCCACAGCAGTTCGTGCTTCGGATGGGGCGCCAGGATCTTCACGGCCTCGGCCATCAGCGGCGTCGGATCGACGCCGGTGTCGGCGATGCGGCCGGCGAACACCGAGACGATCGCCGGAGTCTCCGGGTCGAGGGCGGCCCCGACCTCGCGCACCTGATCCAGGGTCAGAATGGCGGTGACGTTGAGGGCGATGCCCTCCTTCGACAGCTTGGCGATCAGCGGCGCCGCGGACTCGCCCTTGGTGTTGGTCACCGGGATCTTGACGTAGGTGTTGCCGCCCCAGGTCCGGATCTTGCGGGCCTCGGCCTCCATCTCGTCGAAGGAGTCGGAGAACACCTCGAACGAGATCGGCAGGTCGCCGACGACCTTGATCGCGTCGCGGGCGAAGGCCTCGTAGTCGGAGATGCCGGCCTTGCGCATCAGAGTCGGATTGGTGGTGAAGCCCTTGATCCGGGGATTGTTCTTGACCGCGTCGGCGATCGGGCCGATTTCGGCGCCGTCCATGAACAGCTTGATCTTGAGAGACGCGACCGAAACCATGTGCTTCATCCTCCCCGATTTGCCGTTCCCGGCGGCACGATGGGCGCTTGTCTAGCCGATCCGGCCCGCTCAAACAAGCGCGGCGTGGCCGGGGCGCAGGGCAATCGGGTGAAGGCCGTAACTCCCTTAAAAGCCCTTCTCCCCTCGCGGGAGAAGGGTTGGGATGAGGGGGATCCGGCCGGATGGCCGGCGACATCGCGATTTTTCCGGCCGTCCGGCCTCTCGCCACCCTCTCCCCAACCCCTCTCCCGTCAAGGGAGAGGGGCTCCGGCGACATCACGTGCCTTGACCCGATGCCCTGCGGCCGGGGCGGCGATCCCGGCCGTCTACACCAGCCCTCCGGTCAGCCGGTACAGGCCCTCGCGCAGGAACCACACCGGCCAGCCGGGCAGGATGTCGCGGGCGTCCCAGAAGGTGTGGTGGAAGTCGCGCCACGCCTTCCTGCCGGCGAGCGTCCTGAGCCGGCGCACCGTCTCCACCGAGAACCAGCGGCGGGCCATCCGGCGCAGCTCCTCGGGGCTGTCGGCGCGGATCATGGCGGAGCGGGCGAGAGAGCGGTACTCCTCGTGCAGGCGGGTGTTCTGCCGGGACTCGGCGTTGATGGTCAGCGAGCCCGGGTGCATGCGGTACTGATAGACGGTGCGTTCCAGCGGCACCGTGCGCATGCCCAGGATCAGCGAGCGGATCAGGAAGTCGCGGTCGGAGGCCAGCTTGTAGCGCAGATCATAGAAGCCGGCCCGCCGGTACCAGCTCCGCCGGAAGAAGCGGGCGTTGGTGATGGGAACGCCCAGCGTGACGCTGTGCCAGTCCAGCCGCTTGATCCGCTCGCTCCGGTAGGTTTTGACCAGCCGCGTCTTGCCCTCGGGCAGCAGCCGGACCACCTGGGCGCCGCCGCACGCCGCCTCGGCCGCGCGATCGCGGGTGAAGCCCTCGGCCACCGCCGCGAGCGCCCCCGGCAGCAGGATGTCGTCGCTGTTGAGGTGGCCGATGATGTCGCCGGTGGCCAGGCGGATGCCCTTGTTGATGGCGTCGTAGAGACCGCGGTCGGGCTCGCTGATCCAGTGGATGCCGTGGGAGCGCTTCAGGATGTTCACCGTGCCGTCGGTCGAGCCGCCGTCGATCACGATGTGCTCGACCTCGGGATAGCCCTGGACGGCGACGCTGTTGAGGGCGTCGGCGATCATGTCCGCCCGGTTGAGCACCGGCGTGATGAGGGTGATGCGCGGCGGGGCCAAGGGCGGGACTCCTGCTCAGGACTGGGGGATCAGCGGACGCAGCTCGGGCCAGCGGCGCGCCCAGCAGCAGCCGTGATCCGCTTCCGGCACTACCACCAGCCGGCCCTCCTGGCCAGACCCTTCGCGCGCGAGGAAGCCGCGCACGATTTCCGGCGGCACGATGTCGTCCTCGGCTCCGGCGAAATGCACCTGGGGCAGGGTGGCCAGCCGCGCCGCGTCGTCCATCGGGTCGAGCGAGCCCGCGAGCGGAGACACCCCGTGATGCCGCGTCCAGGCCGGATGGTCGAGGGGCGAGGCCACCGTCGCCCACGCCGCCACGTCGGTCCGCCGCGCCGCCGCCAGCGCCGCCACGTCGCCGCCGCCGGAATAGCCGATCAGCACCACCCGGCCGGCGCCGGCCCGCGCCTTGGCCTGATCGAGCGCCCGGTTGACCGCCTCCACCACCTCGGGCGCGAAGCGGCGGTCCGACCAGTAGCGGGCGTCGCAGCCGCGCGCCTCGGCCGGCTGGACGTACTGGCACGGCCGTCCCAGATAGAGCACCGCCGCCCCCGGGTCCGCCGCCGCCAGCCGCAACGCCGTCGGGTGGACCGGCGTCGGATCGCCGGAGACCTGGGTGCGCGAGACCCAGGCCAGCCCGTCGCCCTCGATGTAGGCGGTCAGGATCGGACCGGCGCCGCGCTGCCAGCCGATCAGGGTGAAGGCTCCGGCGTCGAACGCCACCCGCTGGAACCCGGCCCCGGCCGCGATGGCCCCGGCGTCGTCGCGGCGGCTGGCGCAGGCGGTGAGCGACAGAAACAACAACAAAAGCAGAGGCGTCGCCCCTGCGCCCCACCGGGGCCGTGGGCCCCGGACCCCGTCACCAGGCACTCAAGCCTCCATCGACGATGATGTTCTGGCCGGTGACGTAGCTGGAGGCGTCCGAGGCCAGCCAGACCACGGCGCCGACCAGTTCGCCGGCCCGGCCCATGCGGCCGAGGGGAACGCGGGCGCCGTAGCGCCGCTGGAAGGCGTCGTTCTGGCCGCTCTCGACGCCGCCGGGGGTCAGCGTGTTGACCCGCACGCCCTTGTCGCCCCAGTAGGTGGCCAGATGGCGGGTCAGGCCGATCACCGCCGCCTTCGAGGTCGAATAGACCGCCGGCGTGTTGATCGGCCGGCCGAGATACTCCGAGCCCTGGTAGATGCGCTGATCAGGCGCCACCACGCCGTAGATCGAGGCGGTCTGGATGACGCTGCCCCGGCCGCGCCGCGCCATCCGGCCGCCGATGGTGCGCGCCACCAGAAACAGGCCGTCGACATTGACCGCCATCACCTCGCGCCAGATCTCCTCGGGATACTCCTCGACCGGCAGGAAGAAGCGGTCGAGGTCCCTGGTCTTGCCGGCGGCGTTGTTGAGCAGGACGTCGATCGGCCCCAGGCGCTCCTCGGCGCGCGCCGCCATCGCCTCGACGGCTTCGCCATCGGTGACGTCGCAGGCGGCGCCCAGGCAGGCGGTGCCGAAGCGGTCGGCGAGCAGCGCCGCCAGTCCGTCGCAGGCCGCCGGATCGAGATCGGCGACCACCACCGAGGCGCCGTGGGCGGCCAGCGCCGAGCAGAAATGGCGCCCCAGGATGCCGCAGCCGCCGGTCACCACCGCCACTTTTCCGGTCAGGTCGAACAGGCCGCGATAGTCGGGCGGCTCGAACGCGAAGCTCATGGCGCGGCCATCCTCCGTTGCCACAGGAGCTCGACCATGGCGAAATCCTCCTCGGCGTCGATGTCGAGGGAGCGCGCTCGCGGCATCTCGTAAAGCCGCGTGTCCGGACCGAACACGAAGGGCGCCGAGAGGAACGGCTCGCGGGTCCAGGCGTAGATCGAGGCGTTCATGTCGTAGCAGGCCGGCGCGTCCTGGCGCCGCAGCACCGGGCGGGGCAGGGTCTTCGAGAGCCGGACGACGCCGTCCTCCAGTTCGACCAGATTGAAATAGGGCGAGCGGTGGGCCGGCGTCCCGGTGATGACGTTGCGGGCGCCGCTTTCCTCCAGCAGCCGCACCGCGCCCTTGATGTCCCCGGGCAGGCGCAGGGGAGAGGTGCAATCGAGGTCGACCAGCACGTCGAAACGCTCGCCGCGCCGGGCCTCGACCGTCGTCCAGGCGTGGCGGATCGCCGGCAGCTTGCCCGCCGTGTCCGAGGCCAGCTCGGGCGGCCGCTCGAGGGCCATATCCGCGCCCCAGGCCCGCGCCGCCGCCAGGATCTCGGGGCTGTCGCTGCTCACCGCCACCAGCTCGAAGAGGCCGCTGTCCCGGGCCTGACCGATGCTGTGGGCGATCAGCGGCGCTCCGCCCAGCGGCCGGATGTTCTTGCCCGGCACGCCCTTGGAGCCGCCGCGGGCGCAGATGGTGCACAGGCGTTTCATGGGTGACAGGGA
>Ga0265316_10006303_pt1 | contig 11357 bp, 10 predicted proteins | sample 4522metaG_FD_202092 | JGI IMG/M metagenome (GOLD analysis project Ga0265316, IMG submission 202092) | Rhizosphere microbial communities from Carex aquatilis grown in University of Washington, Seatle, WA, United States - 4-5-22 metaG | ecosystem: Host-associated > Plants > Roots > Rhizosphere >...
GCTTTTCTACTGGGACTACGCGATCGGGCTTACGGTCGCCTCCATCATCATCGGACATACGGCGGGCAGCTTCGGCAGTGTTGGCCCGACGTTTCAGAACGCGGTCCATAGCGCGAGCACCAGCACCTTTGTATTTGCGTTCATCGGCGGCGTCGTTTTCAACGTGGCCAATCTGCTGCTGGTTGCCGCAATCGACGTAGCCGGACTGGCGGTTGCATTCCCGGTGGGCATTGGCCTTGCGCTTGTGATTGGGGCGGTGTCTAACTACCTGGTTGCTCCTGCGGCCAACCCCCTGCTGCTGTTTGGCGGCGTGGCGCTGGTGGCAGTGGCAATTGTTCTGGATGCGGCGGCTTATCGCAGCCGTGAATCGTCGGCAAAGGCGACGACGGTTCGCGGTATTGTGATCAGCCTGGTGGCAGGCGTGCTGATGGGGTGCTTCTATCCGTTTGTGGCGCACGCCCTTGCCGGCACTCCGGGCAATCCTTCACCCGGCCCTTACGCGGTGTCGCTTTTCTTTGCGATTGGACTGCTTATTTCCACCGTTCCGGCCAATCTGTTGCTGATGGCAAAACCGCTCGACGGCAAGCCTCCTGTTGAAGGCGCGGGTTACTGGAAGGCGCCGTTGAGCTGGCATATTGCCGGAGCGCTCGGTGGAGCCATCTGGTGCGTGGGCGGCATTGCAAACTTTGTTGCATCGGGCGCGCACCTGGTTGGACCGGCGGTGAGCTACACCATTGGACAGGGTGCGACGATGGTCTCTGCCTGCTGGGGCGTGTTTGTGTGGCGCGAGTTCGCAGGTGCTCCGCGCACAGCAAAGATGCTACTGTTTTTAATGTTCATTTTCTTTCTGATGGGGCTTGGCGCAGTAGCACTGGCTCCTCTTTACTAGGGACAATCATTATGCACGCGTCACGCAAGCCTATTGTTGTTGTGGGATCTGTGACCATGGATCTGGTGACTCGCACCCCGCAGATTCCTCGCGTGGGACAAACGCTTATCGGCACGGGCTTTCATACGACGCCGGGCGGCAAGGGCGCCAATCAATCTGTTGCGGCAGCGCGGCTCGGCTATCCGGTGGCGATGGTTGCCAAGGTGGGCGATGACCACTACGGCCCAACTTTGCTGAAGAGTCTTGCAGACGCCGGTGTGCAGACGGATGGAATGGAACAGGTCGCCGAGTCTTCGGGCATCGCGGCGATTTTTCTTGCCGACAGCAGCGAGAATTCAATTGTGGTTGTTCCTGGCGCGAACGGAAAAATGGATCGCGCCACCATTGATGCGCATGCGGCTCTCATTCGCTCGGCGGGAATGGTACTTTGCCAGCTCGAAATCCCCATGGACACGCTGTATTACACGCTGGCCGTTTGCGCTGAGGCTGGTGTACCGGTGATGCTGGACCCGGCTCCGGCTGCTGCTCTTCCCGATGCGGCATGGAAGCAGATTGCATGGTTCACGCCTAACGAAACTGAAGCTGCATTTTATCTGGGCGATGGAGCTAATGTTGAAGACACCGCCAGCGAATTTCTGGAGCGCGAACTGCGGGGCGTGGTGCTCAAACGCGGAGTTGAGGGCGCTTACGTGGCTGTTCCGGGCAAAGCGGGCTGGGTTCCGCCGTTTCAAGTGCAGGCCACCGACACTGTTGCGGCCGGGGATTGTTTTAATGGCGCTTTCGCAGTGGCATTGCTTGAAGGGCGCGATCCGTGGCAGGCAGCGCGCTTTGCCAACGCGGCCGCAGCTATTTGCGTTACGCGCCGTGGAGCGCAGGCCGCTATGCCGTCGCGTGCCGAAGTGGATGCAATGCTCGGCAGTGAAGCCTAACCGAAAATGTTAAAAGGACCCGCTTAATGGCCCGTAGACTCTGCCTTGGTTTATTGACAGCAATCATCGCTCTCGGCGTGGCGGCACAGGACACGCAATACGCTCCGCGCAATCAGCAGATTCCCGTGCCTGAGTGTCTGAATATACATTTTGCGTGGGAGAGCACTGCTGTCTCGCAATGTCCTCCGTTTATTCGCGAGCGCTGGCTTCGCGACATCCATCACTGGCGGGACGAGCGCCGCATTCGCACTACTTTCGATCCGGCGCGCTACGAAATGCCGGCGCTGAAGTGGACACAGTCAAGCTTCATGCAGCCGCAGATGATGGTGCACGACCGCTATTTCTACGATCCTGCTGCGGGCCGCTATACGGTCGATCGCTATCTTGACGATCTTGAAAAGCGCTACGGCGGAATTGATGCGGTGCTGGTGTGGGCCACGTATCCGAACATGGGTATCGACGATCGCAACCAGCTTGAGATGGTGGAATCGATGCCCGGCGGTGTTGAAGGCGTTCGACAGATGGTGGCGGACTTTCATCGCCGCGGCGTGCGCGTTCTGTTCCCGATGATGATGTGGGATGAAGGAACGCACAAGCCCGATGAGCCATGGCCACAAGCGATTGCTGCGCTGATGAAGCAGATTGGAGCCGATGGCGTGAACGGCGATACGCAGGATGGTGTACCGCTCGGTTTCATTACTGCCGCTGAAGCAGTGGGGCATCCGCTGGCGTTTGAGCCCGAGACCAGTCCGAGCGACGAAGCGCTGAGCTGGGACGTGATGAACTGGGGCCAATACCAGTTCCCTTTCATCCCCATGGTTGATCGCTACAAATGGATTGAGACGCGACACATGGTAAACATCAGCGACCGCTGGGCGCTGGACCATACGAACGATCTGCAATTTGCGTTCTTCAACGGCGTGGGCTGGGAGAGCTGGGAGAATGTGTGGGGCATCTGGAACGGCATCAATCCGCGCGACGCAGAAGCCACGCGCCGCGTTGCCACGATTGAGCGTGCGGTGGCGCCGTTTCTTGTGAGCGCGGAGTGGGAACCGCTGTATCCGATGCACAGCTTCGGCGTATATGCCAGCCGCTGGCCGCTCGGTACAGATACGGTATGGACGATTGTCAATCGCAACAGCTACAACGTTACTGGGCGGCAGTTCACAGTTCCCGCAGCGGCGGGCATGCGTTACTTCGATCTCTATCACGGAGTTGAACTGCATCCTGACGTGGAACAGCAGGCTGCGGTGCTCAACTTTGATTTGGAAGCCAATGGATACGGCGCCATTCTTGCTACTCCGAATGAGCCGTCGAACGCGATCAAGTCGCTGATGCAGGGTATGGCACAGATGACGCGGCAACCTCTGGCGAGTTTCTCGCATGAGCACACGATTGTGACGCAAACGATGGTTGCAATCGCGGCTACGAAGCCGGCAGCGGAAGCTCCCGATGGCATGATTCGGATTCCGGGCGGCGATTTCGTATTTGCTGTCAACGGCACTGAGATTGAAGGCGGCGCAAATCCCGGCGTGGATGTGCAGTATCCATGGGAAGACGTGCCGCGCCGCTACCACGAGCACAAGATGCAGGTGGCTACGTTTTTCATCGACAAGTATCCGGTGACCAACGCGCAGTTCAAGCAGTTCCTTGACGCTGCGCATTACGCGCCCAAGGACGCGAACAATTTTCTGCGCGATTGGAAGGGTGGGAACTTCCCGGCGGGCTGGGATCATCGGCCCGTGACATGGGTCTCGCTTGAGGATGCGCGGGCTTATGCACAGTGGGCCGGCAAGCGGCTTCCGCACGAGTGGGAGTGGCAGTTTGCCGCGCAGGGTACAGACGGGCGCACATACCCGTGGGGCAATGCGTGGCAGATTGACAACGTGCCGCATCCCGTTACCGGGCGCACGATGACTGCGCCTGATGCCGTGGATGCGCATCCGCAGGGCGCGAGCCCTTTTGGCGTGATGGATATGGTGGGCAATGTGTGGCAGTGGACTGACGAATTTACCGACGAGCACACGCGCGCGGCGATCCTGCGTGGCGGCGAGTACTACCAGCCGCAGGGCTCCCTTTGGTATTTTCCGCAGGCCTACCGCAACAGCGAGCACAGCAAACTGCTGCTCATGGCTCCGGGATACGATCGCTCAGGCGGCGTGGGTTTCCGCTGCGTTCGCGACGCTCAATAGCATCACCAGCGTTTCTTTAAATGCCCGGCGTGAGAATTTTTCTTGATCGCCGGATCGGGTGTGCGAATAAGAAGCACTGGAATGCCTGCCAGCTTCATCAGCTTTTCGGCAATTGAACCGAATGCCAGCGGATGCCAGCCTGTAATTCCGTGCGTTGAAATTACCAGCAGTCCGATGCGTTCGCGCTTGATCACGTCAAGTATCGCTGCCACGACATCGTTGGCCACGCGCACACTAAAGGTTAACTTGATGCCCATAGCAGCGAGGTCAGCCTGGCAGGCAGCGAAACTCGCTTCAGCCTTCCTTGTGGTTTCTTGAATGAATTCGGCTTCAGGAATGAAATCCCAGACCTTTGAAGATGGGAACATCGGAATCACGTGAACGAGGTGAATTTCAGCATCGAACTGCTGCGCGTAAGCAGTTGCCTGCTCCAGAGCTCGGTGTGATGATGGGCTGAAATCGACCGGAACCAGGATTTTAGCTGGGATTAGACTGGACCTCTTTGCCTCTGCCATGACAGCCTCCTTGCATCACTGCGCACATCAGGCTTTCGACCATCACAATCATAAGCCCGATTGGCGCTCAGCATTGGGAAGCAGGCTAATATAATCGGATTAATCCAAATGGATTGAATTCCCCGTTCGCCCAGCGTCTTTCTGCTTGATCGATCAGTCCAACTTAACGAGGTTCATGGGAGCAACAGTGAAGCTACACTTCCCCGCTTATGCCATCTTCGCGGCGTTTTTGGCTGTCGTTCCTTTGGCACATTCACAGGGCAATTACGAGATCCAGGTTTACGGGTCTGACACCGTTGCGCCGCGCAGCACCATGGTTGAGCTGCATTCCAACTTCACGGCCGATGGCCAGCGCCAGTTTATTGACGGTACCGAACCAACAAATCACGCCGAACACGAGACCATCGAAATCACACAGGGCATCAACAAATGGTCTGAGGTTGGCTTTTATATTTTCACCAGCGAACGCAGCGGCCAGGGTATTCAGTGGGTAGGCGATCACTTGCGTCCACGCGTGCGGGTGCCGGATTCGTGGCACTGGCCGGTGGGCGCGAGTCTCTCTATGGAGGTCGGCTATCAGCGCGCATTTTTCTCGCCGGATACCTGGACATGGGAGATTCGCCCGATTGTCGACAAGCAGGTGGGCCGATTTTATTGGGCGATCAATCCGGCATTTGAGCGGACATGGCACGGTCCCGGTGTCGCGGATGGACTTGATTTTGCGCCTAATGTAAAAGTCAGTTGGGACTTTACGAAAAAGGTCACGGGCGGCATTGAGTATTACGCTGACTATGGCAACATCCGGCACATTCTGAGGATGCACGATCAGCAGCAAATGTTCTTTCCGGCAATCGATCTGAACGTGTCACCAGATTGGGAATTGAACTTTGGCGTTGGCGTAGGCCCGACGGCCGCCACAGATCACTGGATCATCAAGGCCATCGTGGGCCGCCACTTTAACTGGGGACACGCGCATTAAAGAGGCTACGTTTTCGACAGTTTGAAAAATATCCCTCAGGGGCTAAAGCCCGTACCATCCAACTGAAGCCCGCAACCTTCAGCTACGAGACGCTAGGCCACCACCATGGCACGGATTGTCTCTTTGCGCACTGTGAGCTTCTCAACTAAATCAGTGCGTACTTCGTAACCGCGACCTGGTGTGTCTGGCACGGCGATTTCACCCTGCGACGAGACAGTGACCGCCGGATCGACAATGTCTTCAGCCCAATAGCGCGCCGACGCGGAAACATCGCCCGGAAGGGTGAAGTTCTCCAGCGTTGAGAGCGCGATATTGTGGCTGCGTCCGATTCCCGACTCAAGCATTCCACCGCACCACACGGGGACGCCGCGCTCCTGCGCAGCATTGTGTACGGCGATTGCCTCAGAGAATCCGCCCACGCGCCCGAGCTTGATGTTGATGATCCTGCACGATTCCATTTCGATAGCGGCAAGAGCGTCGCGGCGATTACGGATGGACTCATCCAGGCAGATGGGTGTCTCGAGTCGTTTTTGCAGCATGGAGTGATAGTAAAAATCGTCGTGCCATAGCGGCTGCTCGATCATTAACAGATCGAAGCGATCGAATTGGGTCAAGTGGTCCGCATCGCGAAGCCGGTAGGCGGAATTCGCGTCGACGCTCAACGAAATCCCCGGCCAGCGATGACGCACGCGCTCAAGAACATCAATGTCCCAGCCCGGCTTGACTTTCAGCTTGATGCGCTGATAACCGGCGGTGAGTTCGCGCTCGATGTTTGACATCAGATCGGCAATGGAAGGCTGAATGCCAAGCGACACTCCGCACGGAATCGATTCCTGCACGCCGCCGATCAGCTTGGCAAGCGAGATGCCTTCGCGCTGCGCTTCAAGATCCCAAATGGCATTTTCGAGCGCCGCCCTGGCCATCGGGTTACCGCGCACCTGGTAAAAGATGCGTGGGCACTGGCCACCATGTTCAGGATGTTCTGTATTGAGCATGGGGCCGAGTTCCTGGGTAATCACGGCCCAGGCGGTGTCAGTCGATTCTGCGGAGAAGAATGGCCTTTCGCCGGCGGTACACTCGCCCCAGCCGATGAGCCCCTCGGAATGTATTTCGACCAGCAGGATTCTCCTATTGCGGGTTATACCAAAACTGGTTTCAAACGGCCGCACCAGCGGCATGTGCACTTCGCGCAGAATGATTGCATCGATTCGCATAGTCGCTTCCTCAGGATCTCGATTACTGGTTCATTGCCGGGGATCAATTCAATTCAAGCTGGGCCAGCCGGCCTAGTTCGAAGACACCGTTTCCTTCGCTGTCGCGGGTAAAGCCAAGTACGGCCAAACCGCGTGAAAATGCTTCCTGAAATATGGTTCGATTCTCTGCCTGTACAGCCAGGGCCCGTTCTCTTCCCGCCTCTGTGGACTTCCACTCGTAAATGGAAGCGGGGACTTTGATGCGCTCTTCGATCGCGTGCGTAACTGCTGAGCGCCCGGAGATTATCGACTGGACTCTTCCTGAATCGAGCCACCATTCGGCCAACAGTCGATCCGTGGGCAAACCACCCTGCAGACGAGATGAGGATACACCATAGAAATCAGGACGGTAGCTGCGAACGATGGTTCCGAGCCGGTTGATATTTAAAAATGCGTTTTTTATCTCAAGCGGATCGAAGGTCCATTCGATATGGCGGATACCGCGCGAAAGGGCCTCACGTCGTTGTTCCAGCTTAAGTTCGCGGCCAAGTCCTCGATTCCGCCAGGCTTGTTTTACGGCCAGCATATGCGAATGCAAATATGCTTGCGGCAGTCCCAGCCCGACCTTCACGCCGGGCAAAGAAAAGACAAAACCTACAAGCGATTTTGCGCCGCCGCCGGCAATATCTTTGTCGAAGGCGCCAATGACCTGTCCACCGATCGATTGTCCCACCAGAAATCCCTTGCGCGGAATAATGTCGGTATTGTCGTAACCCCACGTTTCGATCTGGAGTTCGACGCACGCCTCGAGTTCGTCGAAGCCCTGGCAGGGGCGAATTTCGATCATGTCCCTGCTCCTTGCAAGCTTGTCAACATTCTCAATACGTTCCGTCAACGTGGTGCCGGGCGCCAAGCTTCTGCTTGGCTTGTGACCAAAGCGCCTCCAACTCATCGGGCGATAACTCCTCAAGCGGCCGACTTGCTGCGCGCTCCATCTCCCTGAAGCGCTCGCGAAATCTCAAGTTGCATCCGCGAAGCGCCATCTCTGCATCGACGCCGAGATGCCGTCCCAGGTTCACCACGGTGAACAACAGGTCGCCAAGCTCGGCCTCGACTGCGGGTTTACGTGTGGGATCGTTCGACGATGCTTCCGCTTCAAGCTCTCTGGTTTCTTCTTCCAGCTTCGGCAGCAGTTCTCGCCAGCTTGGCCAATCAAAGCCGGACTTCTGCGCTTTGGCGCCGAGCTTTGCCGCCTCAGCCAAGGCCGGCATTGCGCGTTGCACGCTGTCGAGCCGCGAAGCAGCTTCTGCTTGCGGGCCGGCTTGTGCTTCCTTCTTACGATTCTCTGCCTGCTTGATTTCTTCCCAGTTGCGCAGCACGGCGGCCGACGAGCCTTCTACCGCCGCGTCAACATCTGCTTCATTTCCTGCAGCTTTTGAAGCTTCTTCACCGAACACGTGCGGATGCCGTCGAATGAGCTTGCGGTTGAGGTGGTCAAGCACCTCGGCAATGGTGAAGTGGCCTTCGTTGGCAGCCATCTCCGCGTAAAACAGCACCTGCAACAGCAGATCGCCAAGCTCTTCTTCAAGATGCGGAAAATCGCGGCGCTCGATGGCGTCGAACACTTCGTAAGCCTCTTCAAGCGTGTATTTGCGAATGGTGTCGAAGGTTTGTTCGCGATCCCACGGGCAGCCGCCGGGCGCCCTGAGCCGCGCCATGATGGCTGCGGACTGCTTGAACAGTTCGGCCGCACGCGCGGGATCGGTCTTGCACTGTGAAGTGGGAGTTTCGACCGTGGAGCTTTCGGCGGGAAGGTCCATGCACCTTCAGTCTAACCCCGACGCCGAGCAGATTGTCCCACAGCCCCACCTCCCGAATCGTATACTCAACCCACGCATGATTCGCACGCTCGTTACCGTTTTTGCCGGATTGCTTGGGCTGGCCTTCGGCAGCTTTCTGAACGTTTGCCTGAGCCGCTGGCCGGAAGACGAGAGCGTTGTGCAGCCGCGCTCGCACTGCCGCGATTGCACGCACACGCTGGCCTGGTGGGAGAATATTCCGCTGCTGAGCTGGGTTGTGCTGCGCGGGCGATGCCGTGAATGCAAGGCGTGGATCGGGTTGCGGTATCCGGTGGTGGAATTGGCGGTGGGGGTGTTGTGGGCTTACACGGCGTGGAATTCAACTCCCGAACTTTGGGACCGACACTCGCCAACCATGGTCCTAGCTCCCGATATGCTGGCAATCATTGGAACCATGATCTTCTATTGGATGCTTGTGGCATTGGCAGCACTTGATGCGGAGAATCTCTGGCTACCGAACATGCTTACACTTCCGGGAATGGTAATTGGGCTTCTATTTGCAATCGCCAAGGCCACTCTCATTGCTTTGTCACCTGATCACGGCACCGTTAACCCAATCGCGGCTATTTGGTATGAAGTAAAACCCGTATTATTTTGGACAATCGTCGCCATCTTCCTCTCTGCTGGCCTGCTCCTGCTGATTCGCTGGCTTTACTGGATCATTCGCCATCGCGAAGGGATGGGGCTGGGCGACGTGAAGCTGATGGCGATGCTTGCTGCATGGCTGGGGCTGCCGGCGACGCTGCTCGCATTCTTTATTGGCTCGATGCTGGGCGCAATTGCGGGGCTGGTGGTGATTGCGATTCCGGCGGCACGCGATGAGGGGGAAGGCTGGGCGCATACCAAACTTCCGTTCGGTACATTTCTCTGTATCGGCGGCATCGTGAGCAGCCTTTGGGGACAGTCCATCATTACTGCTTATCTGCATGCCATCGGTTTGTAGCAGGTTCGTTCTGAACGAAGCCCATCGAGATTGGCGTTTGTGGTGCGAGAACTGCGAATGGTAGGTCTGGGACTGTGGCTTCCCACCCTTCGCAAAGAACGCGAAGGATGGGGCACCCGGCGGTTGTGCGAGAACTGCAAATGGTTGGTAAGGGTCTGTGGTATCCCACCCAAACTCATTGGTGTGGCTGGGCGGGGACAGACGCTGGCGTTGCGTTGGCAAACTCCGGCTCTTTCAAGGCCTTTTTCGCCTCTTTGGCGTGCTTGCTATCGGGGTCGTACTCGATGACTTTCTGGTAGTTGGCGCGCGCTTTGGCGTAGTCGCCCATATGACGCTGGCTCTCTGCCAGGCCCCAATAAACCTCAGGATCTTCAGGCGAGAGCACCAGCGCGGATTCGAAGCGCGACAGGGCGGCGCGCCAGTTTTTGTTGTCCAGGTAATACTTGCCGACGCTGATGTCCTGGGCGGCGGTTTCTTTCGGCGGTCCCACAGGTTCGTCGCTGCCCTTTTTATTCTTTTTGCCTGGCTCGTCGCCACCCGCAGGAGGGAGAATACTGTCGAGCGAACCAGAGTTCGAACTCGATACCTGGCCACCAAAGTCTCCGCCGGCACTGACCTGATCGGGGCTCGCCACCGGATCGGTATCGGGGGGTACAGCGTAGTGCGAATCTTCAATCTGGTCCGCAGATGAGGTTGGGGAGTGCTGGGGCACATTGGGCTCGGGGTCTTCGTGCGAAGGCATCACGGGCACGTTCGTCGTATCGGTCGGGAATGGGTTCGCATCTGGCGCGGGCGTTTGCGCCGGTTTGGGTTGCTGCGCCGGTTGGGCGGCCTGCTTGCCCTGGCTTGATGCGGCTCCGCTGTTGCCCTGCTGGCCATGCGCGCCTGGCACAAACAAGCAGCCCGCCAGCACCAGCACTGTTCCAATTCCCCGATTCATTCGAGTTTCCCTCAATACGTCCCTTACTCTTCGATGTTACGATGCGGCCATAAGGCAATTTCCCAAATCACGATTGGTGACGCGACTTGAATACGATTTTGCGCCAAAGGAAAGCATCGCACACTTCATGGGACTGATCATTCGCTCTTCAGCCATTCATGCCGCCGGCTGCTACACCACCACAGCCATCCGCAAAGGCGCGCACGTTATTGAATACACCGGCCATCAGCTCACCAAAAGGCAGGCTGACAAGGCGTACGACGAGTCGCCCATCACCTACTTGTTTGGACTCGGCAAGGGGGATATTGTGATCGATGGCCACTCCATGGCCATGTTCATCAACCACAGTTGCGACCCCAACTGCGAGACCGAAGAAGAAGATGGCCATGTGTGGATCAAGGCCATCCGCAACATAACCCCGGCCGAAGAGATTACCTACGACTATTGCCTTTACGACGGCGGCGATGACGAAGCCATCTGTAACTGCGGGACCGGCAAGTGCCGCGGGACCATGTATTCGGCTGAAGAGGTAAAGCGCCGCAAAGCCGCCCAGCGGAAGGCGAAGAGCAACGGCCACAAACGCGGCTAGCTGGCTCACATCAGGCGCAGCGCATCCACATCCACAATCATGTTGCGCCGCGGAACTCCGGCTTGATCCGCATACGCCATCATGTTTTTCAGCGCTTCGTTGAGCGCTTTTCGCGAGGCCGCTTTCAAAATCATGTGGAAGCGGTACACGTTCTTGATGCGCGCAATTGGTGCGGTACACGGCCCCAGCACCCGCACAGGTCCGCCGGCGAGGCTCTCGATGAGATGTTTGCCAAGCATCGACGACCATCCGGCTGCTTCTTCAAGTTTTGGCGACTGCACCAGCACATTGGCCAGCACGCCGAAGGGCGGATAGTGCATCCATCGCCG
>Ga0265316_10006304_pt1 | contig 11357 bp, 12 predicted proteins | sample 4522metaG_FD_202092 | JGI IMG/M metagenome (GOLD analysis project Ga0265316, IMG submission 202092) | Rhizosphere microbial communities from Carex aquatilis grown in University of Washington, Seatle, WA, United States - 4-5-22 metaG | ecosystem: Host-associated > Plants > Roots > Rhizosphere >...
CGCGGGCCACCGTCTCAATCGGTTTGCCCGGTTCGTAGACCGGCTGTGTCAGAATCCCCGGATTGGCCAGCTCGGCAAAAGTCATGCGCTCAAACCATGCGGGCCATGGCGCGGATTCAAACCAAATCCTCTCACTTCGTCCGGCCGGGCACGCGCACGCACTTCATCCCCGCCGCCGCCGCCGCCTGAAAGCCCGGCTCCGCATCCTCGAACACCAGGCAAAGCTCCGGGGCCACGCCCATCTTCTCCGCCGCGAGCAAAAACATGTCGGGCGCGGGTTTGCCGTGCTGCACGTCCTCCGGCGTCACGACCACCGGAAAGAGGTGGTCGATTTTCATCAATTGCAGGGTCTTCATGACCACCGGCCGCGGCCCGCCCGACGCCACGCTCAAGGGCACCCGGCCCTGCTGCTGGCGCGCAAAATCCACCACCGGGGCGATGACCTTCATCTCCGCCTGCATCTTGAGGAAAATCTCCTCCTTCTGGTGAAACACCCGTTCCACATCGATCTTCAATCCGTAGTGTTGGGCCATGACGGCGGCGACTTTCCGCGTGGGCATCCCGCCGAGGGAGTAGAACAGGTCCTCGCTCAATTCGCCGGACAGGCCCGCGTGTTTCATCGCCTCGTTCCAGGCGCGGAAATGCAGCGGCATCGTGTCGACGAGCGTGCCGTCGCAGTCGAAAATATAACCGGCAAACGGGCCGGACGGAATGTCGAGTTTCATGCGAAAACGTTCAGCGAAACGTCTGCCCGCTTCCGTGCAACCGTAAATACCCGCCCGGGCCAGACCCGCTTTGTTCTCTGGAAGCGGGGTGAGGGTACCCCGCCCACAAAAGCATTCGAGACGACCAAGCCTCGACGTTGCTAAGCTTTGAGCTCCAGCCGGCGCTTCCACGCCAACGCCACGCTGACCAGTCCGATCAACGCCGGTACCTCCACCAGCGGCCCGACCACCGCCGCAAACGCCGCTCCGGAGGCCAGACCGAACACGCCGACCGCCACGGCGATCGCCAGCTCGAAATTGTTGCCCGCCGCCGTGAAAGCCAATGTCGCCGACCGCGCGTAGTCCGCGCCGGCGCGCACCCCCATCCAAAACGTGGCGAAAAACATGATCGCAAAATAGACGAGCAGCGGCACCGCGATGCGCAACACGTCGAGCGGAATCCGCAGGACCGTGTCGCCCTTGAGGCTGAACATCACGAAAATCGTGAAGAGCAGCGCCGCCAAAGTGAGCGGGCTGATCAGCGGGATGAATTTCCCGTCGTACCACGCGACCCCGCGCGGCCCGCGCCGCAGCGCCACACGCCCGAGCCAGCCGGCCAGGAACGGAATCCCAAGATACACAAACACGCTCTGCGCCACACTCCAGATGGTGATGCTCGACAGATCGAGCGCACCGAGTTCCACCCCCACCAGCGGCGGCAGGACCTTCAGGAAAAGCCATGCCAGCGGCGCATAGCAAAAAACCTGGAAGAGGGCGTTAAACGCCACCAGCCCCGCGCAATATTCGCGGCTGCCGCCGGCCAGATCGTTCCAGACGATCACCATCGCAATGCACCGCGCCAGACCGATGAGCACCAGCCCGGCGAAATACTCCGGCTGATGTCGCAGGAAGATTACTGCCAGGACGAACATCAACACGGGCCCGAGCAGCCAGTTTTGAAATAGCGACAGGCCCAGCACCCGGCGGTCCCGAAACACATCGCCCAACTCCTCGTAGTGCACCTTGGCCAGCGGCGGATACATCATGACGATCAGCCCGATCGCGATCGGCACCGAGGTCGTGCCGATGCTCCACGCCGTCAGCGCCCGCGGCAGCGCCGGCAGGAAACGCCCAGCCAGCAGCCCGGCGGCCACCGCGAGAAAAATCCACAGGGTCAGGTAACGGTCCAGGAACGACAGTCGGCCCAGCAGCGGATGCTTTTCCGCGCTCATCGCTTCATGGCCGCCTCGCCCTCGAGCCGGTGCTGTTCGCCGATCGCCTGCACCGTCAGCGGGGTGAGCTTGTCGTCGGGAAAGGCGCAGAACAACTCCACCCGCCGGCAGATTTGCGACGCCACGTTGACGAAGAAAGTGTATTTCTCCTCCTCGGTGCCCCCGGCCGCCGCCGGATCGGGAGACCCCCAGTGCGCAATCACCGGCTGGCCCGGCCAGACAGGACAGGCCTCGCGGGCATTGTCGCAGACCGTGATGACGAAATCGAACTTCACCTCCTTGAGCTCATCCCACGACTTCGACCGCGCCCCGCTGGCATCCAGGCCGTATTTTTCGCGCAGCACGCGCACGGCAAGCGGATTGACGCGTCCGGTCGGATCCGAACCGGCGCTGTAAACATCGAAACGGCCGTGGCCCTTGGCCCGGAGCAAATATTCGCCCAGGATCGAACGGGCGGAATTGCCCGTGCAGAGGATGAGAACTTTGAAGGGAGGTTTGGTGTTCATGGAAATGAGTCGGCCGGATCAACAGCACCCGCCGGCGGCCGCGCCGCGCGCCGACGGCACGCATACGTCCTTGGCCAGGCAGTCCGTGTGCTTCGGGCCAAGCTGGATCACCAGACGGTCTGCCTCAGCAACGGCCGAAACGACCTTCAGCTGGACGACGTTGCACGCCTCGTACTCAAGTTCCACCGGGAGATCAGCCCCGCGCAGAACCGGCTCGGCGTGCACCAGGGCCTTGAGGAGTTTCCCGCCTGTTAGGCGATGATCGAGGTCGTCGCCCACCCAGGTCTGGAGCAAGCAGATCACGGTTTGCCGCACCGTCCCGCCGCAATCCACGAAATCGCGCTGCACCCGCCCGACCTCGGTCACGTGGAAATGCGCCTCGATCGGCTCGCCGTCCGGCCAGACGAGGGTAACTGGCAGTTGCGGAGCCGTCGCCAATGCGGCACGGAGGGCGGAAACGGTCAGCCCGGAAACATCGGCCGTGGATTCGTTGGTTGTCATGGATAAATTCAACAGCATCGCCGTCCGGCCGCGCGTCCGGGTGCGACCGGAGAGCAGGCGAGATCGAGCCGGTGCAACCGACCGAGATCGCGCCGGAACACCACATCTTCGCGAACGCAGTCCTGCAAGCAGGCGAGATTCTTCGCGAGTTCGCACGGCGGCTTGTCCGGCAGCCGGTAGACCATCCAGTTGCCGGCGCGCTCGACCTCGACCAGCCCGCGTTTCCGGAGGTACGAAAGATGCTTGGAAATCTTGACCTGCGGCTCGCCGAGAATCCGCTGGAAATGACAGACGCAAAGCGGTCCCGCTCCCAGCAGGTTGAGCACCCGCAGCCGGGTGCGATCGCACAGGCATTCGTAGATTCCGATCAGTTCCACGCCCAAACTATATTCCCATATCGGAATATAAATCAAGCCAAGAGCAATCGGTCACCCGATTGTAACGGGACTTTTCCGGTGGCTCGACCCCGGCCCGGCTCAGCGCCGGGTGCCGCGGGTCAGCCGGCTCTTCGGCTTTTCCGGGGCCACCTGCGGCATGCCGCCGCCGTCGAAGATGCCCGAGTAGGTGTAGTTGAACCCGTCGACCTTCTTCCACTCGATGCTCATCCCGATGAACCGCTCGATGCTGCGCGCGTCGCGCCAGGTTTCCTCCGTCACGAGCGTGAAGGCGTCGCCGGTCTTCTGCGCCCGGCCGGTGCGGCCGATGCGGTGGACGTAGTCCTCCGGATTTTCCGGGACGTCGAAATTGATGACGTGCGAAACGTCGGCGATGTCGAGGCCGCGCGCCACCAGGTCGGTGGCCACGAGCACCTCGTACTTGCCGGACTTGAAGCCTTTGAGCGCATCCGTGCGCTCCTGCTGGCTGCGGTCGGCGTGCATCACCGCCACGGTGTGGCCGGCCTGATTCAACCGGCTGGCCACATAGTCGGCCCCGGACTTCGTGCGCGAGAAGATGATCACACTGTGGTACTGCGTCTGTTCGAGGAGATGGGCCAGCAGTTCGAATTTCTGCGCCTGCACTACCGGATAAAATGCGTGCGTGATCGTCTCAGCCGTCGAGCGCTCACGGCTCACCGCGATCTTGAACGGGTCGCGCAGCGCCCACGCGGCCAGCTGTTCGATCTCCGGCGGAAGGGTGGCGGTGAAGAAGAGTGTCTGGCGGTCCTTCGGCACTTTGGCGACGATGCGCTTCACGTCGGGCAGGAAACCCATGTCGAGCATCCGGTCCACTTCGTCGAGCACGAGGATGTCAATGTGGTCGAGACGCACCTCACCCTGTTCCATGTAGTCGAGCAACCGGCCCGGCGTCGCGGCCAGCACGTCCATGCCGTGCGCCAGATCCTCGCGCTGCTTGCCGTAGCCCACGCCACCGTAGACGACCGTCACGCGCAGATCGGTGTACTTGGCAAATTTCTTGAACGCCTCCTCCACCTGCACGGCGAGTTCGCGCGTGGGCTCGAGGATGAGAACGCGCATCGCGCCGTGCCGTTCGAGGTGCTGCAAAATGGGCAGGGCGAAAGCGGCGGTCTTGCCGGTGCCGGTCTGGGCGGAGCCGATGACGTCGCGGTTGGCGAGCACGGCGGGAATGGCCTGCACCTGGATGGGGGTGGGCGTCTCGTAACCCATCTCCTGCACGGCGTAAGCCAGCCGGTCGTTCAGGCCGAGCGCCGTGAAGGCCGTGTCCATCTTCGGGACTTCCGGCAGGGGCTTCGGCGGCTGGGCCGCGCGCGGGATGTGGGCCGGCTTGGGCGGCGCCGGAGAATGCGCGGGACGCGGGGTGTGGTGCGGCGCGTGCTGGCCGGGTCTGGCCCGCGGCGCGGCCGGACCGCCCTGCGGCGCCGCCGGACCTTTCCGCTCGTGACGCGGGTGCCCCCCTTGGCCGGCCGGCCGGCCCTGTTTTTGGCCATGGCTGGGCTTGGCTTCGGACCGGCTGGCGGCCGGTTTAGCCGGTTTGAAGGTCTGCCTGATCTTGGAAAGGAGCTTGCGGAGCATGAATGTCGGCTCCGCTTATCGCGGGCGCCGCGGCGCATTGCAATCCTGCAAAAAAAACGTTCCTGTCGCCTCCCAGAGACAACCCCGGTCCCCGCGGGTTCAGAGGCGCGACTTGATCTTTTCCAAAATGACCGTGGACATCTCCTGATCACCAATCAAACCGACGCGAATCTGCACCTTGGTCGACTTGTCATCCAGTCTGCTCAGATCGACCTCGACCTTCTTATCGAGCGCCGTGTGGAAGATGAAGACCGCCTTCAGGGCATCCTTGTTTTCGCTGACCTTCACGAATTCAAGCTGTTTGAGCGCCTCCCGGGTGGCATCCACAACTCTTTCGTAGTCGTTGCCCAGCGTCGCCTCCAGCTCTCCGCGCACATAAGCCACCGCTCCCGCACCGGCCGCACCGGCCGCAACCAAAAAGCAGCCCGACAAGGCCGGCATCAGGGCGAGTGAAAACACGAGGCCGGCCAGGGTCAGCGGACGGCAAAACGCGAGAGCAGACGATTTTGTTGTCATGGATGTTATCGGGGTAGAGACAGCCCGGCGCCGATTTTGCTCCCCGCCAATTTGTCGGGATTTTCGGCCCCGCCCTCATTTTCCCTTCCCGTTGCCGCCCCGCCCCTCCACCCGGGCCAATGCCCGGAGCCGGCAACCAATCATCCTGGAACGCACCATTGAAACGCGGAGGACGGGGAGCGCGCAGTGAAAACCTTGAATGTTTACTGCCCGTCGGCACTCACCAGCCGAGGGAATGTCCGCCTGGTTTCGTTCGCGGTTCTTCCGGCAGATTTTGGGCTTTTTGTGGCCATTCCTTTTGTGGAATTCAGGATCACGATGTTCTTAATAGGAACAAAACCGCGGGCCCTGGGCGGCGATGGATCGCGCAATCAGGTTCGCCTTGCGCGGCGGGGTCCGCCTCACTCGGGGCATGTCCACCACGATCCGGCCGGCCCAGCCCGGAGATGTCGCCCTGATCCTCGATTTCATCCGGGGACTCGCCGCGTACGAAAAGCTTTCGCACGAGGTCGAGGCCGACGAGGCGAAACTCACCCGCACGCTTTTCCCGGCCACCGGCCACGCCCCGGCGGCACATTGCGTCCTGGCTGACTGCGCCGGCGTACCCGCAGGCTTTGCGATTTATTTCTTCAACTATTCCACTTTCCTCGCCCGGCCTGGCCTCTACCTGGAGGATCTGTTTGTGAAGCCCGAGTTTCGTGGCCGCGGTCTGGGCAAGGCGCTGCTCCTGCACCTCGCCCGCCTCGCCAACGAGCGGGGCTGCGGCCGGATGGAGTGGAGCGTGCTCGACTGGAACCAGCCCGCGATCGACTTCTACGAATCGCTCGGCGCGCGCCGCATGCGCGAGTGGCAGATCTGCCGGCTCGCCGGTCCCGCCCTCGCCCAGTACGCGAAATCGGTTTGATTTCGCGACCGGCCCGGATTCCATCCGCGCGATGACCGCCCTCCCCCCGGCCCCGGCGGCCTGGCACCTCGCCCAGGTGAACATCGCCCGCATGCTCGCCCCACTCGACTCGCCGGTGATGGCGGGTTTTGTCGCCCGGCTCGACGAACTCAACACCCTCGCCGACTCCAGCCCGGGTTTCCTGTGGCGTTTTCAAAACGAAAGCGGCAACGCGACCTATCTGCGCCCGTACGACGACGACCGCGTCCTGTTCAACATGTCCACCTGGACCACACCGGAGCTGCTCAAGGCCTACGTCTACCGCACCGCTCACGCGGAAATGATTCGCCAGCGCCAGCAGTGGTTCGAACACCTGAGCGACGCGGTCCTGGCCCTTTGGTGGGTTCCGGCCGGACACCGACCGACGGTCGATGAAGCCAAGGAGCGTCTGGAACACCTCCACCGCCACGGCCCCAGCGCGCAGGCTTTCGGCTTCCGCGGGATTTTTCCAGCGCCAGTCTGACTTCCGCCGATACGGACTCAGGCAGTCGCCGGGAGGCAAACTCGGTAGGTGGCGGGCCGGTCCCGCCACTTCTTGTTGCGCGGCAAGCGCGCAATCTACTTCCGATTGCTCACTCCCAACGCTCTCTACCACCGCGGCGGTCTTCATTGATCGAACGAATCGTCGCGGCCGTCTCCGGCCCCACAGGCGCACCGGATTCCGTGCGGCACAGACCGATGAAGCTCGCCATCACCGGCCTTGCCACCAATCGAAAACCGAGTCCAGCCACAGGGCCCCAGCCATCCAAAATCAAAAATGAACTTCCCGCTCTACTGGGTCGACGCCTTCGCCACCGAGGTTTTCGCCGGCAATCCGGCCGGCGTCGTGCCGCTGGCCACGTGGCCGGCGGACGAGCTGATGCAGCGCATCGCCTTTGAACACGGGCTGGCCGAGACGGCCTTCTTCGTGCCGGTCGCGCCGGGCCGCTACCATCTCCGCTGGTTCACGCCCGCGGTTGAGGTCGAACTCTGCGGCCACGCCACGCTCGCCAGCGCGCACGTGTTGTTCACGCAACTCGGGTTCACCGGCGACCGGATCACCTTCGTTTCGCGCAGCGGCCCGCTCACGGTCGCCCGTCTGGCCGACGGTCGCCTCGAGTTGGATTTTCCCGCCCGACCCGCCACGCCGACCGCCGCTCATGAGTTGCTTTCTCGCGGACTGGGTCGCGAACCAGAAGCAGTCCTCGCCACCAAGGCGTCGTGGCTGTGCGTCTATCCTCAAGCGGACGACGTTCGCTCGCTCCGGCCCGATCACGCGCTGCTCGCCCGGGTCACCCCGGGCCGGATGATCGTCACCGCCCCGGGAGAGGATTGCGATTTCGTCTCTCGCTTCTTCGCCCCCGACGCAGGCATTCCCGAGGACCCGGTCACCGGCGGCGCCCACACCACGCTGATCCCGTACTGGGCGCAGCGTCTCGGCAAAACCAAGCTGCACGCCCGCCAGGTCTCTGCGCGCGGCGGGGAACTCTGGTGCGAACTGCGCGGCCCCCGCGTCGGCATCGCCGGCCACGCCGTGCTGTATTTGCGTGGCGAGATCACGATCTAAGCCGCCGGCGGGCGGGCCGGTTGTAGGCTTGTAAACTGTAACTGAGTCACTACCTGTCTGGGTTAACTGTAATGGTATCAATTTGCCCGTGCTGCGGCTGTTGGGCCGGGGCGGTTTCGGGTACATTCCAGCTTCCTCCTCCACGCCATGATCCAAACTGCCGCCGAACCCAGGTTGCCCGCACCGGCCAAGACCGCCGCTCGTGCGTCCGCCCCGACCGCCACCCGCCCCGTTCCCCCGGCGGCCGGCCGCGCCGCCTCCCAGCCGCTTTATGCCGAGCTGGCCGACTCGCTCCAGAGCCTCGTCGAGCAGGGCACCCTGCGCCCGGGTCACCGCGTGCCCTCGGTCCGCATCATGTCGCGCCAGCGCAACGTCAGCATCGCCACCGTCCTCCAGGCCTACACCGTCTTGGAAAATCGCGGCTACCTCGAGGCGCGCCCGCAGTCCGGCTACTACGTCCGGCCGCGCCCGCCGAATCTCGCACCGGAGCCCCGCATGGCCCGGCCCATGGCCAAGCCGTCCTACGTCGGCGTCAACGACCTGACCGCCGAGGTGATGGAATTCGCCCTGGATCCGACTTATGTTCCGTTTGGCTCGGCCTGCCCGCACCACAGTCTTTTTCCCACCAAGAAGCTCGCCCGTATCATCGGCTCCGTGGCCCGGCGCGACCCGTCCCTCATCGTGCGTTCCAGCCTGAACCACGGCTATGAACCGCTCACGCGCGAAATCGCCCGCCGTTACCTTCAGGCCGGCGTGCCGATCGGCCACGACGAGCTGGTCGTCACCACCGGCTGCACCGAGGCGCTCAACCTCTGCCTGCGCGCGGTGACGAAGCCCGGCGACACGGTCGCGATCGAAACCCCCGCCTATTTCGGATTTCTGGAAATCATCCAGAGCCTCAACCTGCGCGCCCTCGAAATTCCGACCTCCTCGCGCGAGGGCATCTGCCTGGACGAACTGCGCGACGCCATCGAGCAGAACGACATCAAGGTCGTGATGCTCATGCCAGGCCTGCACAACCCGCTCGGCTCGGTCATGCCCGACGCCAAGAAGGAACGGCTCTACGACCTGCTGTGCGAATACGACCTGCCGGCCATCGAGGACGACATTTACGGCGACACCCATTTCGGCGAAATCCGGCCGAAGCCGCTCAAGGCGTGGGATCGCGACGGCCGCGTGATGCTCTGCTCGTCGTTTGGCAAGACGCTCGCCCCCGGCCTGCACGTCGGCTGGTCGGCGCCGGGCAGCTATCTCGAACGTGTGCGCCGGCTGAAGTTCACCAACACGATGGGGACGCCCGTGCTGTTGCAGAAGGCCCTCGCCGAATTTCTGCGCGACGGCGGCTACGACCATCATCTCCGCTCGCTTCGTCGCGCGTACCAGCAGCACTTGCACTGCTTCGCGCAGGGCATGCAAAAATCTTTTCCCGAAGGCACGCGCTACAGTCGGCCGCAAGGGGGCAATTTCATCTGGGTCGAGCTGCCGGCCCGCGTCGACACGCTCCGGCTTCGTCGCGACGCGCTCAAGCATCGCATCAACATCGCCCCCGGCAGCCTCTTTTCGGTGAAGGACCGCTACCGCCACTGCCTGCGCATGAGCTGCAGTCTGCCTTGGTCCGACGAGATCGAGGCGGCCGTGCGCACGCTGGGCGATCTGATCAAGCAACAGCTGTGATAGCCCGGACAGGAGCGGCTTTATGCCGCGATTCTGCCCAGCCATCGCGGCGTAAAGCCGCTCCTACATCGGAATCACCCGCTCGTTTTTCGCTCTTTGCCCTCATCGTTCCAATCGCTCTCGTTCCCTTCAATCGGAGCCTTTCTCCCTCTGCCGTTTTTCGACAGAACGATAACCATACACGCCAACCAAACCACTCCTCGCTTCTCGCCTCGCCACCGCCCGTCGGGCTCCGGCGGGTCACTCTCACTTCCGTCATGTCCGCCTCATCCAGTTCACCCAGTCGCGCCGCGCTGATCGCCGGCTTCGCCACGATCTACCTGGTGTGGGGTTCAACGTACCTGGGCATTCGCATCGCGGTTGAGACGCTTCCACCTTTTCTCATGGCCGGCGCGCGATTCCTCGTCGCGGGGGCGATCCTCGGCGGCTTCATTGCCTTCACCCGCGGGTTCAAGGCCACGGCCCGCCAGTGGCGCGACAACGCCCTGATCGGCGGCTTTCTCTGCCTGGGCGGCAACGGGCTGGTTTCCTGGGCCGAACAGACGGTTCCTTCCGGCATTGCCACGCTCATGGTCTCGGTGGGCCCGCTCTTCATCGTGTTGCTCGACTGGCTGGCGCATGCGTTTTTCCGCGATGGCCAGCGCGGCTCCCGGCCCAACACTCTCACGTTCACCGGCCTCGCGGTCGGCTTCGCCGGTCTGGTGCTGCTGGTCGGGCCGAGTGTGCTGAGCGAAGGCGCGGGCCATCTGGAAGGCAGCCGGGTGCTGGGCCTCCTCGGCGCCTGCCTGTTCTGGAGCACGGGCATGATCTACACGAAATACGCCCGCGAGCCGGCCGAGACCTTCACCGGTTCCGCCATCCAGATGCTTTGCGGCGGCATCTGGCTTTTCGTCGTCAGTTTGCTGACCGGCGAGTTGTCGCACTTCAACCCGGCCTGTCCGTCCGTTCGGTCGGCGCCTGGGCTTATCTGGTCGCGGTGGGATCGCTGGTCGGCTTCACCACCTTCGTCTGGTTGATGAAACACAGCACGCCGACGCGCGTCTCGACCTACGCCTACGTCAACCCGATCGTCGCCGTCTTCCTCGGCTGGCTCGTGCTGCACGAGCCCGTGAGCCCGCGCATCTTTCTCGCCGCCGCCGTGATCATCACCGGCGTGGTCATCATCACCGTGGCCAAGGGCTGCAAGCCCGCGACCAAGGCGCCACCGGTTTCCGCCCCGGTCGAGTCCGCTCCGGCCAAACAAGCCGGTTGACCAACCGCGGCACGCCGTCCTTAGCTCTGCCATGTCCCGCCTTGCCCTCATCGGAGACTACAATGCGCAGGTCCTTGCCCACCGGGCGATTCCTCCGGCGCTGGAACTGGCGTGCGCCGCTCTCGGGGTGAAATTGGAGTGGGAATGGATCGGCACCGACCAAATCCATGACGCCGGGCCGCAGCTCGCGGGTTTCACCGGCATCTGGGTGGTGCCCGCGAGTCCGTACAAAAACATGGACGGCGCCCTGGCCGCGATCCGTCAAGCCCGCGAAAACCGCGTGCCCTTTCTCGGCACCTGCGGCGGATTCCAGCACGCCCTCATCGAATTCGCCCGCGATGCCGCCGGCATCGGTGGAGCCGATCACGCCGAAACGGCCCCCGGCACAAGTAACCCAACAGGTTACTCTGGTTCGGGGCGGGAACGCGACTTGGTTGTCACCAAGCTGGCCTGTTCGCTGGTGGGGCAGTCCGAGGTCATCACCTTCACTCC
>Ga0265316_10006307_pt1 | contig 11355 bp, 13 predicted proteins | sample 4522metaG_FD_202092 | JGI IMG/M metagenome (GOLD analysis project Ga0265316, IMG submission 202092) | Rhizosphere microbial communities from Carex aquatilis grown in University of Washington, Seatle, WA, United States - 4-5-22 metaG | ecosystem: Host-associated > Plants > Roots > Rhizosphere >...
CTTGCGGATATGGGGATTATCTAATCCCGCTGATACCATTCATATCACTCTTTTCGTTCAGCCTCCAGCATATCGCGGAGGGTCTTTTTCAGGGCGATTTTCGGTTTCCACCCGGTCAGTGTGGTCATCATCGTATTGTCACTTTTCTGCGAAGGGATTGGAATTTCCGGTGGGGTGATGGGCAGCTGGATCCTGTAGTGATCTCCGGTAATCTCCTCAATCAGGGTAATGATCTCCGAGACCGGATACGCATTTCCCGATCCGAGATTGAACGCTTTTCCGGAACAATCGGCTGTAAAGTCTGGGTACGTGAGGAGTGCCCAATATCCCCTTACAACATCACGGACATCGATGAGATCGCGGGCAGAAGAGACCTCCCAAAGGTCAATAGCTTCTCTCATGTTGTACTCAATTTCAATGACCTGTTTTACAATCCGGCCGCAGACAAACGATTCAGCCAGTCCGGGTCCGGCGAGATTGAAGGGCCGGGCAACAGATACTGCTCCTTGACGGTTACCATAGGAAAGGGACAGTGAGTCTTGCGCCATTTTACTCATACCATAAATGCTAAGGGGTTTTAAGGGAGTATTCTCGGCGATAGGATGATCTCCTGCGTTCCCATAAATTGCTGACGAGCTGATCACGAGGATCCGGCAGTCAGGGTTTGCCGCAAGGGTCGCATCCAGCAGGTTTTGCGTTCCCGATACATTTGTTGCATCCAGGGCTTCCGGAGTTCCGCGGGTGAGCCCGGCAAGGTGGATAACCGCATCCGGGCACACCGAAGCGAGTGATTCGCCGAGTTTCCTGCGGCCAAGCAGGTCAGATATCACGCAATGCGTGCGGGAGATGGGATGATCCCCCGGTGGATTGGACCGGACAAGTCCCGTGGGATCTGCCCCCGGCTGCCGTGACAGGAAATCCATCATGTACCTTCCGGTGAATCCGGAAGAACCGGTTACGAGAACTCTCATGGAAGGAATCGGTCTTTATAGCGTTCAAACTCCTCGATAGAGCGGGCATAATCATCCGGCCTGCCGATGTCAAGCCAGTACCCCCCGTGCGGGTAACTGAAAACAGGAGCTTTTGTCTCGGTCAGGGCATACATCAGCTGGTCAAAGCCGAATGGTTCGTTCTCCGGTACATACCCAAGGATCTTCTTTGAGAAGACGTAGATACCCATGCTGACATCAAAGTGGTAACTGGGTTTCTCGCGGAACGCGACGATCCGATCCTCCTCGTTCTTCTCGAGTACGCCGAAATCGATATAGACGTCCCGCTGGTACGTGGCAACAGTCGCGATAGCCTTGTTCTTCCGGTGGGATTCGATAAGTTTTGTATAATCAATGTCCGTAAGGATATCCCCGTTCATGACAAGAAACGTATCGTTCAGATCCTCGATGAGCCTCAATGGTCCGATCGTACCGAGCGGGGTCTCTTCGTGGGTGTAGGATATTTCGAGTCCCATCGTCTTGTTGCCGGTAAGATATGCGTGGATCAGCTCGTGAAGATAGCCGGTGCAAATCGTGACCTTCGAGAATCCGGCATGTTTCAGCTGACGGAGGATAACTTCGAGTATTGAGTAGTCCCCGATGGGCATCAGTGGTTTGGGAAGGACGGTAGTGTACGGCATCAGTCGCCTCCCTTTTCCCCCTGCTAAAATAATTGCCTGCATAGTGGTATCCCTATACTGTATACGAGCCAGGCTTATACGAAGCGATATGTTTCTTCATCCAGTCAATGGTCAGGGTGAGTCCTTTCTCGAGGGTGTACTCGGGCTGCCATCCGGCCAGCTCCTTTGCGAGACTGATATCGGAGAGGAGTTGCATCACCTCGCTCTTCTCCGGTCGCACGCGCTGCTGCTCGCAGACGATTGTTGCTTTAGGGTTCACCGTCCGGATTATGATATCGGCAAGTTCACCGATCGTGACCCCGCGCCCGGTCCCGGTATTAACGGTCATGCCGACCGTCCTTTTACTCTCAGCGAATTTGATGAACCCGTTTACGGTGTCGGCTACATACGTGAGATCGCGGACCGGTGTGAGGGACCCCAGTTTAACGGTCTTTGAGGTAAGGGCCTGGGTGATGATGGTGGGGATGACAGCCCTCGTCGACTGGCGGGGGCCGAAGGTATTAAAGGGGCGGATGGTCGTGACCGGAAGCTCAAATGAACAATAGAAGGATTCTGCTATCTTGTCGGCTCCGATCTTGCTGGCAGAGTACGGGGACTGGCCCTGGAGCGGATGCTTTTCGTCTATCGGGGTGTATTGGGCTGTGCCATATACCTCACTGGTCGAGGTGTGCACAACCCGGGTGACCCCTTCGTCGAGGCAGGCCTGCATGACATTGAGAGAACCTCGGATATTGGTATTGATGTAGGATTCCGGGGCAACATAGGAGTACGGGATTCCGATGAGGGCTGCAAGATGGAAGACATATTCTTTTCCGACAACAGCCTTCTTCACAAAGAGGGCATCGGTAACATCCCCGGCGATGACGGTGAGGTTCGGCGTTTCAGCTGAATAACGTCCTTCCAGCATCCCCCAGTCGTTGCGTGCATTGTAATGCACGAATGCCGTGACGTCTGCCCCTTTCTTCAAAAGCTCGTCGACAAGATGGCTGCCGATAAAACCCCCGGCACCGGTTACCAGCACCCGTTTGTCCTGCCACTTCATGATCTGTCCTGTTTATATGTTTTTATGAGTTCCTGATAATCTTTCTCTGCTCGTTCCATAAGAGTGTTCCATTTTCCGTTCTTTACTACTGTCTCCTGTGCTGCTGCCCCCATCCGGGCCCGCAGATTTGGATTCCGGGCAAGAGTAAGTATGGCGTCCGCAACCTGTTCCGGAGAGCGGGGTTCGATCAGGAACCCCGAAATGTCGTCGTTTACCCACTCAGGGATTCCCCCGACTGCTGTGGCAATGCAGGGAAGACCACTGGCCATCGCCTCCAGCACCGAGACCGGTGTCCCGTCGGATAGTGAGGTTGTGATGAAGATATCCGCCTTACGATAATCCGGGGGGACTTCGGAATATGCTGTCTTTTTCCTGAACGTGACCTTATCGGTCAGGTCAAGATTCGCGATCAGGTCCCGGATATACTGCTCCTCCGGTCCTTCCCCCTTGAGAGTCAGATGGAGTCGCGGGTCTTCGTTACATGCCTTTGCGAAACCCCGGACCAGTGTCTCGTTATCATAAACAGGAAAGAATCCACGGTTTGAAAAAACCTCAATCGTTGTATCATTACGTTCTTTTCGTTCTTCTCCCTGAACAAACAGGTCCGTATCGATACCAAAGGGGAGATAGCGGACTTTGGATTCCGGGATACCAAAATCCGCAATAATACGGTCCCTGATGTCATGGGATACCGCATACACGAGATTTGTCACCCTGAGGATTTTTCTGGTATAATAGTAAATGATCCTGCTTTTTTTTGGAAGGATCAGGATATCATCCCCCCAAGCGGATACGACTGTGGGAGTAAAGCTGAGTCCCGCAAGGTGGAATCCGTATTTGGCAATAAAATGGGCATGGATAAGATCAGGATGAGTCTCCTGAACGATCTTCCGGATCCGCACCTGGCGGGGGATGAATGCGAGATAGAGATTGTTCCATCGGGAAGAGAGCACATGCTCCGTTACCCCCGGCAGTGTCCGGTTCATGGGATCGTACGTGATCAGGTGCACCACATGTCCCTTCTGTGCGAAATATTCTGCCCACCGCTGGGTATGGATGCTGCGGCCGTCAGCGATGAGGAGAAGGATCATGTTGGGTGAACACCTTTTGGAATAACCTTCGAAAAGTTTTTTTCAGAAATAATGGATAAATCGGGCATATCCGTACATGTATATCAAAGATGATCCTTCTTATTTTGGTACCCCGGTGATCTTAAACGTTCTGACCTCTTCATCGTGGATCTGGTGATTCAGTTCCGGAAAATGAGCAGAATTCATTATACCCCACCTGAAATTCCCTTCCGCCATGGGTATATGGGCATATCAATAACCCTCTCTCCAAGGAAAAAACAGTACCCTTACCATCCTGCGGACGGGAGACCAGCTCATCAGCAGTCCTGCCGGCAGAATGACCAGGAGATCCCGGAGTTTACTCAACCACTGGCGCAGGGAAACCGGCTTTTCCAGTGTCCAGCACCCAAGAGAGAGCCCGGTAAATACCATCGGCGAGAACCCGGGCATGGCATCCCCCCGCGTAAAACCGGCGAACACGCAATCGTTGATATAACGTCGCTGTGCAGCAAGTAATTCCACGGAATAACGGTCAGATTCCGTTCCAAGATCAAGCGGGAGCTGGATAAACATCCTCAGCATATCAAGGTATCCCTGAGGCGATGAGAACAGGAACCGGAATGTTTCCGAATGCTCACCCTGGCGGTAATATACACACACCCCGCTAACAAATCCGATGTCATGACTCCGGGCAATTCGCAGCCACTGGTAATAATCTGATGAATAGGGATATTCCAGGCTGAATGGCCCCACTTCCCGGTAAATGTCGCGGAGAACCATAACTGACGGGCAGTTGATATATGAGCGGGTGGCGAGCAGACGCCGGAACCCTTCCGGTGCCGGGTATACGAGATCGGTATCACTGCATGCACAATCTTTTTCAAACGCTTCGCTGACAATGCGTGCACGGGTCGAGGTCATGACCACCGAGGGGTGATCCCGGAAGAATGCCACACACCTCGCGGTAAAGTCAGGATCGATGTAATCATCCGAGTGAAGGATGTGCAGGTATTTGCCGGTTGCCAGCTCGATGCAACGATTACAATTGCCGAAAAGGCCGAGATTTCTCTCGTTTTTTACATAGGTAAGTCGTTCATCGGCATATGCGGCAACGACCTCATCCGTATTATCGCCGGATGCATTATCAACAACGATCACCTCGATGTTCCTGTAGGTCTGGCCAAGCGCACTCTCAATTGCTTTGCCGATCATCCCCGCCCGGTTGTAGGTGGGGATACAGATGGAAACAAGGGGCTCATCGTGCATGGTTCATTCCCGTGGGTATTGTATAATAATGTCACCGTGTCGTGAGATTGAGGTGAACTGCATCATTGCGTATCCTTGTGGAAGAAGTCCCTGAACCACGCAACGGTCTTATGTATACCCTCATCAATTCCGGTTTCCGGTCTCCAGTGAAGGACGGTTTGTGCTTTTGTACTGTCTGATGAATTATACCAGACTTCATTCGACCTGTGTGCAACTGCCCCCCATAACAGGTCCATATCTGAACCAGTATCCTCCCGTATTTTTTCCACGAGCGATCGGACAGAGATCGGATTGCCGGTTCCGATATTGAATATTGCATGCTCCTCGCTGAAGGGGAACGATTTCAAAACCGCCACGTACGCTTTGACAATGTCATCGACGTAGACAAAATCCCACTCCTGTTTTCCGGTCGTAAGGCTGGGGGGGGTATTTTTCAGGATGCATCCGATGACGTAGGGAATCAGACGTCGTTCATGATCACCGGGCCCATAGGGGGGGAATATGCGAAGGGTGACACAGGGGAGATGGAATGTATCGGCATAGTACCTGCAAGCCTCTTCTGCCTGAATCTTGGTCAGTGCGTACAGGTTCTGGGGTTTGATACAGTCCTCCTCAGTAAGGCGCTTTTTTTTCTGTTCATAGACAGCGCACGAGCTGGTATTCACAAAGAGTTTGACTGTACCGGACTCGGATGCTGCCTGCAAAAGATTCATTGTCCCTTTCACATTCGTATCGGTCATCACACCGATTTCATCAGCCCGGTGCATAACCGCGTAATAGGTGACAAGGTGGATGACGGCATCCGGTTCAAATGCCGAGAAGGCTGTTTGGATCTCTTCATAATTCCGGATATCTCCCGGGAAGTAAGCGACCCCGTCGATTCTGCCGCTTTTTTGGGACGGGGACGTTGATCGCACCAGTGCGCCGACCGAATATCCTTCATCCCTCAGCCGGTGGACAAGATGTCTTCCGATGAAACCTGTCGCACCTGTCACAAAGATCTTTTTTATCGTCATAATCTGAAGAGCCCCGATTATCCGTGCCGGACATCCCAGTTGTATCCGATTCGCTTGTCGAAAGGATCCAACCGTTCGATCTCTTCCGGGTCATGGGGAATCGTGGAACAGTTTGCCACAATTGATGGTGTGGTTCCCACGCCTTTAAACCCGTTCCAGACCATCGGGGGAATCTGAACAAGGCAATAATTCTCAGATCCAAGGAATATTTCCTGTAGTTCCCCGCAGGTCTTACTTGATTTTCGGTCATCATAGAGAACGAGCTTGATCGTACCGTACGGCACGGTGTAATTCAGGGTCATTTTTTTATGGAGATGCCAGCCTTTGACGATTCCGGGGTATATGCATGAGAAATAAATCTCGCCAAAACTGATAAATTCAGGATCGTCATTTCGCATCATATGCATGATTTTGCCCCGTTCGTCAAGGATCTGCCGGAGCGGTTTGACTAAAACACCTTCGATCATGGTCAGCTTCCCATATAATCAATAATCTGTTGTCTGGTGACAGATTCCGCGTTTTCTCCTTCTTTTACGGATTTATACCATTGTGCGGTCTGCGCAACAGTTTTTTCAAAACCCCACCGGGGATACCAGTTCAGATAGTGATGTGCCTTGTCGCAGTTCAGATGAAGAAGGCCTGCTTCCGGCGGATCACTGTCTCGTTTAGTGATCGTAATCTCCCCGGAACCCCACACCGAGATCAATTCCCTGGCAACATCATTTACCGTATGGATTTCCCGGTTGTCAGGCCCGAAATTATACGATCCTCTGTACTGCCGGGGATTTTCGTACATGCGTGATGCCAGGAGAAGGTAACCGGACAATGGCTCCAGCACGTGCTGCCAGGGTCGGGTGGCATGGGGGTTTCTGAGCTCGATGGGCTGGTTGTTCTCAAGAGCCCTGATACAGTCCGGAACAATCCGGTCCGTGGACCAGTCGCCACCTCCGATTACATTTCCTGCCCTTACACTCGCAGCGCCAAATTCCAGCCTGTCGCTGAAAAATGAGTCCTGGTATGCTGAAAATACGATTTCAGCCGCCGCTTTTGAAGCACTGTAAGGATCTTTGCCACCCAGCTCATCGTTCTCGCGATATCCCCAGCACCATTCCTTGTTTCTGTAACATTTATCGGAGGTGATCGTTACCAGGACTTTTACTGCGGGGGTAAGCCGGACCGCTTCGAGAATATTGACGGTTCCGCCGATATTGGTATCGAAGGTATCTTTTGGCTCATGGTAGGATTTACGTACGAGTGGCTGGGCTGCGAGATGAAAAACAAATTCCGGTTGAATTTCTTTCATAAATTCCCGGACCCCGGTAAACTCTCGTATATCCCCATCCCGGTGATGAATGTGGTTCCCGAGTCCTAGCGCCGCATAATGATCATAATCTCTCTCCGGGGGCAGGGCAAATCCATACACCTTTGCACCAAGGTAATGGAGCCAATACGCCAGCCATGAACCCTTGAAGCCGGTATCTCCGGTTACCAGCACGCGTTTGTTTCTGAAGATCCCATAGGCCGGGTTCACCAGATCACCCAGGGAGCTCTCTTTTGTTCATAAATCTGGTTGAGGAGCAGGTATTCCCGCGACGTATCCATCGGCTGCCAGAATCCGTCGTGTTTAAAGACCATCATCTCGCCGTCTGCCACAAGCTTCCGCAGGGGTTCCTGCTCGAAAACCGTATCCTCCCGGTCATCAATATAATCGAAAATTTCTTTCCGGCAGACAAAAAAACCTCCCGATATTCTTCCCCCGGTGGTCTGAGGCTTCTCATTGAATTCAGTGACCAGTCCGCTGGTATTGCACTGCAGTTCTCCGAATCTTCCCGGGGGTCTCACGCCGGTAACCGTGAGAATTTTCCCATGTGAGTTGTGAAATTCAACCAGTTTCTGCAGGTCTATATCGCCTACCCCGTCACCGTAGGTAAGCATAAAACTGTCATCCTCTTTGAAATATTTCTTGACACGTTTTATTCTTGCACCGGTCATTGCATGCTGCCCGGTTTCTGCAAGCGTCACTTTCCAGTTTTCTGCTATCTGCTTATTATGATATTCAACGGGGGTCTTCCCGCTCATATCGAGAGTAAAATCCATGGTGTGGGACTGATAATTTACAAAAAAATCACGGATTATATCCCCTTTATACCCTAAACAGAGCACGAACTGATTATGGCCCCATGAAGAATAATATTTCATGATATGCCAGAGAATGGGATATTCTCCGATAGGGATCATCGGTTTGGGAATATTTTCTGCCACATCACGAATCCGGGTTCCGTATCCTCCACACAAAATACCTACTTTCATGATGTGCACCTCGCAATTTTCGGGATATATTTCTTATATTGATCAATTACGTTTTGATGGTAAATAATTCTACTTTGAAGAAATCATGCCATTTAACAAAAAGCCGGCTGGTATAATCAAAGGATCTGTGGTCATGTACTTCCTGACATTGTGCGGTGCAGGAGATTTCTGGATTGTATATTCTGCCAGAATTCTTCCTGGCTTTATCGGGAATATTACCCTGCACTGACTTCTATTCGCACCCGGAAATGATGCTCAGCCAGAACAGTGATTACCCCGGGATTATTTCCCGATCGTGAATACGATTCTCAAAGCAGGTTTTATCCGAGTGAACATTTTTTTCAATTGACGAACGAGTGAGAAAAACAGGAGGTAACAAAATAGTGGATTTGAAAAAAATCAGTCCGCAGTCCAGAACCTTGTGGGGAATTTTTTATTGATGATCTGATCCCCCTCACCCAGCGGCTCTAACCCGGCTGCACGCATATCAGCGTCAACCATTATTTTTACCAGGTCGCTGAATTTGATTTTTGGTTTCCAGTTAAGTCTCTCCTCTGCCTTACGAGGGTTTGCTATAAGAACTTCCACTTCCGTGGGACGGAAATACGCCGGATCGATTCTTACATATTTCTCGTGATCCAGATCAATATAGGCAAAAGCCTGTTCAAGGAATTCTCTGACGGAATGCGATTCACCGGTTCCGATTACGAAATCATCGGCGCAATCCTGCTGGAGTATCTGCCACATGGCCTCGACATACTCCGGTGCATACCCCCAGTCCCGTTTTGCATCAAGATTTCCCAGATACAGATACTGATCTTTTTTCGTAAGCAGTCTTGAGATGCTGTAGGTAATTTTCCGGGTCACGAATGTCTCCCCTCTCCGGGGCGATTCGTGGTTGAACAGGATGCCGTTTGCAGCAAACATGTTGTACCCTTCGCGGTAATTTTTCATCATCCAGTATGCATAGAGTTTGGCGCATGCATAGGGACTTCTGGGAGAAAATGCAGTATTCTCATCCTGGGGGGGCGGGGTGGATCCGAACATCTCGCTGGAAGAGGCCTGATAAATTTTTATTTTCTGGTTGCTTCTTCGTGCAATCTCCAGAAGCCGGGTTACACCCAATGCTGTAGTATTTGCGGTATATTCGGGCATATCGAAACTTACCCGGACATGGCTCTGGGCTCCCAGATTATATACCTCATCCGGCTTGATGTTATACAGAATATATGACATGGCTTCCGCGTCGGAAAGATCGCCATAATGAAGAAACAGGTGAGCGTGGGGATCTCTGGGATCAACATATAAATGTTCGAGACGCTGTCGGTTGAACGATGACGATCTTCGAATAATCCCGTGTACTTCATACCCTTTGTTCAGCAGGAAATCGGCAAGATATGATCCATCCTGACCAGTAATTCCTGTAATCAGCGCTTTTTTTATTGACATGAAATTTCACTACCCCGGTGGTATATAAGACTGGGCTTTTTTTTGGAAAGGCGAATGGTGCTCTTGCTCGGGAATTTTAACTCTCCGGAATTGATTCTTTTTTTAATTGATATAATTTTGGGAACTCACCGGCGTGTTATCCTGAATGTTGGAGAATCCGGTCCGTGTATTCAATAGTGCCGGAAGGCCGGAAAATCAGGCTTTGGTTTATTACATACGGCATCGAATAATTGTAATCAAATGAGGATAATTTTGGTGAAATAATGCAGATCCGCGAGATAAAAAAATGCCGCATTTGCGGAAACGATCAACTCGTCACGGTTATAGATCTGGGCAACCAATCTTTGTCCGGGAGATTTCCCAAAAAAGACGAAGCCGATCCACCCCGTGCTCCGCTGGTCCTGGTCAGATGCGACAACTCGAAAAAACCCGATGCCTGCGGTCTTGTCCAGCTCAAACATTCTGTACCTCCCCTGGAGATGTATACGTGTGGCTACGGGTACCGGTCAGGCATAAACAAGACCATGAGCGATCACCTTGCGGATCTTACCCGCAGAGTCCAGACAATCGCCCGTCTCGAAGAAAATGATATTGTTCTGGATATCGGCAGTAATGATGGCACCCTCCTGAAAAGCTACTCACGGGATGACATACGCAGGATTGGAATCGATCCCGGCGGAGAGCAGTATAAGAAATACTATCCTCCCGAAATACAATTAATCAGCGATTTTTTTACCGCAGCCAATTTTAAATCGGTTTATTCCCATGAAAAGGCAAAGATCATCACCTCGATAGCCATGTTCTATGATCTGGAAGAGCCCATGGAGTTTGTCAAAAATATCCGTCAGATCCTGCATAAGGATGGTGTATGGGTCCTTGAACAGAGTTACCTGCCGACTATGCTCAAGATGAATTCATTCGATACCATCTGCCATGAACATCTGGAATATTACGCATTCCACCAGATCGACTGGATGCTCAGACAGAATAATCTGAAAGCTGTGGACATTGAATTTAACGCCATCAACGGGGGAAGTTTCAAATTATATGTAACCCATGCCGATTCCAGAATCCCCCGTAATGACGAGGCGCTGGATCAGGTCATAACCTCGGAGCAAAAACTGAAACTGGATACTGCTGTCCCGTACCGGAACTTCTGTACGCGTATTGAAAAAATCAGGGCGAATCTGAATACCCTTCTCCGAAGGGAAAAAGAGAAAGGAAAGAAGATTTTCGTCTACGGCGCATCAACGAAAGGCAACGTTCTTCTCCAGTACTTCAACCTTGATTCAACTATCATCACGGCAGCTGCTGAACGCAATCCTGAAAAGTGGGGCTGCCGGACTCCCGGTACCAATATACCCATCATATCCGAAGAGGAGGCGAGGAAATTGAAACCGGATTACTTTTTACCACTTCCCTGGCACTTTAAAAATGAATTTATCAAGAGGGAGTCCCGGTTTTTGGAAGAAGGTGGTAAGTTCATTTTCCCCTTACCGGAAGTAGAAATTGTTTAATGGTTTACTGGTGGGGTTATAAGCTATGCCATGTGCGATCATCGTCGGTGCAACA
>Ga0265316_10006308_pt1 | contig 11354 bp, 8 predicted proteins | sample 4522metaG_FD_202092 | JGI IMG/M metagenome (GOLD analysis project Ga0265316, IMG submission 202092) | Rhizosphere microbial communities from Carex aquatilis grown in University of Washington, Seatle, WA, United States - 4-5-22 metaG | ecosystem: Host-associated > Plants > Roots > Rhizosphere >...
ACAGACTTTGTCATTCCGGGCGTCGTGGTGAATCTGACGGCGTTCCAAATCGTGGGCGTCTCGCTTTTGACAATGTGGAGTTTTGCGAATTCCAAGAGAGCCCTGTTGGGCGTCTGCGTTCTGGTTGCAATGGAGGCTGGAGTCGGCGCGTTTACGCTCATGAAGGCGGCGGCGCTCTATCCAATGATAGCGTTTATGATCGGCGCGCTGAGCTACAGGCTCACGCTGTCCAGGCTCGTCGTCGGCTGCCTGTCGATAGGGTGCATATTCGGCCTTTTGATCTCACCTTGGGTGAGCTACGGCAGGGCCGAGGTTGCCAAACTCGAGTCGACTGGCGGGGAGCCGACGCTCTCGGATCGCCTGCAATATCTGACAGGATATTTTGAGGAGGAAAAAAAGGAACGCGACCCGGAGGAACGCCAAGAAACTCTGATAAGGTTGACTTACACCAACGCCGAGGCCTTTATGATTTCTCAGTATGATCATGGTCTTCCGGGAGACTCGCTCAAGAATGTCGTCTATTCGTTCATTCCGCGCATCCTTTGGCCGGAGAAGCCCAAAGTGCTCGTTCAAGCCGAGCTTGCGACCCTCGCCACAGGCACGTTCGGAAATTCGATTAGCGCCGGCTATTTCGCCGAAGCATACTGGAACCTGGGTTGGATCGGACTTCCGCTGCTCATATTTCCGATTGGAGTCTTCTTCAATTTGACCACGCATTTCGCCGCCCGAGTGATCTCGCGTGGCGACTGGACATATCTTCCTCTGTTGTTCTTGAACATGAAGATAGGCATGGGGGTCGAGGAGTGGTACATAGGCTTTGTCGGGACGATAGCGCAAGGCGCCTTTTTATACGTAATTCTGAGGATCGTCAGCCATTGGCTGCGGAGCGCGGGGATCCTGCGGGCTTTAGCGAGCGGGGCCTAAACGCATGTGTGGCATCGCGGGCTATCTGGGCCCTCTCACACCGGAGATCTTGCGTGGGATGGCGGCCAGTATCGCTCATAGAGGCCCCGACGGCGAAGGAATATGGGCAGACGCCGCCGCCGGGATCGGATTAGCGCATCGACGCCTTTCCATTATTGATCCGACGAGCGCCGCAGCTCAGCCGATGGCGAGTTGCGGCGGGCGTTATCAAACCATCTTCAATGGCGAGATATACAACTTCAGAGTTCTCGGCGAAGAGCTTCGCCGTCATGGATATTCGTTCAACGTCAACTCCGACACGGCGATTATCGGTCCGCTCTATGATCTTCACGGCGCCTCCATGCTCAAGAAGCTCAGCGGCATTTTTGCCTTCGCGCTTTGGGATCGTGAAAAGCGGGAGCTTTTCGCCGCGCGAGACGGCTTTGGCGTGAAGCCGCTTTACTACACGGAGTTGCTTGGCGGCGGCGTGGTCTTCGCGTCTGAGTTGAAGGCGTTGATCTCTGTTCCCGGTGTCGACGTCAGTTTGGATTTCAAAGCCCTTAGCGACTATCTCACATACCTTTGGAGTCCCGGCGAGCGCACCTTGCTGCGTGAGGTGCGCAAGCTTCCTCCCGGGCATTTTCTTCGGGCGGACCGAAGCGGTTTTCTTATCACGGATTGGCATGAGCGGGCCGCGAGCCCAATTGCGCTCCGCGGCTTGAACGCGCACGATCTTGTTTCCCGGCTCGGCGAGCTCGTTGACGAGGTTGTCGCCGACCAATGTCTCAGCGACGTGCCGATTGGCGCATTTCTCTCCGGAGGAGTCGACTCCAGCGCTGTGGTGGCGTCCATGGTTGCGACGGGCCATACGCCCCGACAGACCTACTGCATTGGTTTCGACGGCGAAGGCATGACCGGAGAGGGATTTGACGACGACCTCGTCCACGCCCGTGAGGTGGCGCGCCGGCTGGGTGTGCCGCTCACGCCCGTTATTGTGGGCCCGCCAACCGGCGACGATCTCGAAACCCTTGTCTACATGCTTGATGAGCCCGAAGCTGATCCTGCAGCTTTATATGTCGCCGCGATCGCCGAGGCGGCGCGCGTCGACGGAGTGAAGGTGTTGCTCGGAGGCGTGGGTGGCGACGACGTTTTTTCGGGTTATCGGCGACACAAGGCGGCGGCTTTGCGCGCGCGAACGCCAAAAGGGATGGGACAAATTCTCCGATCTCTCTTCGACGCCGCGGCGACGATCCGCGCCGGCCCTTTGAAGCGGCGGCTCGCAAAGCTCAGCTACATGCTTGATGGCGGCGACGAGGCCTTTTTGATCAAAGCCTTCGAGTTCAACCCACGTTCCACCGTTGCAGAATGCCTCAACAGCGATGTTAGGGCGCAATTGACGGCAGGTGTCGTGGACTGGCTCGAGGCCAGGTGCGAGCGCTCGAAAGGGCGTCCGCTTGTCGAACGCATGCTCGATCTTGAGATGCACGGCTTCCTGCCCGATCACAACCTCAATTACACCGACAAAGCGGGCATGGCGCATGGCGTCGAGGTGCGCGTGCCGCTGTTGGATCAGCGGTTGGTCGATTTCGCTGGCGCTGTGCCCTGGCGGCTAAAAACGACCTTGACCGAGGAGAAGTGGATATTCAAGCAAGCCGTCGCCGCCCGCCTCCCCCGCTCGGTGTTGACGCGAAAAAAAACCGGCTTCGGGGCGCCTGTGCGATCGTGGGTTGCGGGGCGTTTGCGGAATGTTATAGAGGATGTGATTCACTCGCGGAGCTTTCGTGATCGTGGCCTGTTCGATTTGGTTGCGGTAAAACGCGTGCTCAATGAGACTATCGAAGGGCGTCGCGACGGAGCCTACCTCATTCTGGCCATCACCCTTGTGGAGCTTTGGCTTCGTCGGTTCATCGACGAGAAAGACTCCTCCAATCGGATAGCGATCAGCGCTCGGCTCGAAGGAAGCGCGCTCGCCGCTTCTTATACAAACCGCCATGAATAAGGACTCGTTTCCCCGGCGCGGCGTTATTGAGAATCGAGGGCAAAGCAATCCGGCGCTTGGGTTGTTTTGCGATTCTGCGAAGGAACAAGGCTTACCTAGGAGGAAGGGTTTGTCGCAAGAGATGCTTCTCGATCTCGACTATCGTTTACGGCCCGCTCCAGACCACGCCGGCGACGCCCGGAGCCTGGCGGCTTCCGTAAGAGACGGATGCGCGGTGATCATTCTGAAACGCGTGGCGCTACTGCGCCCACAGCCCTCCAACAAGGCGACGTCAGCATGAATCCCGCCTTTCGACTAGCGAGGGAACTCGGTCAGCTGGCGCATGTGCTCGACCCGGCCCAATTCGCCCAATACTTATATTATATCGTATTGAGAAGCCCGTCGATCGTGGCGGCCCGCACCCTTGTCCCAGCGGATCGCTGCATGACCTCCAAAATCGCTATGACTGTTGGTGGGAAGCGCATCGTCGTTCCGGTTGACGAGATTACGGCGCTAATCGAAGCTCGTGATCCGACGCCGACTTTTGGCGCCATGCGGGAAATGTATGCAGGAAATGTATATCTGGCGCCGTTCGAGCCGGGATTTAAGGCTCGGACCGTCGTGGATCTCGGCTCGAATCGCGGGCTTTTTAGCGTTCTCGCCGCGATCGTCTTGGGGGCCGAAACGGTTGTCGGCGTCGAGCCTTCGACATACTACCAGCCGGCGCTTGCGCGACTCGTTGAGACGAATGGGTTGGAATTGAGAGGGATTCACCGCATCGCCGCGTTCGCGTCGTCGGAACCGGGCCCGGGCAAGGTGACCGTCGACGAGATCATGAACGGCTATGGCATGGATCGAATCGAGTTTCTCAAGTGCGATATCGAGGGCGGTGAATTCGACGTTTTTCTGCGAAACAACGCTTTCCTCGCCAGGGTCGATCGCATCGCCATGGAGTTGCATCCTAAGGAAGGCGACATCGATCCGCTCTGCCGAGTGCTGGTGGAAAGCGGCTTCAAGCTGAAGGTGACGAATCAGTTTGGAAAAGAGGCGCCCTGGGAGAAGGGCCACTATCTTTTTGCGACGCGCGCCGAGCGTTTTTGACAACCTTGCCCGCTTTGCCTTCACGAGCTGCTCGCGACGCACAGCCTATGTGCGCGACAGCTAGAACCGAGGCGAGCGCCTTCCGGGGCCGATGACAGGATGCGCTCGTTCATGAAGACTTACGAACCAAAAGCGCGAGATTTGCCGGGGCTGCTCGTGGCTTCGGAGTCGTTCTCCCTGGAACGCGGGGGCGCGGCCCGGGTGGGACGATTGCTGGCGCGAGTCGTCGGCGACCTCGGCTTGGACGCTCAGCTTCTCGCGCTCGGTGATCGCGAACCGATCCAAGACTTCGGCCTCCCATCGCTCACGGCGGCGGGCAGCCGAAACGTTTTCGCGTTTCGTTGCTGGTCGGGCGCCGTCACCCGTTCACACTTCATTTATAACCACGTCGGCATCGCGCGCGCGCATTGCGTTTTACCGACGCTGCGCCGACCCTATGCTGTCTGGATGCTCGGCTACGACGTGTGGACCGGCCGAATGCGCGGCGACTATGGCCGAAAGATCGAGGACGCCGACCTGTTGTTGTCGATCAGCGCTTTCACGCGCCGGCGCGCAGCTGAACTCGAGCCGTCGGCGAAAAGAGCTAAGGTCTGTTGGCTGGCCACCGAAGAAGATGATGTTCCAGCAACGTTAGGCGAGTTCGACCGTCCTCCGACAGTGCTCATCCTATCGCGAATTGACGCGTCAGAGATGCGGAAAGGCCATGTCGAATTGATCGACTGCTGGCCTCGAGTCATGGCCGCCATACCCGAGGCGCGGTTGTTGATCGCCGGCGGGGGCAATGGACTCGATATCTTGCGTGCTAAAGCGCGAGCATCGTCCGCCGCAGGCAATATCGAGTTCACGGACTTCCTGACGCAACCCCAGATAGAGGCGCTCTGGTCACAAGCGCATGTTTTCGCTATGCCTAGCCGCCAGGAAGGGTTCGGCTTGGTCTACATAGAAGCGATGAGACACGGTGTGCCGGTGATCGCCTCCCTTCATGACGCGGGGCAGGAGATCAACTTACACGGCGTCACCGGCTATAACGTGGATCTCGAGAGAGAAGCAGACCTTGAGCATCACATCGTCACATTGCTCGCAAACCGCGCGCTTTCGCGTCAATTCGGCGAGAACGGGCGTGACTATTGGCGCGAGCATTTTTGTTTTAGCGCATTTCGTCGCCGCATCGAGCCGATCCTGGCGGAGTTCCTTAACATCTAAAGTATTATCGCGTTTCGTGGAGACGCGAAAACACTTTAGACTTTCGCTTTGGCGCGTTTTATTAACGCGAACCGTCGCCCCTTCGCTCGAAGATGCTTTAATCTGCGACGACGACGGATTGGAGACGGATTGAAATTGAATTTGTTTACTTTCAGCAAGGCTTCACGGACGCCGCGAAAGCGGTTACTACAAGTCCGGTTGACGCCAAACGCTGCAAAATCCCGTCAACTCGTCGAGATAAAACGTGATACAGAACCGACAGCAAGAACAGCCTTCTTCCGAAGTGCAGGCGTCGAACCAGCAGTGGTGGACGGCCAACACCATGTCTTACGACTGGAAGGAAAAGATCGGCGCGGAGCGTTATTCGCCCGACTGGTTTGATGAGGCCGATCGCAGATTCATTTTTGCCCATCGGCTGTTCGCCCATAACGAGCGTCCGTTCGGCCGCATCATTCCTTTCGAGGCGATTCGGGGTCGGCGCGTTCTCGAAATTGGATGCGGCATGGGCCTGCATACCGAGCATCTCGTGCGCGCGGGCGCCGATGTGACGACGATCGATATCTCCCAGACCTCGGTCCACGCGACTGCCCGACGGTTGGAAATCAAGGGCTTAAAAGCCGACGTGCGTCGGATGGACGCGCAGATTCTCGAATTCCCCGACGCAGCCTTTGATTTCATCTGGTCCTGGGGCGTCATTCATCATTCGGCGATGACGGGGCGAATCGTTCGCGAAATTCATCGCGTCCTGAAACCTGGCGGCGAGTCTCGGGTGATGGTGTACAATCTCGAAGGGATGCCCGCATATATTACGATGGCCCGACGCTATTTGGTGGGCTTCTGGCGCGGCAGATCGCTCGACGAGTGTCTGTGGCGCGATACGGACGGCTTCACTGCGCGATACTATTCGAAGGACCAGTTGCAGGATTTGTTCAACATCTTTTTTGATAAGGTCTCCGTTGAGAGCTTCGCGCAGGACGCGGACGCCGTTCCGCTGCCGAGGCAGTTGCGGCCGATCGTCTTGCGTGCGATGGGAGCCGAGAGAGCTAGCCGAATCGGCAATAAGCGCGGCGGTTTTCTGTTCGTTACGGCTTCCAAATAGACGCATGACTGGAATTGCGACCACCAAAACCCAATCGCCGCTGCGGCAATTCGTCGGCGGGATTGCTTGGACAATGGCGGCGACAGGCGCGGAGCGCGGCGTCGCCCTGGTCCAGACCTTCATCATCGCCCGCCTCCTTGGGATCGAAGCCTATGGCCGTTACGGACTGCTGTTCGTGACGGTGGGGCTGGTCTCCTCGGTCGCTGGTCTGCAACTTGGACTCACCGCCACGGTCCACATTTCTCGGTCTCGCATTTCCGAACCGTCGCGCGCCGCCGCAGTCGTGCGCCTGTGCGAAATCGTGAGCGCCGCTATGGCGCTCGGGGCGTTTGGAGTGATTTGGTTCTTTCCCTCCCTCTTCGCAGCCGCTCTGGGCGGCGGCGACGGCTACTCCAACGTGCTGTTGCTCGCGGGAATCATGGCGGTGGCCAGCGTCATCGCTGGCGTGCAGGACAGTGTTTTGCAAGGCTTCGAGCAATTCAATACTCTGGCTATCATCAAGGTGACAACCGCCGCTGTCGGGCTAGCGCTGGTGCTGATGTTGGGGCGTCAAAACGATTTGGCGTCGGTCTTGTTAGCGCTCAGCTCGGCTTCGGTTATTCGACTTGCGGCCGTCCTGGTGATGAAGGAGTCGCGCATGCGGCGAGCGGGCGCGCATGCGAACCTCGCTGCGATCTTGGCGGCCCGCGAGGTATTGTGGTCGTTCAGCCTGCCTTCGGTGCTGGCGACACTGGTCGGCGGTCTCGCCAACTGGTATGGCCTCGTGCTCGTCACTAAGCTCCCGAGCGGTTTGGCGGACGTCGCCATTTTGACTTCCGGACAGCAGTGGCGCGGGATGGTTCTGTTCGCCACCGGCGTATTGGCTTCGGTGGCGATCCCGATGATGGCGCGCATGTCTCACTCGGGAGATTACGAGGGCGTTCGCAAAATTCACCAGCTAAATCTAGCCGCAAACATGATTTTTGGAGTTGCGGTGGTGGCGGTGGTCGGCTTAGCATCCGGTCCGATCCTTGCCGCCTATGGCAAGGGATTCGACGGAGGCCGTTTGGTGTTTTGGCTGATGGTGGCGTCGGCCGTGCCGATGTCCTATCTGAACGTGCTTTTGCAATATCTCGTCAGCCAAGGCCGCATGTGGATGCAATTGGTTCAATATTGCGTCACGAACGCAGTGCTTCTGATTTCCTACCAAGTGTCGATAGCCGCATGGGGCGGCCTCGGTTTCGCCGCCACCACGCTAGTCGTATCGATCATTTCCGCCCTGGCGCTGGACCGCTGGCTTCGGGCGGAGCTTTCCGTGGGCGCGGCGGCCGAATGTTCAAGCGGCGGCGTTTGAGCGATCGGATCGTCGACGCATTACTTGAGCTGCGCTGGCCAGTTTGCTCGCTTTGGGACCTCTAGTCCAACCCTGGGTTCACATTGCTTGCGAAGCAGCAAGTCCATCCGTAGCGCATTTCGCCATAAAACCGGCGAAGACGAGAACCACTCATAGTAAGGTGCAATCGAATGAAACGCATCAAGTTCTGGACGAAGATCGGTGGGCGATACGTCGTATGGATGATTATAATCACAATGAATCGCCTCTTGCAGAAATCCAGCGTTCCCAAGCCATGGGTGCGTGTTTTTGTCGAGCCGACCAGCAATTGTAATCTTGCATGTCGATTTTGCTCGTATCCGCTCGAGGTTCGAGCTCGCGAAACCATGAGTGAAGATTTATTTGATCGCTGCATGCAGGGAATCCAAGACCTGGGCGTCGAGCAGCTGTGGATCACGCCAATGACAGGCGACGTGTTCATGGACAAGGATATAGAGACTAAACTTGCCCGAGCGCAGGGTTCTTCTGCAAAAAGTATTTCATTCTACACTAACTTTGTTGTACCCGATGAGGCTGTCATTAAGGCTCTAAAACCCATCGGCAAATTGAGGGAGATTCACATCAGCTTGTATGGAGCGGATGAGGATGCATTTGTCGCGATGACGCGGAAGCCAGCCAAACTGTTTCAGAGACTTGTGAGAAATCTGGAAATCTTGAATGAGGAATTGAATGATTGGTCAAATCATCCAATGATATATTTGGAGCTTCGGGAGGGCCAGCAATTTAGGCTCGAAACATGGCGGAGCCCACTCGCGGTCGCGGTCGACCGACTTGTTCGAGCGGGCCTAGCCTCTCTTGGCGTTCAACACGAGTATGACACATGGGGTGGGCAGATTACTCCAGAGCACGTCGAAGGACTCGACATTTCGTTGGTTCCAGGTGAGGCGCTTTACCAGCGCGGGGCGTGTTTTCACGTATTCCGATCGCCTATGGTGACCTCGTCGGGTGTCGTGATTGCCTGTGGTTGTCGTGGGCACGACGCCGATCTTGTGCTCGGAGAGTTGACGGAAACTCCACTTAAGGAAATACTCTCGTTCGAGAATCCTAGGCTTCAGTCTGTTGTTTCAAACATGAATGCTGGTAAGTTTCCGAGGACATGCAGGTCATGCAGCATGTATCGCAGCGTCTGGGATCATCGTTGGAGCAGGGGGATGGATCCGCACGAACTAACGACTCTCGAAGACGTATTACGGCCGCTGAAGCCTGACCACACAACTTCAACAGCGCCTGCGGAATAGTTGGCGCTCGGGTGTTGCCTCTTCCGGCCGGCTTCCAAAGCTTCGATATAATGAGCCTGAGAGTCGCTACTAAAGAGGCGCCTACGTTCGTGTCCCGGCGTCCCCACATGCCGCGTAATCGACGCCGACGGTGGGCGTTTAACGCACAACCGGCATGTCGCGTTCTTTTGAAAGCGCAGTCTCTATCCCGCTGATCGAATCTTTGGAGTGGCGCCGGCGATCGCTTTACGCCGAGTGTGGGAAGCCTTATGCGGAAGCGCTGCGCTGGCGTTTCGCTGCCGCGATTCTTTCCGGGCGAGCAAAACGAACAGGTCGTCCAAATGTGCGGAATAGCCGGCGCTCTGGCGCTGCACGAAAAGGACCTGCCGCAGTTGGCGCCCATGCTCGCCGCGATGGCGCATCGCGGGCCTGACGGCGAAGGCGTCTGGACAGAAGCGGTGAACGCCGGCGCCGTCGGGCTCGGCCATCGCCGGCTGTCGATCATCGACCTCTCGGAGGCGGCCAGCCAGCCGATGGCCGACGCCGATGGGCGCTGCGAGCTTGTATTCAATGGCGAGATTTACAATTACGTCGAGCTGCGCGCGGAACTGCAGGCGCTTGGCGCGCGGTTCCGGAGCTCCTCCGACAGCGAAGTGATTCTCGAGGCATATAAATTGTGGGGGGCGGACTGTCTCTCGCGCTTCAACGGCATGTTCGCCTTCGCGATCTGGGATCATGCGCGCGCGAAGCTTTTCTGCGCCCGCGACCGTTATGGCGAGAAGCCATTCCTCTATGTCGCCAAGCCCGATCTTTTTATATTCGCCTCCGAGTACAAGGCGCTGTTGCAATGTCCCGACGCGCGCCGCGATCATGACGAATTGCGGCTCTTGCAGGCGGCTTACAATCCGAGCACGGGCTTGGACGGCGATCGCCAGACTGTATTCCGCGACATCCGTCAACTGCTCCCCGGCGAGGCGCTGGAAATTGCGTTGCCGACGCTGGAGCCGCGCATCTGGCGCTATTACGCGCCGACTTTCGGCGACGAGCGCGCCGGCGTCCCCGAGGCTCGAATTTTCGACGAATTCCGGGAACTGCTGATCGACGCCGTCCGCATCCGGATGCGCAGCGACGTGCCAGTGGGTTCATGTCTGTCCGGCGGTCTCGATTCCAGCGCGATCGTCTGCATTGCGCGCCAGTTGCTGGGCGACGCCGCGACCTATCACACTTTCACGGGCCAATTCCCCGGGACATATGCGGACGAGACCAAATATGCGCTGGATGTCGTCGCCGCCACGCGCGTCGAGAATCATTTGGTCGAACCGAACGTCGAGCGTTTTGTCGACGATCTGCCGGATTTCGTCTGGTTCAACGAGCTGCCAGTCGGCAGCTCCAGCCAATTCGGCCAGTGGTGCGTCTTTCATCTCGCCAAACAGCACGGGGTCACCGTGCTGCTTGATGGCCAGGGTTCTGATGAACTGCTTGGCGGCTACGAGCAGTATTTTTCGCTTTACCTCGACAGCCTGGCGGAACGTGGCGAAACAGAGCGAGTGGCGCGTGAGCTTCCGGCGATTCGCCAACGCTATGCGCTGGCTTTGAACTCGCCGACTCGAGCCTTGCGGGATCGCCTGCCTTTCCGCTTGCGTCATCTCCTGGCCAACAAACTGGGGATAGGCAGCAATCTGCTCTATGGAATTAAGCCCGCCTTCGCGGAGCAAATCATGACGCGCGGCGAACGAAAACGGCTTCCCGGATTCAACCCTCTGTCGAGCGCCCTGGCCGAGGACAGTTTCGGTCGCTTCCTCACTACCTTGCTGCGCTACGGCGATCGCAACTCGATGGCGCATTCGCGCGAGGTGCGCCTGCCGTTCTGCGATCATCGCCTTGCGGACTTCGCTCTGTCCTTACCGCCGCATCTATTGATGGGCGAAATCCAGACCAAGCGGCTGTTGCGCGAGAGCATGCGAGGCATTCTTCCGGAATCGATCCGCACCCGATGGAACAAGCAAGGCTTTCGGCCGCCTCAGGACTTGTGGTTCCGTTCGCCGCGATTCCTCTCTCTCGTGCGCGATACGCTCGGCTCGACCAGTTTTCGCCAATCGCCTTATTGGATCGGTCCGGTATGGGAGCGTATGCTTGACCGCGTGGAAGCCGGCGACCTCGCCCTCGGCTGGACGCTCTGGCAGCCTTTCATGATCGAGATCTGGCGTCGGCATTTTATTGGAAAGCTAGGCCAGGCGGCGGCGGGCTCGGAGAGGTAATCGATGATAGCGAAAAATCTTAAGGCCGAGATTAGATCGGCGCTCTATCCCGTTCCTGCCGCCGAGACCCGGGCCGTCGCCGCAACGATCGCCGCAGCCCGTCGGTTGCGACCGCAGTATCCGTATTGTCCCTCATACGAGGGAGATCTTCTTTATAGGCTAGCGGCGCGGCCTGAGATCTCGCGCGCAATCGAAATCGGTTTTGCGACGGGCAGCACCGCGC
>Ga0265316_10006309_pt1 | contig 11353 bp, 8 predicted proteins | sample 4522metaG_FD_202092 | JGI IMG/M metagenome (GOLD analysis project Ga0265316, IMG submission 202092) | Rhizosphere microbial communities from Carex aquatilis grown in University of Washington, Seatle, WA, United States - 4-5-22 metaG | ecosystem: Host-associated > Plants > Roots > Rhizosphere >...
CGAACATCACGAAACTCCCGCGTGAGCGCGGCCACCGCCTGAAGGAGATAGGAGAGACCTTTGACCGGCTCCAGGCGACAAGCGGTTCCGACTACCATTCCTTGGTGTGCTCTGCGCGTTTCCGGGAAAAGAGATACGTCGATGCCGGGATAGATCACGACAGCGTGTGAATCTTTGCAATGATCAGCGACGATTTGCGAATTGGCGATCAATACATCTCGTTCAGGCAGAGTTGCTATTCGAGGTACAATCCCAGTCTGCTCCGATGCACGGGCATGGAGACTTCTTACTATATATGCATGGGTCAACCAACGCCCGATGCCGGTCAGTAATCGTCCTCCAATATGTTGATGGAGGATGCAGAATCTACCCGACCAGAGAAGAGCCGCGTACCGTGCCGCTCCCCGTGGGTCTCTCGCACTACTGTCCCAATTGACGCAGGTTGATCGAATACCCAGTTGCTGCACACGCTGCATGAGTTTCCCAGGCCGGAGAAAGCACATTTCTATCTCGTATCTCGAAGGGTCAACAGCCGTCACCAAGCTCTCCACCATTCGAAAGATGGCTGTGCCCGCCGGCTCGGCCGTTTTCAATACTTGAAGGACCCGCCTCGGGCTCATCCGCTCCTCCGTGATTCTGCGACCAGTCTTCAGCTTAAGGGTCGACTGCTGACGAATCCGCTGCCCGACCAAGAGTCTATCGCGAGTTGTCATTGCGCTTTAGGAGCTTGCGGCGAGTCTGCTGCCCCATCAGTAACGCACCTAGAGCTAATGGTCTACCCGATCCTCACCTATCGGTCTTGGTTGATACCGCTCGGCCACGTCCGGCTTCATCAAGCATTCTCAATTCTTGCCAACCAGCCGTAACAGCTTCCGCCTTACCCGACCCGCAAGTGACGGCTTTGCTTTGCGTCCCGTTTCCAAGCTCCGGCCAAACTGCCAGATCGAACAACGTGGATCTACCATCAGCCGCAATAGGAGATGAGAGTCTGTCGAAAGTGTGTTCACGCCCGGAATGGCGGAAAAAGCCAGCTCGTAATTCTTTCGCACCAGCTTCTTCAATTCCTCGTCGTAGTTCCCATATGGATATGCAAAGCTGGTGGGCTCTTCTCCTGTGATCAGAGCTAGCTCCTTCTTCCCTTCGACAACTTCGGCTTGAAGGTGGAGTTCGTCCAATCCGGTCAGGTCGGCATGCGTTTGGCTGTGGCCGCCCATCTCCATGCCACGCAACGACCAATCGAGGATCTGCTCGTGCGTCGCCAGCCTCAGCACACTCCTGCTGATTTTGGTTTCATTCCAGGCATCCATCTGTCCGACCATCGCGCTCACGACAAAGACGGTGGCACCGAAATTGTATTGAGCAAGGATCGGGAGAGCGTATTCGAAGGTATCGGCGTAAGCATCGTCGAATGTCAGAAGTACCGGCTTCTTCGGCAAGGGAGTTCCATACCGCTTCCAGGCAAGCCAGTCCGAGGCCCGTATGCCCGTGTAGCCGTTCTGCACCAGCCACCGCACTTGCCGGGCAAATTGTATTGGTTCGATAGTCAGTTCGTAGTGCGATTGCGGGTGCCTTGGCCCGATATGGTGATACATCAGCACAGGCAACTGAACACCAAACGTACTCCCCATAGCATTCCATGAGCCGGCACTCGCAAGACCGCTTTGCAACATTTCGGTGCGATACCGAAAGCCCAGAGCGGTGATTCCAAATCGGCGAATCGGCGCGAAATGTCGCAACCGATCAGCGGTATAGATTGCGGTATCGAGTGCCAGATTCAACACTGATGAAGTGGAGATCAGCACCCTGCGCATCATTCTCTTGGGTGCACTGCCTTGTCCAAAGTTCGCAAACACCGACATTGCCCGGTAATCTGGATGCTTCTGGCAAAGAATCCACTCCGCTCTTCCAAGCCCGCGAGCATCCTTGGTGATGAGATTGCGAGTTGGCTTAGAGTAAACCTCAAGGACCCTTGCCTGCGGCGCTGAACGCATCGGTATACCGCTCTTAAGCAGACGCAAAAGCAGTTCGAAGCCCTCCTGCGGGAACGGGATAGTGTCATCGAGCCCGCCGCACTCCTCAACCAGGCGTCGCGCGACCGATGTGTTCGCAAAGATCAGAAAATCTTCGGGGAGGCGAACCCCGTTTCTTTCTGGCGCGAAGGTTTGAGCATGCTTCTCATACCACTGGCGGGTAGCATCCGTAGCCAGTGTCTGCGGGCTCTCCGGAGCAACCATGATAGAACCGCGTACCATTACCGGATCAGGGCAACTTCGGTGGACCGCGAGGTGATGTTTCAGCACTTCGGGAGTAAACCGTATGTCATCATCCGTGAAAAATACGAACTCGCCTCGAGCAACCTTCAGCGCGGCTTGACGGGCAGCCGCTGGTCCACGATTCGGTTGGTGAATCACCCGGAGACTACAAGCGGCTTTCATCTCTGAAAGCAATTCGATCGTCCCGTCGGTCGAACCGTCCACGATGACGATGACTTCGTACTGCTCGGGAGGAAAATCCTGATCGAGAACTGTTGGGAGCGTGTGGGCCAGCACATCCCTGCGCTGGTAGGTCGCCATAACCACGGAGATCAAGGGCTCAGGCATTAGACAGGGGATCCTCGGGACGAGCGTTGGTCTTGTTGCACCAGAAAAGAGAGTCGATATATTGGTCGTCCATCTCCTGCGCCAATGTCTTGAGACGCGCGTCAGCTGCAAACAGCCGGCTGATCGATAACCCGCCGCACAGTAACGATTGGGCCCATCGTGCGGTTTCGAACAATTCGTTCCCGCGGACATTTCCGAGAAGCAGGTACCCGCCAGGACGCAGACTGCCCACGAGTTTGTCGCGAGCGGAGCGCAGATCGCGCGGACGAAGGAATGTCTCAAGCACGCTTACCACAACAATAAGATCGAAGCTTCCAGGCATGGCGTCCAGTCGGAGATCGAATGATTCGAATTCTACGTTGCTATGAGAGCATTGCTGACGGGCACGTTCCAGGACTACCGGGGAAAAGTCCACAGCGAGCACGCTCTTACATCGCGGCGCCAACCACTCGGTAAACGCCCCCTCATGACATCCGATCTCAATTGCGCGGTCAAAGCACCTTCCTGCTCTGACCCGGTCAAGCATAGCGGATTCGCGAGCAAACCGGTCGTGACCATGTTTGGCGACCAACGAATACTGCCAGACATCATTCGAATCAGCATGAATTCTATTCAACTCCGCACGATTGCGTGCGGGCGAATCGCGGATGGCAGCGAAAAGCCGTAGGCCAAGATAATATGAACTGCGAAGCCACTTCACGTCTCGCAATACTCTGCGTAACTTGGAGCCCTCAAGAAGCATAATCTCTCATTTGTCTGGACTTCGTTGGATAATGGGTCAACTGTGATTCTACCGGACATCTCTGCGGGTAACACCAAGCCTCCGCTATCAGTGGATAACGCCGAGTTTCCGCCAGCCCCTAAAGGCAAGGTCGGATGGCCGTGGGATTCTCCCAGCCGCCCGCTGCCCATGACTCAGGATTGGCCTTCTATTAGCATTGTGACCCCCTCCTTTAATCAGGGCGAGTTTTTGGAGGAGACGATCCGGTCCGTACTGCTCCAGGGCTACCCCAACTTGCAGTACATCGTTATTGACGGCGGTAGCAGCGATGACAGTTTGTCCATCCTGCGAAAATACGCACCCTGGCTGGCGTACTGGGTAAGCGAAGCTGACCGCGGGCAACCGCATGCGATCAACAAGGGATTGGCAGTCGCCAGCGGAAGCCTCTTCGGATTCATCAACAGCGATGACCTTCTGTTGCCTGGCGCCTTGCTGGCTGCCGGAGCCGCGCATGCGAAGGCTCCACATAGTCTGGTCGCTGGCGATGTGATCGAGTTTCGCGAGCCAACCGCGAACCTGCAGCGGGTGCGCCAAACAGGGCTGGAGTTCGAAACCTTCGTTCAGCTCTGGAAGGAAGTCGACTGGCACCAGCCCGGAATCTTCATCCCCCGTGAACTCTTTCACAAAATCGGCAATTTCGATGAGTCGCTGCAATTCGGATTCGATTATGAGTTTCTGTGTCGTGCTCTTCGCTGCACGGATGTTTGTTTTCTCGATGAGCCCGTGGCGATGTTTCGACTGCACGTCGATTCGAAAACAACTACCAATTATGCCCTCCAAGTGCGCGAACAGTTGCGTATTTCACGGCGATACTGGCACTGCTTGGGAAAGGTCGATCGCGCGGGATACCGGCGGTTCGCCGCGGAGCGACTGTTTTGCGCAGGATTGTCACGCCTATTGCACGGCCGTGATCAAGCCCTGAACCTGATCCTGGAAGGATTCGTAGCGCAGCCTGTTTGGGCAGTTACTGTCGCAGCACGGCAATTGCCTGCTTGGATCCTTAGCTTTCTGCATCGCCAATCATAGGAGGATCTGCCCTGGGTATCAGGCTCTCGCCAAGCAGCCTGTTCCGCCTGCATCGGGCTCAGTCGGTCGCCAACAGATCAGCAAACAGCCCCCGCAGCATCCTCCGTTCATCGTGAGAAGCAGTCAGGCCGTAGTAGGTGATTGCATACACAACAAGGCCAACGCCGCTGACTACCGCAAGACTTAGCCACCCAGCAGGCGGGTACAAGCGGCTGGCCGCCCACAACGCGATCACACTGAACGCAATGGGAATGACCAACCCATGAGTAGTCGAGCCAACAAGATCCCGCATTCGGACTTGATAGCGTTGCGCCGCTGCTCGAAAGAGCAACGTGGTTCCGACGACAAATCCGAAAACCGTGCCTACTGCCATACCGACTACCCCGATGCGGAACAGCAGCAGCACTCCGACTCCGAGTGTGACCACACCGGCTGTCAGCATGATCTTCAGCAAGCGTTGTGCAAGTCCAGCGCCCCATAGCAGGTTATCCGCGGTGTAACCGGCGACGTCAAAGAGAACTGCGAGCGTGGAGATGCGCAATATGGTTACCGCTTCTAACGGGCATGCCGGAATCCAGATATGTAACAAGTAGGGCGCCAGGACGAACAGTGTTACCAGCACCGGTACATTTGCGAGAATGATAAATCGCGTACCCCATCGCAACGCGGCCTGCGCCTTGAGGGAATCGCCTGCTCGGTCGTACTCGCTGCTTGCCGGGTACAACACCTCGGCAATGCGTCCGCTGACCACTCCCATGAACTGTGGGAACTTCAGTCCGATGCGGTACGGCACAATCGCAGCTGCACCCAAAATGAATCCAATAAGGGGCACGACGCCGTCAAACACGGCTTTACCGATGACAGAGTTCACTTGGCTGGCAACGATGAAACCACCCTGCGAGCGCAATGATCGGGAATCTACTGAGGTGTTCCAGCGGCCAAAATCGGGTCGCAACACAAAGATGACGACCGAGGTGACAACAGCGGTGACCAGGGCAAGTGCCGCGCGCCACATCGCCAGCGCCACCAGCGAGCGACCGCTGTGAAGTATCAGAAACGTAAATGTGGCATTCAATATACTGCCGCTGATCGCGATCATGCCAATCAGGTCGAACCGGCGCAGCCCTGCCAGAACCGCAAGAGAAAAGGCGCTTAGTTGCTCTCCTACAAACGCCAGGCCAATAAGGGCGAACGCCGGCAAAACAAGAGCCCGCGTCGCGGGCGAGAGGCGCAAGCCTGCGGCAAAAACGCCCGACAGTGCTGCCAGCCCGAGCATCACCACCACTCCCATCAGCAGATAGATGTTACGGGATGAGCATACGAAGCGCGCTGTCTCTTCCGAAGTGCTATCGTCTGCGCTTGCGGCAACCTCACGCACCAACGAAAGCCCCAGTCCGAAGCCAAGCCCTCCGGCGATATCGCTGACGGCTGAAGCAGTCAACCACACCCCGTACCGTTCCATTCCCAAGCCCGCAAGCATGATGGGTACGAGAAAGATACCGACCAGGCCGGAAACTGCCAGGGACGATATATTCCACACGCTGTGGCGGATCAGTCGAAGCCGCTCGTTCCAGCGAACTGCCGGCACACCAGGCGGTTCAGAGGATTCATTTGCGGGACGCAAGCATGTACCCGCCTTCCTCGTCCATGGGGGGGTGCAGATCAACCGTGAAACCACATTGCTCTAACTTGGCTGCCAGCAGTTCCGGCCTGTGCTGGTTCATCCCTACGTGGTATTCCATCGCAATGCGCCGGATGCGGGCTAGTGTGGTTTCGCTCGCAGCGTACAGAATGTCATACTCTGCGCCCTCACAGTCCAGCTTAAGGAGGTCGCAGTGTTCGATACCCTGTTCGCTGAAGATGCGATCCAGGGTAACAACGTGCACTTGGGCAATGGCACGGAAGATGCTGCCATAATTGTCGGAACAATAGATCGTGTTGCGTGCTGCAGGTCCACGGGCCTGCAATTCAACCGTGCCTTCCGTGCCGCCGCAACAGGCCTCCAGAATGGTCACGTTGGCCAGCCGGTTGGCCGCGACATTCTGGCGTAAATAACGGAGATTTGGGCCGAATGGCTCGACAGCGATTACACGCGCCTGCCTATTCGCGCTTGCAGCCCAAACGGTGAAGGTGCCGACATGCGCCCCAATATCGATGATCACTTCGCCGGCTGCGATAGTGTAGCCCGGGGGCGCGTAGTAGCGCTTTACCCACACCTCCTCGAAGAGGCTAAGCAGCGGCTCCTCGCGAGGGGCCACCAGCGTGATACCGTTGCGCAGCTTAAGACGATTGGTGCCGTTCCAGCGGCGGCCGATAGGGTAGAAAACAATGCTGCCGGGACGCACGCCGCCGCGTATCAGCAAAGCGACAGTGTGCATATAGGTTGCAAGACTCGCCATAATGGCGCTCACCGCCGCTCCGTCACTTCGCTCATAGATGCGCCATTTTGTAGATCGCAACGCTCGTGCTCGATTACACTGCGCAGAATTGAATCCAGGTTGAATTTCGGGGCAAAACCCACCAGTTCGGCCACGCGACGGCAGTCCGGGACACGGCGGTCCATGTCTTCAAAACCCGGCGCGTAGGCCTTCTCGTAAGGCAGGGTGCAAACAGGTGACAATGCGCCAGTCATCGCTTTGATCCTATGAGCCAGATCCAGTATGGTGACCTCTTCAGTTCCACCCACATTGACCACCTGACCGTAAGCACGCGGCTCTACTGCCAGAGCCGTCAGCGCGTCCACCGCATCTGCCACGTGCAGAAAACACCGTCTCTGCTGGCCGGTACCAAATACGACCAGAGGCTGAGCCGCCAATGCCTGGCGAACCAGGTTGGGGGTTACCATGCCGTAATCGCCCCTTTGGCGCGGCCCAATGGTATTGAACAGGCGCACAACGACCCCTTCCAATCCTTGCTGACGGCAGTAAGCAAGGGTAAGGAATTCATCGATAGCCTTCGAACATGCGTAGCTCCAACGAGGCTTGCTGGTTGGACCCAGCACCAGGTCATCATCCTCGCCAAACGGCACTTTGCTCTGCTTTCCATAGACTTCCGAAGTGGACGTGACCAATATCGGTTTGTGGAATGCAGCGGCAGCGCGCAGCACGGACATTGTGCCACATATGTTGCGCTCGAGGGTGCTGATAGGATCGTCGATGACCAGCTTCACGCCAACAGCGGCCGCCAAGTGGTAGACGAGGTCGCACTCTCGCACCTGTGCAGCAGTGACCTGCTCGTCCATGACAGAACCGATCTGGACTTTGAGGTGCGGGTGACCTGCGACCTTTTTTAGATTTTCCAGCCGACCGGTCGAGAGGTCATCAAGGATGGTAACCTGATCGCCGCGCTCCAAATGGCGCTCTGCCAAATGTGACCCGATGAAGCCGGCCCCTCCAGTAATTAGAATGCGCATGGGTTCGATTATATGTGTTCTTCCGTCACGACTTGCACGGATTGTCCCGGCATCTTTGGGACCCTCCAAATGTTTGTGTGACGGGTGCGCTCTGCCTGGTAACAGCGGGAGAAGTCGCAATTCTTCTTCTCGCCTGGCCACCAATACTTGTTCCCATTTCAGTCGACTCACACCCCCAGCGCCATGTCGAAAGCTCGCGCAGATTGCCGGGGTGAGTGATTTAGCCCAATAGCACCCCTGGCCCGCTCAGAGCGTTCGTGCATCGGCGTCTTGCGCCGCGGAGCTATGACTGTGGCGTGCTTTCCAGGACTTCCGTGCCATCATCAAATTGCTGAACCAGGCGGTAGTGCTCAAGCAGATAAGAACGCAACGGCTGCAGATTTTCGCCCGGTGCACGACTGTTTTCTAGCTCCTCCGACCAAATAACGAATCGGGTGTGTTGGCGGTTCAGCGCGTGGACCACGCTTTGTACCTGCTCTGGACGGGTGTAGGCGTCCGGGCTTACCCACGGCAGCGGCGCGGGATTCTGTAGCCCGAAGAAGAAATTGAAGTCTGTGTCTCCGAAGAGGCCGTCGCCGGAATGCGCGTGCTGCGCCACCCACACAAATTGTGCGTAACGTTCCGGCTCCTGGAAGATCGCGGCTCCGCGTGGACCATCCACCTTTCGGTTCCAGCGTATCTCTGCGGCGAGCAATTCGGTCAGACCTAGGAGTACCATCACGGCGAGTATTCCGCGAAGCAGGCGGCGTCCGCCGAACTCACGGAGCATTGCTGCGGCCACCACAAAGGCAAAGGCCGCCGCGCAGTTGAGGCGTGGTGCAGTGGGCGCGCTGGCCACTGCCAGGACCAGGGAGATGCCCACCATGGCGAACAGAACCAGCCTCTGGCCCGCGGTCGAACTGCGCAGATCGGCAGCACGCCGACGGAACGGTTCCGCGAAGAAAGCGATCAGTGTGAGCGGCACACCGGTGTTCACCACCAGCCACAATGAAATAAGCAGGAGCGACCGCCATCGCAACGGCAGAATGCTCTGCCACTCACCCCTCAAGACAGACGACAGATTGTTGGCGTCGCCCGCCGAGTAATAGCGCAAAGGGAAGACGAGTACCGAGTCGAGGAGCGGCTTTGTTCCTACCATGTGTGCCAAGTACAACATTGCTCCGCCAACTACGACGGCAAACGGCAGCAGGAGCGCGACGAACGCCTTGGCTGCGTCGCGCCCAGGCCGGAGTTTCCACAGCAGAAAGACACATACGCTAGCTACGACGACTACTCCGCGACTGGAGGTGAAGAGCGAAGCGAGGCCCAACAGAGCGCCTGCTGCAGCAAGTCGAACTCGATTGCAACACTCTGCGATCAGGTTGACGGCCAGTAGGACGAGTAGCGTGCTGTACCACTGGTGCGTGCCGTCCAAAGCATTGCGCAGACCCATGACCAGAAAGGCCACCGGAGGCAGCAGAGCGGCGGTACCGTAAAGCACCTTCCGCGAGAGTGAGAAGACTAGTAGCGTGGCCGCAGTTCCTGTCAGCAGTAGCGCCAACGGCGCCACCCACAACGCGGGACCAAACCAGCTGAAAAGCGCGTAATACAGGTACTCGGTGCCTGGCAGGTTGAACTGAAACAGGTCGCGATAGAGCACTTCTCCCTGCAGCATGCGGTCGGCGTGCTCCAGCCAGAAGGACTGATCTCCCATTCGCCACACTGGCACAAATGGAAAATGAAATAGGTGGAAGAAAAGGAATACGACCGCCGCGCCGCCAAGCGCTGCAAATTGCCATCCTGTTTTTGTCCTTCGTGCGGGCTCGTCTTCGCGATTTAGTGCGGCGAACGCCTTGCTGGACAAGGGAGAATCAAAACTCACGCCTGTGCCGACCTTTGGCAGGAATTTCCATTTTCTGCGGAAACCTCCTTGGATTGTACTGCGCTCGGGTTCCTTACGGAGATCGGGCATCCGTATGTGGGCGAAAATCTAAAGTGTCTGGACACGTAGTTTGGGTGAGTCTTTTCGATGTCGACGCCTCGATGCTTCACCGATCGCTCCAAAGCCGGTTTAAGATCGCCCCGCGCTTTCCTTTTGTCGAAGCGGATTGGCGGCATCGAGTGCCCATCCATGTCTCCTTGTCTGCTTTCCTCCATTTGGACCGGCGTCATGCCGGATTCACGATCCTTCACCCTCCGGCCGCAGATATCGAACTCAATCCGCAGCAGCCGCGTCTGAACGGTACAATTCCAACAATACTGTGCTGGCGACGGGAGTTCTCGATTCCAGGACCCGCATTGGACTTGCACTCAAATTTACCCGCACTTCCGTGCCGCCCAGAAGAGAAGAATCCCTATCAACACGCAGGAACATTAACTGTTGAGACGATGATACCTTGGACCGAAGCGCAACATGGGCTTCCCAACTAAATCGTCGATTGGAAACGGATAGATCAGGCAATGTATCGTTCACTCAAACATCTGGTCAAAGAATCGCTGAAACAGTTCATCATCCGAATAACAGGCTACAGCAATCTTCAACAGTGTGGGGCAGAAAGCATAGGTAACGATAACATCGATGTTTTTTTTGAGTTGCCCTTCCAGCATTCGATACGGCTAATGAAGGCTTTGCGCAATTCAAGGTCTCAACTAGGGCAAGACTTGTTTGTCCTGTCCGAGCTGAACTTCAAGAGGAATGGATTCTTTGTTGAATTTGGGGCAGCAAACGGAGTTGATTTGAGCAATACATCTATTTTGGAAAGACATTTTGGATGGAACGGGATTCTTGCTGAACCAGCGAAACGCTGGCATAAAGAATTGAAGTGCAATCGAAATTGTTACATTGAAACAGATTGCATATGGCAAGAATCGAATTCAACATTGACCTTTAATGAAGTCGAGCTCAGCGAGTACTCGACAATTGACTCGTTCAGTTCATCCGATACTTATAACGAAATTAGAAAGCAAGGAAAGACTTATAAAGTGAATACCATTTCCCTTGAAGGCTTGCTGGATAAGTACAATGCGCCCAAGAAGATCGACTATCTTTCGATTGATACTGAAGGCAGCGAATACGAGATACTGAAGAATCTCGACTTCGACAAGTATCAATTCAGGATTATCACCTGCGAGCACAACTTCACGCCACAAAGAGAAAAGATATTCTCGCTACTTACCGAAAATTATTACGTGAGAAAGTACGAGAAGGTATCAAGGTATGACGACTGGTATGTAAGGGCTGATTGGTCTTAATTGAGAATCGATCCATGCCCATGGATTGCCCTGATTGACCCCGGTATTTCTGAACCAGCTAGAGGGTTAGTATCTGCCGTAAACCTTCGCACACTCAAGGAGCTTATCAATATTCTCTGGGGGGCACCGACTGCACAAGAAAATCAACGTGATCCTTGTCTGTGCCAATCTCCAGAAACTTTACCTGATAGCGGTCCGCTATCTCCAGGCATACTTCCTTCAATACCTCGTCAACATGATCGTCGATCACCGACCGTCGATACTTGGCAGGAAATACCAAGTGGTACAGCAATACCCTTACGT
>Ga0265316_10006311_pt1 | contig 11349 bp, 7 predicted proteins | sample 4522metaG_FD_202092 | JGI IMG/M metagenome (GOLD analysis project Ga0265316, IMG submission 202092) | Rhizosphere microbial communities from Carex aquatilis grown in University of Washington, Seatle, WA, United States - 4-5-22 metaG | ecosystem: Host-associated > Plants > Roots > Rhizosphere >...
TGCCGTCGCCCAGGAGGTAGAGGCTGGTGGGCTGCGACTTGATGGGCGGGAAGTGCGTGTAGTACTTCCAGGTGTTGGAGCCGGTCTGGAAACTGGCCGTGTCTTCGAGGTCGAAGCCCGGCTCATCTTTCAGATAGCGGGCGAAGAAACTGGCCTCGATGATTGCGCGAAACTCTTTGCCGATGGGCTCGGTGTAGTCGAGATTACCGAGGTGCCGCGACGACGAACCCCAATAGCCGTGGCGCCAGGGGCCGAGGACGAGAAAGTTCTGATGATTGGCGTCGTGCGGTTCCAGGCGCGCGTATTCCTCCTGCGGGCCCCACATATCTTCCTGGTCGTAATATCCGCCCACGCTGAGGGTGGGCACAGTGACCGCATTCAAATGGTGCTCGACGCCGCGCGAGGACCAGACGGAATCGTAAGCAGGGTGTTCGAGGAAGAGCTTCCATGTGGGCAGCAGATCCATGCCGGATCTTTTTACGTCCTCGGCAAAGGAACCGCGCTCAAGAAAGTAGTCGTAGCCGTCGCGGGGCTTACCGTCTTTATCCTTGCCGTAGCCGACATCGGTGCGCTCCCTGGTGGATTCCATGCCCAGGACGTAGTCGTATCCGTAGCTCTGGCGGAAAGCGCCGTTGTGAAAGAAGTCATCGCCCATCCACACATCGATCATGGGCGCCTGGGGCGAGATGGCCTTGACGGCAGGATGCGGATCGATGCCGGCCATCATGGCCAGAAATCCCGGATAGCTGGTGCCCACAAAGCCCGCACGGCCATTGTTGCCGGCGACATTCTTCAGCAGCCAATCCACCGTGTCCCAGGTGTCGGTGCTCTCGTCGACGGCCTTGGGATCATGCCCACCCGACGGACCAGCACCTGACTGCGCGGATCCCGGTTGATGGTCGGCAAGCGCGCGGCTCATCACAAACTGACCCTCGCTCTTGAAGCGCCCACGAATGTCTTCATCCACATAGATGTAGCCGGCGCGCGCCAGTTCCGGACGCTGGCCAAAAAACGAGGCACGGTTGGTGCCGTCCACGCCGTAGGGTGTGCGCTGGACGAGGAAAGGCAGCGGCGTGGCGATGTCGGCCGGCTTGAGGATGACGGCGTGCAGTTTGACGCCGTCGCGCATGGGAATCATCACCTCAGAGCGCTGGTAGTCGTGGAAAACGTGATGGACGGGCTCGCCGGTGCGGCGGTATGTGGTTTCCGGCTGGCCGGAATGGGTGAGGCTGGAGGCGCGCCCACCGCCATCTAGCGTAAAGCGGACGGTAGACTTCGCGTCGGGCCAGTCAAACTCGGTGGCGGAGATGGGCTTCAACTCTGCCGGGACGTGGCGTTCCGATTCGGCGAACAGCTTTCCATCCTGCGCGTAGAAGCTCATCGGGGTGTCTGGTTCGGCAGGGTTGGTGTATTCGCCGGAGAGGGCTTCAAGCTGAGCGGCAGTGGGTGCGGCGATGGTTGCGGACTGCGGCGCAGGCCAGGCGACGCTGGGCGCATAAGGAAGCAGGGCAAGGGACAGAACGGCAAGAGCCACACGGCGGTGAATCAAAGGGTCAACCTCCTAAGGGTACTAATGCACATGGCCTTGGTGAGAGCTGCTGGTGAGCTCTTCGATGGGCACCACGCAGCCTTCCAGTTCTTCACAACCGATATGTTCGAACTGGATGGTGGTGTGGCTGATGCGGAAATGGTCGTGGAGCACGTGATTGAGTTTGAGCAGGATGCAGGCGCTTTCAGATGGAGGAATATCGGCGATTGTGACGTGGCAGGCCAGCGCGCTGGAGTGAGAGCCGAGGCTCCATACGTGCAGGTCGTGCACATTGACGACACCTTCTACGGTTTCCATGCCGGAGCGGATCTCGGCCAGGGAAACGCCACGGGGCGTGCCTTCCAGGAGGATATTCAGCGTCTCGCGCACGATGCCGATGCTGGTCCACAGGATGAGCGCGGCGATCAGCAGCGAGAGGACGGGATCGATCCAGTTCCTGCCCGTGAACAGGATACCCGCGCCTCCAGCGATGACGGCGGCTGTGGAGAGTGTGTCTCCGGCCATGTGCAGAAAGGCGCTGCGCAGATTCACGTCGCGGGCCACGCCCCACAGGAGCGCGGCAATGACACCATTCATCACCACGCCGGCCGCGGCAACAATCATCATGAGCTTTGGCTGCACGGCCACCGGCGCGCTGAGCCGGTGGACAGCTTCGGCGCCAATCCACAACGAAATGACGATGAGCGAGGCCGCGTTGATGAATGCGGCCAGTACACCGGCCCTCTGGTAGCCAAAGGTTTTGGAGCTGTCCGCGGGGCGCGACTGAAAGTAGACGGCAACAAAACTGAGCAACAAAGCCAGGAAGTCGGAGGCGTTGTGGCCGGACTCCGACAAGAGCGCCAAGGAGTGTGCGCGCAGCCCCGCCACGAAGGTCACCACAACGTAAACAAGCGTGGCCACCAGCGAGAAGCGCAGTACGGATTGTGTCCTTTTTGCACCCGGCCCCATGGGCGCCGCATGGACATGCATAAGGGCAGTGTAACCGGGGGTGGGTATCGGGTGCCAACCAGCCGGCGACCCACAGGAACTCAAAATCTGCCGCGGCTGGGCCGCAATTGACTTCAGGGTCAGAGCAGTGTGAGCAGGCGCTAATCCTTAAACTCGGGGGCTTCGTCCGCCTGCGTAACCGGCAGGCCCTGGCGCAGCCCCGACCACTCTTCTGCCAAGACGATACTGTTCTGTGGGCTTCCGGTCTGGTAGCGCACAGAGCAGGGGAAGCCGGCCCGCACCTGGGCTGGATCGACCACATCCTTGAGGCTGGTTATGTCTTGCGAGCATTCGTATTCCACGCCGCCGATGCGGTAACTGAATTCAAGCATGGTCAACGTACGGCCATCGGTGGCCTCCATCTCGCGCACATCCAACAACATGCCGTCCACCAGACGCCCGGATTGGGACAGAAGCTGACGCCGCAACCGCTCCAGTTCGTCCGGGGTGGGGCGCGGGCGCAGAAACAGCCACACGAGAGCCGCGGCTCCGAGTACGATCACGACCAGCCCGGCGGCTGTCTCCCATGTGGTTGCGATGAGAAGGGTCATTGCGAGGTGGGATTTCACCCCAGTCGTCCCAGGTCAAGGATACCGCAGGGTGAGGGTGCGGAGATGAAGCGAGCAGCCTGGGCTTGGGCCGGTACGAGCGACAACCCTTGGTAGTATGAAATCTCATGCAAGAGAACCGGAGAGATCGACGCCGCCTCACCTCGCTCTGGCGGGCGGTCATTGAGATCGCATTTATCGTCTTTCTCTTTTATTCGAATCTTCTGATGGGTGAGTTTACAGCTTCAAATGGGCAAGGGAAGAGTTTGGCGTCAGCCTTTTCTGACATTGCGACGGGCACGAATTTTGCCATCGCCCTGATTTCCGCAGGGATCGGGTATGTGGCATTTGAATATCTGCGGAAAAGACTTTAGCGCCCACTGACTTTGCTGTTGCGATCCTTGACCCGCGGACGCGCACTTCCGTATGCTCGGGAGCGACTTCGCGCAGGGTGCCGCTCAAATTCAATCCCGCGCAGGGAGTGTCCACATGAGCACGAGTGCCCCGGTCGCAATTGCCGCTTTGGGAGTTGCCGCACAGCCGCTTCTGGTTCGCCGCGCCGCGGTGCTGGGCGCCGGAACCATGGGATCGCGGATCGCCGCGCACCTGGCCAACGCCGGAATTCCTACGCTGCTGCTGGATATGGTTCCGGCGGGTGAAGGGTCGCGCAACCGGCTCGTTCTGGGCGCGCTGGACGCGCTGGCCAACACGAAGCCGGCTGCCTTGTATGTGCCGTCGGTGGCCGCGCTTATTTCTGCCGGCAACTTTGAGGACGACCTGCCGAAACTCGCTCAATGTGACTGGGTGATCGAGGCCGTCGCGGAGAACCTGGGAATCAAGACTGCCCTGCTGGGGCGCATCGCACCGCACCTGGCCGCTCATGCCGTGCTGACCACGAATACCTCTGGATTGCCGATCGCACAGATCGCCGCTGGGCTCGCTGCCACTGCGGGCGGACTCCATAAGAGATTCTTCGGGACGCACTTCTTCAATCCACCTCGTTATATGCGGCTGCTGGAGGTGATTCCAACCGCGGAGAGCGATCCCGGCACGGTGGCCGCATTTGCCGCATTTGCCGACCGCATCCTGGGCAAGCAAGTGGTGTATGCCAACGATACGCCCAACTTTATCGCCAACCGGATCGGCATCGCGGTCATGTTCTGCGCGGCTTCATTGATGCTGGAACAGGGGCTGACTATTGAGGAAGTGGATGCGCTAACCGGGCCGGCCATCGGCTGGCCGCGCACCGGCACCTTCCGGCTCGCGGACATGGTGGGGATCGACATACTGGCTCATGTGGCGGCCAACTTTCCCCAAGGCGTTGCGCAGAGCGGATTTTCTGCAGTGTTGGAAGAGATTGTGAAGCGTGGCTGGCTAGGCGACAAAACCGGCCAGGGCTTCTACAAAAAAAGCCGCGACGCCGATGGAAAAGAACTGAGGCTGGTGCTGGACCCGGCTACGTTCGAGTACCGTCCTTCAGCCAAGCCAGCGCTGCCCGCGCTGGAGATGGCGAAGAACGCCGCCACGGTCGAGGAACGGCTGCACCTGTTGCTGGCCAACGATCCGGGCAAGGACAAGGCAGCGAAGTTCCTCTGGCCTTTCCTAGCCACATTGTGGAATTTTGCGGCGGAGCGGATTGGGGAAGCAGCCGGAGACGCTCCCTCCATCGACCGTGCCATGCGCGCTGGATTCAACTGGGAGTTGGGTCCATTTGAGATGTGGGACGCTGCAGGCGTGGAGACAACCGTGGCACGCATGAAAGCGATGGGCGTGGCGCCCAGTCCACGTGCCGAGGCGCTGCTGGCGACCGGGCAGGCCGCCTGGTACGCACATGACGAGCGCGAATGCTTTCAGCCGCAAACCGGCACAATGGAGCCCGTCCCCGTAGCTCCCGGCCACGCGCGGGTCGCGGAGTTCCGGCGCTCGCGCGGCGTGATCCGAAGCAACCCCGGAGCCTCGCTGGTGGACCTGGGCGACGGAATCGGCTGCATCGAACTGCACTCGCTCAAGAACGCCATTGGCGGGGACGTGCTGGCGCTGATTTCCGCGGTGTTGAATCCTGCTTCAGACGCGGTACGCGACTTTGCCGGCTTTGTGATCACCGGCGACCGCGACAACTTCAGCGTGGGAGCCAATCTGCTGCAGATGCTGCTGGTGGCGCAGGAGGGCGAGTGGGAGGAGTTGGCCGCCGTGATTCACGGCTTCCAACAGATGACTGCGGCCATCAAGTTCTGCCCGCGCCCGGTGGTGGTTGCGCCCTTTGGCTTGACGCTGGGGGGCGGGGCAGAGATTTGCCTGCACGCCGCGCGCCGCCAGCCCCATGCGGAGACGTACATTGGCCTGGTCGAGGCTGGTGTGGGCCTCATCCCGGCCGGAGGTGGGACAAAGGAGATGCTGCTGCGAGCAGTGGACGCAGCTGTAGCGCTGGCGCCGCCTGATCCAAAAGATCCTCCATCGCGTTTTGCCCAATCGGCGGAGATGGCGACGGCGCTTAAACGCGGGCTGGAAACTATCGCCATGGCCAAGGTTTCCACTTCCGCTGCCGATGCCAGGTCGCTGGGCCTGCTGGCACCCGCTGACCGCATTACCCTCAACCGGGAGCGGCTGCTGCTGGACGCCAAAGCGCAGGCTGCAACGCTTGCCGGGGCCGGCTATACAGCGCCGCAACCGCGCACGCAGATTCCAGCCCCGGGCACGGCGGCGCTGGCCAGGCTGGAGACGGGTATTTTCCTGATTGGCGAGGCTGGTTACGCCTCAGAGTACGACCAGAAGGTGGCGCGCTGGGCTGCATACATTCTCTGTGGCGGCCGGGTGACGGCAGGGGCACCGCTCAGCGAGCAGTACCTGCTGGACCTGGAACGCGAGGCGTTTCTGTCGCTTTGCGGCGAGCGCAAGACCCAGGAGCGCATAGCGTTTACACTGAAGACCGGCAAGCCGCTGCGCAATTAAAGGCGCGATGAAGCAAGCAAGCTACATTCTGCTGTCCGTTGCACTGTCAGCGTGGGGAACCACGCCGATCGGGGGGCAGAATACGCTGTTGACCTCTGAGCCGCGGGCGGCGCAACTGACGGAGACCGGACATGTGGCTGTCGCCGGACATTTAGTTTCGTATCTTATCCATCGGCTGCCGGTGAACGCGTTTCCGGGGCTTCCTGCCGAAATTCAGGATTTGCTGAACCGGCGCGGTTGCCTGATTCCGCAGACCTACGAGGCACACCACCCTGAAAATGTAATTCACGCCAGCCTGGAACGCTCCGGATCGTCCGACTGGGCCGTACTGTGCGCAGCGCAGGGCACGGTCTCGCTGCTGGTCTTTTTTTCGAGCGCACCAGCGGAACCTTTGCTGCTGGCCTCCGCGCCGGAATCGACGCGGCTGCAAGCCCACGACGCTACAGGAGTTCTGGGCTTCAACTGGGGCATTGATCCTGCGTCTCCGGCACAAGTCCATGAGGCCCAGACGGGCATGGAGCACCGTCCGTCGCTGGTGGACCACGATGCCCTGGCGGATTCGGTGGTGGAAGGCCGCACCGTGTATCACTTCTATGCGCGAAGTGCCTGGACGCTGCTTGAAATGCCGGAATAGAACTGGCGCCGCCGATCTACCGTAGTTGACCGCCGCTCGGGCCTCCAGCTATTGATTGCTTTGGCGATATACGTGTTCTACAAGGAGCGACATCCATGCCGGAAGCGGTTCTAGTCAGCGCCGTGCGCACTCCGGTGGGCCGTGCCCCCAAAGGTGCGCTATCCACCACCCGTCCCGACGATCTTGCCGCCCTTGTCGTGGGCGCAGCCCTGGACAGGGTTCCAGAGCTGGACAGGGCGGAGATCGACGACGTGATTCTGGGTTGCGCTCAGCCGGAAGGTGAGCAGGGCTGGAACATCGCCCGCATGACCGCCTTGCGCACGCAACTACCGGTGGAGGTGCCTGGCGTTACCGTGAACCGGCTGTGCGCTTCTGGTCTGGAGGCCATTGTGCAGGCCGATCTGCGCATCCGCGCGGGCGGCGATCGCGTGGTGGTGGCAGGTGGCGCGGAAAGCATGAGTCTGCTGCCCTCGGGCGGACTCAAGCCAAGCCCCAATCCCTGGCTGGCCGAGCACTACCCGGCGGCGCTGATGACCATGGGCCTGACCGCAGAGCGTGTCGCCCGACATTACAAGGTCTCACGCGAGGACCAGGACGCATTTGCCGTGAGCAGCCACCAGAAGGCACTGGCCGCGCAAGCCGCCGGACGCTTTGACGATGAACTGATTCCGGTGAAGATCACAAGCGCGGTTCCCGGCGCCAAACCGGGCAAGCCTCAGGTCACCGAGTCGGTGTTTGCCGCGGACGAGGGTCCGCGCGCGGGCACTTCAGCAGACGCACTGGCCAAGCTGAAGCCTGCGTTTCACGCCCAGGGAACGGTGACCGCCGGGAATGCCTCGCAGACCTCGGACGGCGCGGCTGCGGCGGTTCTGATGGAGGCGGGCCGGGCGCGGGAACTGGGGATTCGCCCGCTGGGGCGGTTGGTGGCCTACGCCGTCACAGGATGCCTGCCGGAGGAAATGGGCATCGGTCCTATCTACGCCATTCCCCGGGCGCTGAAGCGTGCCGGACTGACTCTCAACGACATCGGCCTGATCGAATTCAACGAGGCCTTTGCTGCGCAGGCGGTGGCGGTGATTCGGGAACTGGGGCTGGATGCGGAACGAATCAACGTGAACGGCGGCGCCATTGCTCTGGGGCATCCGCTGGGTTGCACGGGGGCCAAGCTTACCGCTACCCTGCTGGCCGAGATGCGGCGGCGGCAGGTTCGCTATGGGATGGTGACCATGTGCGTGGGTGGGGGGCAGGGTGCGGCGGGCATCTTCGAGCTGCTGGATTAGAGCGGAAAGGCGCAGAAATCCACACGCACAAACAAGAACAGCCGGGAGCGCTCCCGGCTGTTCTTGTTTGTTTTCAAGCTCTTCTAAGCTGCGCCGCGCTACGCCTTGGCGGTTGCCAGGGCCTTGAGCCGTGCATTGAGGCGGCTCTTGTAGCGGGAGACGGTGTTGTCGTGCAGAACACCCTTTTGCACGCTCTTATCGAGGGTGGACACGGTCTCGCGGTACTGCGTCTGGGCGGCCTTGACGTCACCCTTGGAGATGGCCTCACGCAAAAGGCGCAGGCTGCTGCGCACGCGGGTGCGGTTGGCGCGGTTTACCGCGGTACGAGTCTCGGTCTGGCGGGCGCGCTTGAGCGAAGATACATGGTTTGCCATTACTGTTCCTTAATCTTTGGCCCCGATGTCAGGGGTGGATGATGCGGTGTGAGAATGCAACTTGAGCCGCATCCCTCGCAATTTCTTAGTCTACGGGAAAGCGGGCAGGGGGTCAATGGCTACGCGTTTGCGCGGGGAGGGGGGCGGACCTGGGGCCGCGCAGGTATCTGCCGAGGCACAGTATTCACCAAAAATCCTTGCACCCCCGATTGACGTGCCGCTCCGCCGGCGCTACTCTCTCCCCAAGTAAAGGATTTGGTCGCCCTCGCCAACCCGCCCTTATTGCCAACCGCCGACGGTTCGGTGGGGCCTTGTATAGCAAGCGCAAAAAAATCCTGCTCAACCCCGCCAACCCACAACCTGGACCTATGCAACTCACAACCGCAGTCTGCCCGCAAGGCAGCCATGGAGGCCGTCTGAACGCTGCTCTGGAGATCACGCCGAACCTTGAGCCCCTGTTTGGGACCCGCGACGAGAACGTCAGGCTAATGGAAGATGCACTGGGTGTACGGATCGATCTTCGTTCCGACGCCGTGCATGTGGAAGGGCCGGAAGCGGCGGTGGTGCGCGTCCAGCGTATTTTTCAGGACTTCGAGGCATTGCGGCGCCAGGGCATTCATCCGCACAACGGGGAACTGAACGGGATGTTGCGCCTGGTGGTGGCTGACCCTGCCACCACGTTGCGTTCCCTGGCCGACGCGGGCAAACAGCGCTCGGCAGGTGTGAAGCGCACCGTGCAGCCGCGCTCAATCAATCAGCGCAAATATGTTGAGGCTATCGAGCAGAACGACATGGTCTTCGGCGTGGGTCCGGCGGGCACCGGCAAGACCTACCTGGCCGTGGCCATGGCGGTGGCTGCCATGAACGCCAAGAAAGTGAGCCGCATTGTACTGGTGAGGCCGGCAGTCGAAGCGGGCGAACGCCTGGGCTTTTTGCCGGGCAGCCTGCAGGAAAAAGTGGACCCCTATTTGCGCCCGCTCTATGACGCTCTCTACGACCTGCTGGAACCGGAGAAGGTTGACAAGATGCTGGAGAAAAACGTCATCGAAGTTGCGCCCCTGGCCTTTATGCGCGGGCGCACCCTCAACGACGCTTTCATCATCATGGACGAGGCTCAGAACACCACCATTGAGCAGATGAAGATGTTCCTGACCCGCATGGGCTACAACTCCAAGGCAGTGATTACCGGCGACATTACACAGATCGACCTGCCCAATCCGCGCAAGTCGGGGCTGCTGGATGCGATCAATATTCTTGACGGTGTGGAAGGCATTCAATTCTGCCACTTCGAGGACTGCGACGTGGTGCGCCACGCGCTGGTGCAGCGCATTGTGCGCGCCTATGAGTCGGCCAAGCCGCAGCAACAGGAGCTGCCGCTCTCGCTGGGGGAGAGTATCGAGGTGCAGCCGCCACAGCCGCAGCATCCGGCCAAACCGCAATGACGCGGTCAGCATGATTTTGCGTTGATGGGTCACGGGAAACTCTCTTCCTGCAACTCGTACTGCCCCACCTGCATGCCCTAAAATGGGGACCCGAAATACCACTTGAGAAATAAGGTGATCCGAGTGACCTATGAGTCATCGCGCCGCACATTTCTCCTGGCCTGCGGGGCAGGACTGGGTGCGTTGAGCCTGGACGGAGCGTTTGCGTTCGGCGGCTCCACCGCCACAAATTCAACGGCTGTCCTGCGTGCTGATCCGGACCCCAGGCGGGCGCTGATTCCGCTGTTGAGCTGGGATACCGAAGGCGGAGACCGCTGGCATACCAACCTACTGAGAAAGGCCATGGGCTTGGGGCTGCGTGTGTGCACCAACGGCCAGTGGCATGAGGGCGTCGATCTTCCTGTCGACGTCGCGACTTCTGAACACGGCATCCGCTACCGGCTCAAGGTATCGTCCCAGGCGAACCTGCTGTGGGAGATTCTTGTCGCACGAGATCGCCTTAGCATGACCTTCAGCGTGGAAGGGCCAGCGTCTTTCGCACCTGGCGAGATTGAGCTGACCTTTCCGTTCGATCCCATGGTTACTCCGACAACGGTGCTGCCAAGCCGGTGGAATGGAGACGGGAGTGTACAAGCTCCCTTGGTTGTCAGCGCTCCGGACTTCGGCCAGATGTTGCTGAGCGTGACGCCGGCCGTGGAAATGAAGGGCCGGTTGGAAGGCAGCCGCGACAACCACACCGTCGATCTGATTTTGGGGCTGGCGCAGCTTGATGGAAGCCATGGCTACACGCTCACACTTACTCCTATGTTTCTCCCTCCGCCCCAAGGTCTTCAGGACGAGAGCCTGTGGCGGCTGGCTCGGCGCGGCTGGTTTAACGCCTTCCAGCCCAGCGCACGCTGGGGCGAACAGAATCGGGCATTCAGCTCTCCTGCGGGGATTCTTGCCAACAATGTGATCAGCGACCCATGCAGCATGTCGCTGATGTTCTATGCCGATCAAATGATGTGGACGCCAATGGCAGGCGCGGGAATCTCGGTAGCGAATCTTGTCCGGCACAGCATCGAGTTTTGGCTGGAGCAGCGCACGCGCACCAGCGGCGAAGTGGTCGGCTACTGGGATTACGGGAATTTTCTGGGTGCAAACGCGGGACCAGTGATCGCCGCGTGGGACTATGTGGAGGCGACCGGCGACCTGGGCTGGCTGGAGAAGACGATCGAGCGGCTGGAGTTCGTATCGGATTTCCTCGCCCGCCGCGACCAGGATGGCGACGGGCTGGTGGAGGCTACACAGAGCGGCAACGATAACACGCTGCTTGAGCCGGAACGGTCATGCGCCTGGATGGACGCGGTAAACCACGGCCACAAAGACGCCTATTCGAACGCCATCATCTACCGGTCATGGCGGTGCCTGGCGGACCTGGAGTCGAGACTTCATCGCGCCGACCGGCGCGCGCGCTATGCAGGCCTTGCTGACAGGTTAAAGGCCGCCTACCGGAAGACGCTTTTTAATCCCCAGACCGGCTGGATCGCCGACTGGCGTAGCGCGGACGGAAAGCTGCACGACTACGCCAGCCCATTCACCAATGG
>Ga0265316_10006313_pt1 | contig 11347 bp, 10 predicted proteins | sample 4522metaG_FD_202092 | JGI IMG/M metagenome (GOLD analysis project Ga0265316, IMG submission 202092) | Rhizosphere microbial communities from Carex aquatilis grown in University of Washington, Seatle, WA, United States - 4-5-22 metaG | ecosystem: Host-associated > Plants > Roots > Rhizosphere >...
AAGGGCGGCACGGCCTATATCATGGGGAACGCCGCCGGACGCCCCTTGATCAACGCCGTCGGCAAACCGCGCGTGGTCATCAATGGGACGGCGCTGGATTATCTGGCGGAATCGTTCATGGCGGGCGATCCGCTCAATGGCGGTGGGTTCGTCATCTTGAACGGCATCGGCTTCGACGATAACGATGGCTCGATCCGCGAATACGATTCGCCCTATCCGGGCTCCAACATCTTCTCCCTGGCCTCCGGCGGGGCGATTTACGTCCGCGATCCCGGCAACAAGCTGGTCGATGAGCAGCTCAACGGTGGGAAGTTCGTCGAAACGACCGACGCAGATTGGAAACTGATCCAGCCGTATCTGGAAGAGAACGAGAAGCTATTCGATATCCCGCTCAACCGGCTGTTGACCGTTTCCGGCCAGGAAAAAGAGCCGAGGGAAGTCTACCGGAAGATCGTTCCCGTTTCGCACAAGTAGCGGTCTTCAGGGCAAGCCCCGGAGCGTTTGAGCGGAACCGCCTCGGTGCCGCTTTTTCCGCATCTTCTTCATTTCCGGAGTGGCCGCGAGCGTGAGCGAGTGGAAGCTCATCCACTCGCTCACGCTCGCGGCCACCACGCCAACCAACCCGAAGCCAGCTGCGGAGTAGCGGACCCATAGCCAAAGAAAAGGTCCGCCGCGCATCGGAGCGGGGCGGACCTTGTCGAACGCTGATAAGGCGTGGCGCGCAGGTCAGACGTAGTTGCGATATACCGGCTGGAACATGCGGGCGCGGATGTCGGCCTCGATGTCGGCGGCGCGCGGAATGCGGGCCAACCCTTCGTGGTGCACTTCCTCGGCCACGGCGGTCGCGATTTTCAGCGAGACTTCGCGAATCTTGGAGAGCGCCGGATAGATGCGGCCCATCGCCAGGTCTTCTTCCCCCACCAGCGAAGCCAGTGTCTTGGCGGCGGTCAGGAACATGCCGTCCGTGACCTGCCGGGATTCGCAAGCGAGCGCGCCCAGGCCGACGCCCGGGAAGATGTACACGTTGTTGCCCTGACCGGGCACGAAGGTCCGGTCGCCGAGCTTGACGGGCGGGAACGGGCTCCCGCTCGCAAAGACGGCGCGGCCATCGGTCCATTGATAGGCTTCCTCCGCCGTGCACTCCGCCTTCGAAGTCGGGTTGGACAGTGCGAAGACGATCGGCCGCTTGTTGAGCGCGGCCATCCGGGTGACGATTTCACGGGTGAAGGTGCGCGCCTGGCCCGACACTCCGATGAGCGCGGTGGGCTTCAACGCTTCCACCGCCTCGCCGAGCGTGGCGACAAAAGCATGGTCGTGCGCGTACGGTTCCTTGTGGTGCGCGAGCTTGCCGGGCCGGTTGCGGACGACGAGTCCCTGCGAGTCGACGAACCAGCAACGCTGGCGCGCCTCAGCCTCGCTGAGACCTTCCTGCCGGGCGGCGGCCACGAAGAGATCGGCGATGCCGGTGCCGGCTTCGCCCGCGCCCAGGAAGAGCAGCTTCTGCTCGCGCAGCTTTCCGCCGGTGAGGCGCAGCCCCGCCAGCACGCCGGCCAGTGCGACCGAAGCCGTGCCCTGGATGTCGTCGTTGAAGCTGCATATCTTCTCGCGATAATCGTTGAGCAGGCGGAAGGCGTTGGTATTGCCGAAATCCTCCCACTGGAGGAGGGCCTTGGGGTAGGCAGCCTGGATCGCGCTGACGAACTCGGCGATAAAGGCGTCGTATTCCGCGCCACGCACCCGCTTTTGTTTGAGGCCGATGTACATCGGGTCCTCGTGCAACTTCATGTTGTCGGTGCCGACATCCAGCGTGATGGGCAGGCAATAGTAGGGATGCAGGCCGGCGCACGCGGTGTAGAGGGAGAGCTTGCCGACCGGGATGCCCATGCCGAGCGCGCCCAGATCGCCGAGGCCGAGGATGCGCTCGCCGTCGGTCACGACGATCATGCGCACGTCGGAGTTGGGCCAGTAGCGCAGGATGTCAGCGATGCGACCGCGTTCGCGGATACTGATGAACATGCCGCGCGGGCGGCGGAAGATGGCGCCATATTCGAGACAGGCCTGGCCAACCGTCGGCGTGTAAATGATGGGAATCATTTCCTCCGCGTGATCCTGCACGAGGCGGTAGAAGAGCGTCTCGTTGCGGTTCTGAAGGGTGGTGAGGAAGATATACTTCTCGAGCGCATCCGCCTTGCGGCTGAAATTGCCGTACACGCGCTGCAGCTGCTCCTCGATCGTGAAGACCTTGGGCGGCAGCAAGCCGCGCAGCCCGAACGCGTCGCGTTCGGCTTCAGTAAAAGCAGTCCCCTTGTTGAGCAGGGAGTTGGAGAGAAGGGCGGTGCCGCGGGGGAGCATCGGGCCTCCATGAGGACTCAGGCCGCCATCGGCGGGTTGGGAGTTGTTCATATGATTAGGAAAATAGATGGCCCGATGGAACCGAACGAGCACGATTAATCAAGAGCGCAAAAACGGGTTATCATCCTCTGGCAGAAGTTTTCCTCATGGCCAGCCTGGTGGGCACTGCGGACGGTCGCGTTTTCGCGCCTGGCCGAGCCCCATGATTGGGCCGGGTTGGGCTCATTCGACCGCCACGACGACATGCAGGACCGGCCCGGGACGGCCGGGGAGCGCGACGGTCTCGCCCACGTTCCGGCCGACGAGCTGGTGGCCGAGGGGCGATGCCGCGGTCACCACCATGACCGACGTACCGTTGAGCCGCACTTCGAGCCCGCCGTGCTGCGGACCGAGGAAGTACCACGAGTGGCGGTTGCGCGTCTCCAAAGTGACCAGCGCGCCGGTGGCCACGGGCTCGCCCGGATTGAACCGGCGCACGGCGAGCGCTTTGTAGGCGGCGATGGCATCGGCGATTTCGCCGGCCAGTTTGGCCTGCCCGGCCGCCAGGTAGGCGGCGCTTTGGCTGCGCATGTCGTATTTGTCCTCGGCGCGGCTTTCCTCGTTCGTCGCTTCGTCGCGGGCGGTGTTGGCCGCGTCGGTCAGGAGCGTGAGCTCCGCCTGGAGTTCGGCGAGGATGGCTTGCTGCAGGGCGGTTTTGTCCATGGGGACCGATGAGAATAAAACCTCCAGCACAGGCAGCCTTTGGACGTTTTGCCAGCTCACATTTTTCTTTCCGATGCGGAAAGAAAAATGGTGGACGCTCCGGGACTCGAACCCGGGACCCCTAGTGTGTGATACTAATGCTCTAACCAACTGAGCTAAGCGTCCCCAAACGAGGGGGTGACGTTTGCCGTAGCCACGGGCCCGAATCAACACCGTTTTTCTCCGCGGCCGCGCCGCCTCCCCGTTTGTCACGTATTACGTGACAAACTGGATTGGGCGGCGGGGCCGTTAGACCCGCCTCTGCGGGCTTCGGATGGGCCGGGCGCCGCCGGGGCGCGCAGGTTTTTTCCGGGTCGGAAACAGTGTCCGGCAAAGCTCGCATGCCGTGCCGTCGCAACCGCGGGCCGTGCAATGTTCGCGGCCGTAGAAAATGATGCGCAGGTGCAGCTGGTTCCAGTGCTCCTGTGGGAAAAGCGCCTTCAGGTCGCGCTCGGTCTGCTCCACGCTGCGTCCGGAGCTGAGCCCCCAGCGCTGAGCCAGCCGGTGGATATGCGTGTCGACCGGAAACGCTGGCACGCCGAACGCCTGCGCCATCACGACCGACGCCGTCTTGTGGCCCACGCCCGGCAATGCCTCCAATTCCGCGAAGGTGCGCGGCACTTGTCCGCCGTGTTGTTCGACGAGAATTTTCGAGAGCGCCGAAATGGCCTTCGCCTTCTGCGGTGCCAGGCCGCAGGGGCGGATGATTGCAGCAATGTGCGCCACCGGCAGCGTCGCCATGGTCGCGGGCGTGGTGGCGGCCGCAAAGAGGGCAGGGGTGACCTGGTTGACACGCTTGTCCGTACACTGCGCCGACAGCAGCACGGCGATCAGGAGCGTGTAGGGGTCGCGGTGCACGAGCGGCACCGGCGTTTCCGGATAGAGTTCCGCCAGCCGCCGGTCGAGAAAGGCGGCTCGCGCGGCTTTCGTCTGGAATGGATTTGCCCGCGACATGCTGGCCGCGAACCAGAGCGAGTTCGGCGGGAAACACAAATTTTTAGCCGAGCCGGTGCCAGAACATGCCGCAAATCGAGAAAAGCATCCCGATGCGGATCGCGCCCTCGAACGTGAGGATCACGAGCACCCATTTGAGTCCGCAACTGCGGCGCAGCGTGTAGCCGAGCAGGGTGACGACGAGCATGCAGAGCGCCTGCGCGCGGCCGAAGCGCTCGAAGAGCAGCGCGAGCATCCACCCGCCTTCCAGGAGGAGGCCGATGCTCCAGAACGCCGCGCGCAGTTCGCTGAGGTCGAGGGTGCGCGGGTCGGTGCCGTGTTCGATTTGCTTGATGCCAAGGTAACGCTCACTGACCACGAGCTGCCAAAGTTCGAAGAGAATCCAAAAAGGCGTGAGAAGCAGGAGCGGAGACACGGGAGTGACGGTAGTTCGCCGCGGGCCGACGGGCTAGGAGAAATAAATCCGAAATCCGAATTTCTAAATCCGAAACAAGCACCAAAGTACGAAATTCAAAACAAGGCATTGCCCGCATCGGGCATTTCGATTTCGAAATTCGAATTTGTTTCGGATTTCGAGTTTCGGATTTCGAATTTCCCTTCTCACGGGTTTCGTTCCGCTATCACCGGGTTGGTGAGGGTGCCGATCTTTTCGATCTCGATGCTCACCGTGTCGCCGGGTTTCAGCCACACCGGCGGCGTGCGGGCGAAGCCCACGCCATGCGGCGTGCCGGTCATGATCACCGTACCGGGCAGCAGCGTTTTGCTGCCGCTCAGAAACTCGATCAGCGCGGGCACGTCGAAAATCATGTCGTTCGTGTTCCAGTCCTGCATCGTCTGGCTGTTGAGCACCGTCCGGATCTGGAGCGCGTTGGGATTGGGAATCTCGTCGCGGGTCACGAGCACGGGACCGAGCGGACAGAAGGTATCGAAGCTCTTGGCCTCGCACCACTGGCCGCCGCCGAGCGGCCGGCCCTGCCAGTCGCGCGCCGAGACGTCGTTGCCACAGGTGTAGCCGAGCACGTAGTCGAGCGCGTGGGCGCGGGAGACATTTTTACAGCGCCGGCCGATCACGACGGCGAGTTCGCACTCATAGTCGACCTGCGTGCTGGCGAGGTGACGTGGCAGCTCGATGGGATCGCCGGGGTTTTGCAGTGAGCTCGTGGCTTTGATGAAAAGGATGGGCTGCGCGGGTGCGCCCTTGCCGCCCTCCTCGGCGTGTTTTTTGTAGTTGAGGCCGATGGCGAGGACGTTGGCCGGCACGAGCGGTGCGAGGAGCTTGCCGGGTGGGACGACGCGGTCGGTCGCACGGAAATCGCCAAGAATGTCGCCGGCGATCTCGCGCGCCGAGCCGTCGGGCTGAAGCGCAGCGTAGGCGGGGCCGGCGACAGTGAGGTGGCGGAGGATTTTCATGGAGAGGTGATGACATCGATGCCGCGCAATCCGAAGTGGGGTGCGGCAGCGAGCAGATGGCGGTCGTGGCTGTAGATTTCCTTCAGGCCGGCGTCGGCCGCGCAGGCCAGATGGAGTGCGTCGGCGGCACGCAGGAAAACGGAACCGGGCAGTTCGACAACTTTGCGGCAGGCGGCATCGATCAGGCCCGTCGTGATGGGCAACCATTCGACGAGAAGGGTGTTCTCGTCGGCGTCGATCTGGGTAATCACCTGGCGGAAACCGCGCGCATCGAGACGGCCTTCGCGCAGATGCCGCTTGATCCCGGCGAAAAGTTCGAGCCGCCCATGGTGCGCACACACGAAATGGCTGCGGCCCGTCATCCAGGCCTCGACCTCGCGGGAGCCCGACTCACGGACGTAGGTCTTCAGCAGATAGGAGGTGTCGAGATACTGCACGATGGTATCAGCGGCCGTCGCGGTCGGCGGAGATCATCCCGGTGGAGTCGAAATCGATTTGGGGCAGCTTGGACCAATTGCGGCCGGCATAAACCGGGCGCGGAGGATCGATCGGGACGTGCGCTTGCAACGAAGCAATTTTTTCGCCGCGATCGGTGACAATCAAGGGCTGCTGGCGGGCCGCGCGCACCCACTTGCCGGTCTCGGCGTGAAGCTGCTTGATGGAAATCGTCTTCATGCCAAGCAAGGTGTCACTGGTGACACCTATTGACAAGTGGTAAGATTTAACCCTTGGGCTCAGCGTAGGCTTCCAGGCCGGCGCAGGAGCAAACGAGGTTGCGGTCGCCGTAGACGTTGTCGACGCGACCGACGGCGGGCCAGAATTTGCTGGCGCGCGTCCATGGGTCGGGGAATGCCGCCGTCTCGCGCGAGTAGGGGTGGTCCCACGCGTCGGCGCAGACCACGGTCGCGGTGTGCGGTGCATGCTTGAGCGGGTTGTTGAGTTTGTCCGATTCGCCGCTCGCGACCGCGGTCAGCTCGCCGTGGATGGCGATCAGCGCGTCGCAGAAACGGTCGAGCTCGCGCTTTGATTCGCTCTCGGTGGGCTCGATCATGAGCGTGCCGGGCACGGGGAACGACATCGTCGGCGCATGGTAGCCGTAATCCATGAGACGTTTTGCCACGTCGTCGACCTCGAGGCCGTGCTTCTTCCACGGGCGGAATTCGAGGATGCACTCGTGGGCGACATACCCACCCGCGCCCCGGTAGAGCACGGGGAAATGATTCGCGAGGCGCGCCGCGACGTAGTTGGCGTTGAGAATGGCGACCTGGGTGGCGGCGGTCAGGCCGTCCGGGCCCATCATGCGGATGTAGAGCCAGGGGATGACGAGGATGGAGGCGCTGCCGAAGGGGGCCGAGGCGACGGCGCCCATTGTCGATTTTTGATTTTCGATTTTCGATTGGTCGGGCGAGTCGGAGAACCAGTGGCCCGGCAGGTAGGGCGCGAGGTGTGCAGCGACGGCGATCGGGCCGACGCCGGGGCCGCCGCCGCCGTGCGGGATGGCGAACGTCTTGTGCAGGTTGAGGTGGCAGACGTCGGCGCCAATGTGGCCGGGCGAGGTGAGGCCGACCTGCGCGTTCATATTGGCGCCGTCCATGTACACCTGGCCGCCGTGCTGGTGGATGATCGCGCAAATGTCCTTGATCGCGGCCTCGAACACGCCGTGCGTCGAGGGGTACGTGACCATGAGGGCGGCGAGATTTGGCGCATGCGCCTCGGCTTTGGCGCGAAGATCGGCGACATCGATATTGCCCTGCAGGTCGCAGGCCACGGCCACGACCTTGAAACCGCCCATCGCGGCGCTAGCGGGGTTGGTGCCGTGCGCACTGGTGGGGATGAGGCAGACATCGCGGTGACCTTCGCCCCGCGCCGCATGGTAGGCGCGGATCGCAAGGAGGCCGGAGTACTCGCCCTGCGAGCCGGCGTTGGGCTGGAGCGAGACGGCGGCAAAACCGGTGATCTCGGCGAGCCAGGTTTCGAGGTCGCGGATGAGTTTCTGGTAGCCCCGCGTTTGATCGGGCGGCGCGAAGGGGTGCAGCCGCCCCCATTCCGGCCAGGTGACGGGCAGCATCTCGGTGGTGGCGTTGAGCTTCATCGTGCACGAGCCGAGCGAGATCATCGAGTGGCAGAGCGAAAGATCCTTTGCTTCGAGGCGCTTCAGGTAGCGCAGCATCTCGTGTTCGCCGTGGTAGTCATGGAAAACCGCGGCGGTCAGGAATGACGATTGCCGCGCGTGCGGCGCCGGAAATTCGGCGAGCTGCAGGCCGACGGTCGTGAGCTGGAATTCGAGCGTCGCCAGCGGGGCGTCGAGCGTGGCGGCATCGCCGAAGAGCGCGAGGAGCTCGTGGACGTCGGCCAGCGTGGTGGTTTCGTCGAGCGAGAGGCCGACGGTGTACGCGTCGACGCGGCGGAGATTGATCCTCTTCGCGGCCGCGGCGACGTGGACCCGCTCGGCGGCGACGTGGCCGACGGTGAGCGTGTCGAACACCGGCCCGGCGTTCACCCTGGCCCCGAGCGAGGCGAGGCCCTGGGCGAGCAACTGGGTGAGCAGCCGCACGCGTTGCGCGATGCGGCGCAGCCCCGAAGGGCCATGGTACACCGCGTACATCGAGGCCATCACCGCGAGGAGCACCTGGGCGGTGCAGATGTTGGACGTGGCTTTCTCGCGGCGGATGTGTTGCTCGCGCGTGCCCAGGGCGAGGCGGAGGGCCGGGTGGCCCTGCGCGTCCTTCGACACGCCGACGAGACGACCGGGCATCTGGCGTTTGCAGGCGTCGCGCGTGGCGAGGAAGCCGGCGTGCGGGCCGCCGAAGCCGAGCGGGACGCCGAAGCGTTGCGCGGAGCCCACGGCGACGTCGGCGCCGAATTCGCCCGGCGGACGCAGCAGCGTGAGCGCGAGCAGATCCGTGGCGACGACGCCGCGCGCGCCGACGGCGTGGACGCGGGCGAAGAATTCGGCGAAGTCGCAGATGTTGCCCCAGGTGTCCGGATACTGCACGAGCACGCCGACGAGACCGGCGACCGGTTGGTAGCTGCGATGGTCGCCCACCACGACCTCAAGCCCAAGCGGCTGGGCGCGGGTTCTGACGATGTCGATCGTCTGCGGGTGGCAGGCGGCGGAGACGAAGAACATATTGCCGTCCCCCTCTTTCATCCGCGCGCACAGCATCATCGCCTCGGCGGCGGCGGTGCCCTCGTCGAGCATCGAGGCGTTGGCGATCTCGAGGCCAGTGAGATCGCAGATCATCGTTTGGAAATTGAGCAGCGCTTCGAGGCGTCCTTGGGAAATCTCGGCCTGGTAGGGCGTGTAGGCGGTATACCAGCCGGGGTTTTCGAGGACGTTGCGCTGGACGACGGCGGGGGTGAGCGTGTCGTAGTAACCCAGGCCGATGTAGCTGCGGAATACCTTGTTTTCGGCGGCGAGCGCACGCAGCTCGGCGAGCGCGGCGCTTTCGCCCGCGGCGGCGGGAAGGTTTAGCGGGCCGCGCCGGATGGCCGCCGGCACGGCCGCGTCGACGAGCGCCGCAAGCGAAGGCTGGCCGAGGAGCTGGAGCATCTCGGCGGTGGCGGCGGCATCGGGCCCAAGATGGCGGCGCGCAAAAGTATCGGGCGGGGCAAGCAGGTCGCGAGGAGAAGACATGAAGAAGGAAAGATGGGGAGACGGTAGAGCCGGCCCCCGAGCGCGCAACCGTGATTTGATCGCCGCACGATGAGGTATGGACTGCCTTCATCACAATCCGCCGAGCGCGGGCTGAACGCACCGCGCTACTCGCAGTGCGGTTCCTCGTACACCGTGAGATCGCTTCCCCTCGGGATGAACGCGGGTTGGAACCTCCATCAAACGAAACCGCCGGACAACGGTGTGTCCGGCGGCTAGCCTAACCCAAGCAGTGGGAAGCTGGGTCGCGCTCAGGCATATTTCTCGCCGTCGTCTTCACCACCGGGAGGAGGGGGAGGAGGCGGGAGAATCGGCGGATCATCCGCCAACTGGAACTGAAAGGTGTGACCGGTGGCAGCAAGCCGGGAATGGCTCGAGGAGGAGGCGAGGGCCAAAAGCGAGCACAGGGCGCTCGCGAGCAGAAGGGCGGAGAGGATTTTTTTCATGACAGGTTGGATTCCTCTTAACCCTAGCACGCCGTCGTATTCGCATGCGCGTGACGTTGGGAAAAACCTCCGGGAAAATTTCCCGGCGGTTTTTCCGTTTTTCCCGGTTGCGCCGGGCCGCAGGCTGCGGACGGTTTACCTTATGGTCGAAGGATTGGGCATTGTCGCCGGCTTCGAACTAGCTTTGAACATCCGCCATGAGCACCGCCCGCATTGTTCTCGTCGAAGACCATACCATGGTGCGCGATTTGCTTGGGGAAGCCATCGGCGCGCTCCCGGGTGTCGCGCTGGTGGCGGCCGTGGGCACCGTCGCCGAAGGGTTGGCGGCCTGCCTCGAACACCAACCGGAGCTGGCCATCATCGACTGGATGCTCCCGGATGGATCGGGCCTGGACGTGGTCCGCCAAGGCGCCCCCAAGCTGCCGCAGACCCGTTTTCTCGTGGTGACATCCAACGACCAGGCGCAAATCGTGCGCGACGCCGCCGCCGTCGGCGTCCATGGCTTTGTGATGAAAAGCCTGCCGATGGCCACGCTTCAGCTGGCCATCCGGACGGTGCTCGAGGGCCGGACCTATTTCTGCCCGGTGAGCAGCCAGTTGCTGGTTGAATCGTTTCGCGACGACACGACAAAGACCGGGCCGACGCTGACTCCGCGCGAACGCGAGATTCTGCGTTGCCTCGCCCAGGGCCTGGGCACCAAGGAGACCGCCGAACGCTTGAAGCTCAGCGCCAAGACCGTGTCCAACCATCATACGGCGCTAAAAACAAAGCTCCAGATCAGCGAGCCGGCCGGGCTCGTGCACTACGCCATCAAACACGGACTGGTCAAGGCGCCGTGACGTTTTCTCCGGGCCGGCCCGGATCGCGCCAGGAGATTTTCACCACGGACAACAGTGGTTCGATCCGCGTTTCGTCGGCCGCTTCGGCCGCCAGTTGCAGCTCCCGGCAAAAGTGTTGCAGGCGGCGCGCGCCCAGCGCATCGGCGCTATTCTTCAAATAATGGGCGAGCTGGTAGAGCGACGCCCAGTCTTTCCCGTGCGCCGCCTCGACCATGCGCGCCACGATCCCGGGCGTTTCCTTCTCGTATTGGATGAGCAAGCGCTGCCGGAGGGCCGCGTCGACCGCATCGGCTGCCGTCACCGCCGACCGGCCGGCCGCCGCCGGCGATTCAGCCACGGCGCGGGCCAGAACATCCATGCCCACGGGCTTGGTTAGAAACCGGTCCATGCCCTCGGCCAGACCGCGCGCCTCGTCGGTCGCCCAAGCCTGGGCGCTCAAACCGATGATCCACGGGCGGCCCACCGCCCCCCCCGCCTCCCGCAGACGGCGGGCCGTGGCATAGCCATCGAGCCACGGCATGGCGCCATCGAGCAGCACGACGTCGAACTCGCCGGCCTGGGCGGCCTCCACCGCGGCCAGTCCATCCTCGACTGCGGTCACGGCCGCGCCGTGCTCGCGAAAAAACGCGCCGAGGAGCTCGCGCATCACCGTATTGTCGTCAGCCACCAGCACGCGCAGCCCCTGCCAGGCCCGGTCGAGCGCGGCCACGGGCGGGCCGGCGGCCGGTTCAGCTGAGGGGAGCAGTGGCAGCCGCACGATGAACGTGGTGCCATGCTCGCCATCGCTTTCGACCCGCACGCGGCCCTTCATCGCCGAGCACAGCCGCGCCACCAACGCCAACCCGATGCCGGCGCCTTCCGTCTGCGTGCCGGTTTCGAGCCGCGTGAACGGCTGGAAAATGCGCGGCTGGTCTTCGGGGTCGATCCCCGGGCCGGTGTCGGCGACGCGA
>Ga0265316_10006314_pt1 | contig 11346 bp, 8 predicted proteins | sample 4522metaG_FD_202092 | JGI IMG/M metagenome (GOLD analysis project Ga0265316, IMG submission 202092) | Rhizosphere microbial communities from Carex aquatilis grown in University of Washington, Seatle, WA, United States - 4-5-22 metaG | ecosystem: Host-associated > Plants > Roots > Rhizosphere >...
ATCCGCTTCATAATCAGCGTAATTGCCTTCAAACCAAACCACTTGGCTATCACCTTCAAACGCCAAAATGTGCGTGGCAATCCGGTCTAAAAACCAACGATCATGCGAAATAACAACCGCACAACCTGGGAAATTCAACACCGCATCTTCCAAGGCTCGTAACGTTTCAACGTCTAAATCGTTAGTTGGTTCATCGAGTAACAAAACGTTGCCGCCTGTTTTCAATAATTTTGCTAAATGCACTCGATTTCGTTCACCGCCAGACAAATCGCCAATGAATTTTTGTTGGTCGCCGCCTTTAAAATTGAAACGTCCCAAATAAGCGCGTGATGGCGTTTGATAAGTGCCAACAGTAATCATATCTAACCCTTCGGAGACTTCTTCAAACACGGTTCTTTTTGCATTCATGTCATCGCGTAACTGGTCAACGTAAGCGAGTTTTACCGTTTGTCCAATCGTCAATTCACCCGAATCCGGTTGTTCAAAGCCTGCCATAATACGGAACAATGTCGTTTTACCCGCACCATTCGCGCCGATAATTCCCACAATGCCACCTTGCGGCAATTTGAAATTCAAATCACTGAATAATAATTTATCGCCAAACGATTTTGAAATACCGTTTGCCTCAATTACCACGTCGCCCAATCTTGGACCGGGTGGAATGTAGATTTCGTGAGTTTCATTACGTTTTTGGACATCACTCGACGACAACTCGTCAAAACGTGCCAAACGCGCTTTGCTTTTCGCATGACGACCTTTTGTGCCAGAACGCACCCATTCCAACTCTTCTTTCATGGCTTTTTGACGCGCAGATTCTTGTTTTTCTTCTAACAATAATCGCGCACTTTTTTGGTCGAGCCAGCTAGAATAATTGCCTTCCCACGGAATGCCAGAACCACGGTCGAGTTCTAAAATCCAACCGGCAACGTTATCCAAGAAATAACGATCATGCGTTACCGCCACGACTGTTCCGCTGTAATCATGTAAGAAGCGTTCGAGCCATGCAACGGATTCGGCATCTAAATGGTTGGTTGGTTCGTCGAGTAACAACATATCGGGATTTGAAAGTAATAACCGACATAACGCTACGCGGCGTTTTTCACCGCCCGATAATTTCGTGACATCCGCCTCCCAATCAGGCAAACGCAACGCATCAGCAGCCACTTCTAATTTACGGTCTAAATTATGACCATCGCAAGCGTTAATAATGTCTTCTAAGCGTGCTTGTTCTGCGGCAAGTTTGTCAAAATCTGCATCTTCGGCAGCGTAATCTAAATAAACTTGGTCAAGTTGTGCAAGCGCGTTTTTGATTTCAGCGACAGCTTCTTCAATATTGCCACGCACGGTTTTGTTTGGGTCGAGTTGTGGTTCTTGCGACAAATAACCAATGTTGATGCCTTTAAGCGGAATCGCTTCGCCTTCGATTTCTTTGTCAATGCCAGCCATAATGCGTAACAACGTCGATTTACCAGAGCCGTTTAGACCTAAAACACCAATTTTTGCGCCTGGGAAAAAAGACAGCGAAATGTCTTTTAAAATGTATTTTTTAGGCGGAACAATTTTGCCCACCCGATTCATAGAATAAATATACTGAGCCATAGTTTTTTTAAAGGTTTAAGATGAAAGTTCGGAAGAAAGTATAACAAATTTCTCTTAATTCGCCGCTTGCTCAAGTTTGCTGTGTTGTTTGGAATAAACGAAATAAAACACTAAACCTATCGCTAACCAAATCAAAAATCGCCACCATGTTTGCGCCGGTAAAAACGCCATCAACGCGCCGCAAGACAGCATTCCTAATGCGGGAAATAAAGGACTGTAAGGCGACCGGAACGGACGGGGCAAATTAGGTTGTGTAAAACGTAACACAATTACACCTAAACACACCAACACAAATGCAGCTAATGTTCCAATATTAACCAATTCTGCTAAATCGCCCAGCGGAATGAATCCGGCAATAATTGCCATAATCACGCCACACATCACAATCACGCGCACTGGCGTTTGGGTTTTTTCATGTACATCATTGAAAAATTCGGGCAACAAACCATCGCGTGCCATAGCAAAAATCACCCGCGTCAAACCATAATAAAGCACTAACATGACCGTTGTTAAACCTGCAATCACACCTGTTGCAACTAAGGCAGATGCCCAATTAAATCCAAGTAGTTGCAACGCATGTGCGACCGGTGATACCACATTCAAATCGCTATAAGGCACAACGCCGGTGAGCAGACCGGAAACTAAAATATAAATTGTTGTACAGAAAACTAACGACACGACAATGCCAAACGGTAAATCTTTTTGTGGATTTTGCGCTTCTTCGGCGGCGGTTGAAACCGCATCAAACCCAACATACGCAAAAAAAACAATGGATGCACCAGCAAATACGCCAATCGTTTTTCCATCCGGCAACGTTTGAAACCAACCAAATGGCATAAAGGGATGCCAATTTTCGGGATGAATATTGAAAACCGCTAGCGAAATAAATACTGTAATTGTAACCAATTTCACGCAGACCATGATGTTGTTGATTTTCGCGCTTTGTTTTACGCCGGCAATTAACAATCCCATTAAACACAAAATAATCAACGATGCGGGTAAATTGATAATACCACCCAATTTTGGGGCTTTCGTTAAAACGTCAGGTAATGCAAAACCAATTGCTGTGAGTGCGTTGTTAAAATAGCCTGCCCAACCGTTAGCTACGGCGGCAACTGAAATGGCATATTCGAGCAACAAATCCCAACCGATAATCCACGCAATCAATTCACCAAATGCCGCATAACTGTAACCGTAAGCACTGCCACAACCGCCAACCGATGCCGCCAATTCTGCATAAGATAATGCTGCAAACGCACAAGCAAAACCTGCAACAATAAACGATAAAACTACCGCCGGTCCTGATTGTGTCGCCGCAGCAATTCCAGTTAAAACAAAAATTCCCGTGCCGATAATTGCGCCAACGCCTAAAAAAGTTAAATCCCATTTGGACAAACAAGCATTAAGGTTATTACTACCTGTGTTTTCGCCTTTGAGCGTAATTGCTTTAGTGCGGAAAAGTTGTTGCATCATAAAATATCTCAAAAAATAGTTATAAATCTTAGATGAATAGCAAACATACCGCTAAAATCGTCTCCCAGGCATCACCGGATTCTTGACCTTTGGCTTGTCGGTCGGCTTTTGCGCTAAGTTGCAATACTTCAAATAATTTGTCATGCGATAGCCGTTTAAGTGCTTTATCCACTAAGGCAACGCGCTTATCCCAAATTTGATTCGCTCGAAAAACGGAATCTTTGCTTTGTCCGTTTGCGAGTGCAATTTTTATTTTGCACAACGTGCGAGCTTCGCGCATCAATGCCCACAAAACAATGGGGGCGGCAATACCTTCAGCTTGCAGACCGGCTGATACTTTGAAAATTCGATTTACATTTGCCGCCAAAATCGCATCAATTAGTTTGAATACGTCGTAGCGCGAACTGTCTGCTACGGCTTCAAAAATTTGTGTTTGTGTAAGCGACGTTGCGCCATAGAGGACATACAATTTTTCAATTTCTTGCGCGGCAGCAAGTAAATTCCCTTCCACTCGCGCGGCGAGCAACGCTAAACCATCTCTGTCTGCATGCAAACCACGTTGTTGTAATCGATTTTGTAACCATTGTATTAGTTCATCGCCTTCAGGTGGTTTGACTTGAATGGTGATACCCACTTTATCGACCGCCTCAAACCAGCGCGTTTTCATGCTGGCACTGTTTAATTTTCCGGTCGTGATTAACAAAACAGTGTCAGCCGGTAAACGCTCACAATAACTTATTAGCGTTTTCGCGCCTTCGTTACCAAAATTGGTATTTGGCACACGCAAATCAAGCACTTTTTTATCGCCAAAAATTGATAATGAACTCGCCGCCGTCGTAATTTCTGACCATTCAAAACCCGTATCGGTCGAAAAAATTTCACGTTGCGAAAAGCCAGCACATTTTGCAGCATGACGAACAGCATCGGCTAATTCGCCAATTTGCAAGGGTTCATCGCCGCTGAATAAATACACTGAACCGAGATTTTTTTGTAACGACGGGACTAATTGTTCGGGTTTTAGGCGCATTATTTTTCGATTTTATCTAACGTGAAACGCGCTTGACTAAGCATGGTGCGTATTGCTTGTTGCGCCATTTCATTTCGTAAAACGGCTTCTTCGTTGTCGCGTGCCAAAATGGCTTGTTGATCGTTGTAATAATCGCGGCGTACTTCTAAAGTTTGACGCGGTAATAAAATCGCATCTTTAGGCGTGGCAAGTTCATATTCCACGCGATACAACAATTCGTATTCGTTAGCTTTACCGCGTGCGCTTAACGATAAAACGCGCCGTTGGAATTGCTCATCAAATAATTTAATTACCATACTCGCATTTTCACGCGCGGGGGTAAGTTGGCTGTTTGATTGATTAAGTTGTTGCTTTACCTGCTCGCGTAACGTAGGTGTACCACCTTCGAGATAAACTTGTCTTAATTCGAACGGCAAGGAGGTCGCGCCATGCGGATGAAAGCCACAAGCCGTTAGCATACTCACGAATAATAAAAGAAGGGGCTTAATTGAATGTGTAAAAATCATGCGTGTGAGTTGAAATAAATATTTAGGCGAAAAGTTTAACAGTTCTGCGAAAACCTTGCCTATTTGAATCGGTGCTAAAGCACCGCTTGTTGAATTTGTTCAAAACGAAACTCGGCAACAAGCGTTTCAATTACACTTGCTTGTTGGGGATAAGTGGTTTTTATTTGCGACACAATTTCTAATACGGCTTCCACATCTAACAATTCGGCAGCTTGATGTAGCTCTTTACGAATTTCAACACTTAATAAGGTGAAATCGACCAGCATATCCGTGTTATTTTCAACAGCTACTGTAGTTTGTGTTGGTTCGTAACGATATTCTAGCGACAATAATTGCCCCATCATTTGAAACAACCTATTTTCATTAAATGGCTTGGTAAGCATATCATCACAACCCGCTGCTAAAATCGCTGCTCTGTCTTCTGCAAAAGCACTAGCGGTAAGCGCGGCAATTTTGATTTTTTTACCTTCAGGCAAAGCGCGAATAGCTTGCGTTGCTTGATAACCGTCCATAACAGGCATTCGCATATCCATCCAAATAAAATCCGGTTGCCATGATTGAAACATTGCCACGGCTTGCTCGCCATTTTCCGCCACCCGCACGTCAAAGCCTACATTTTCCAACAAACGCATAATGAGCAAACTATTGTCAATATTATCTTCTGCAACTAATACCTTTACTGGTATTTTCGGCGATAACACGCCCAGCACTTGATTTTGCACTTGTAAATCTTTCGGTGCCGTCGATTCAGGTAAGTTTAAGACAAAAGTAAATGTACTGCCTTGTCCTAACACACTTTTGACGGTAATTTCACCGCCCATCAAATGCACAAATTCCTGGCTAATGGCTAAACCTAACCCTGTGCCTTCCCCCTTTGCAATGCCATTTTCGGTTTGATAAAATGCTTGGAAAATCTTGGCTTTATCATCATCGCTAATACCTGAGCCGGTATCACTAATTTCAAAACACAAGTTCTTGTTCAATGGTGTTATACGCAACAAAACATTACCTTTATCGGTATATTTAACCGCATTATTGAGTAAGTTAATTAGCACCTGACGCAAATGATGTTCATCACCACACACAAAACGAGGCAAATTACCATCGTGTTCTACCGAAAATGTCAGTCCTTTCATATCAGCGCGTCCGCGTACAATATCGCTAATAGTGGAAAGCAATTCATTTAAATTAAATGGTGCGTTATTAACAATAGTTTTTCCTGCTTCAATGCGCGAAATTTCTAATACATCGTTAATTAAAGCTAACAAATGTTGTCCTGCATGGTTAATAGTTTGTAATTCTTTTTTATGCTGCTGACTTATGGAAATATCGCGTTCCATCAATTGCGAAAAACCTAAAATTGCATTCAACGGTGTGCGGAGTTCATGCGACATATTGGATAAAAAAACACTTTTCGCTCGATTTGCCGTTTCAGCCGTGGTTTTTGCCGCTTCCAATTCGACGGTACGTTCAACCACTAATTGTTCTAAATGCTGCCGATAAGTGTTTAATTCAGCTTCGACTTGTGCGCGTTGAAAACTACGAATTTCATTGCTAAGAATTAAGGCTGCATGACGAAAAAAAACCGGTAAAAAAGCGCGTAATGCCATCCCACCAATGTGTAAATTCTCGATTTTAATAACGCCAATTAACTCATTACTCACTAATAACGGAAATGCCCATACCCATGCCCCCGGCACAACCTCACCGTGCAATAATGCGTCACTTGAATCGGTAGAAATTTCAACAAATTCATGATTATTAAATACTTGCGCCACTAACGAATCGTCTACTTCCGTTAAAATTGTCCGCGTTCCTAAAAAATCCACATAATGTAATTCCTCGCCAATCCAGTAATAGAGTTTGATATTTGTACCACCAATGCTTTCAACAATGCTATAGAGCATTGAATTGATTAAGCTATCTATCCCAGGTTGAGAATCTAATCTTTCAATTAAACTGAGTACCAATTGCAAAGTGGATTTTTCTTCTACTAATCGACGCATACGAGTTCGCAAATCTAATTCAAGTTGTGATGCGTTGTTACTTGGTACGTTCACGACAGGGATGAATGTTTTCGCGTAATGACATCGTTTAAAACAGATTCTAAATGGTCAAGTGATACATCTAGCCAAACCAAAGGCAAATCAACAAAATCGGCAGCCGCTTGAGCAGCTGAGGTGAAATCAGTTGAACAGGGTGTGCGTAACGCCATAATACATTTGTGACTGCTATGAAAAATTTCCCGAATTACAGCAGGATTTTTACCAAAACATTCCGTCAGCATGGGTTCCCACGTCAACGCCCAATCTTCGAGTAAAAAATATGCGCCGTTGCTCAATTCTTCCATAAATTTTTCGTAGCCGAGCAACATAACAATGCAATTTTGCCCTTGGGTGCGAAGCGTGTGATATTTAGTCAAAATATCGTCCATACGAGGATGGCATGAACCGTAAAACACAATAGTTTCACGTCCTTTTGATTCATCAAACGTGAGCGATTCATTGAGTTCGTTATACAGACGGTCGAAATAATTGTGCAACGCAGAGGCTAAAAATTGCGTTTCTACATTCCAGCTATTTTTCTTAATTAAAAATTCGACTTCTTTATGCAAAATACCGCAACCGACTATTACAATAGGTTTTTCTGAAACAATGGGAATCGTTTTTTGTGGCATTTTAAAATCTCCCATATTCAAATGCGGCATCGAGCATCGCAACAATATTTTCTTCGGGAATTTGCAGTGGCATCACACCTGTTCCGAAAAGAAAATGTCCACCGACTTTACCAATCTCGCATAAACGTTTCACTTCTTCGCGAGTTTGCGTTGGCGACCAGTGAATCAATTTAATGTCTTCAATCACACCACACGTTAAAGCAGTTTTACCAATAATTGCTTTTGCTTCGGCTAAATCAGACATCGGACTAATGTAATAAGAACCAATGCAAAGCGTTTCTTGAATTTGTGTAATCACATTATTAAACGGAGCCATGCCGCAATAATAAACAATATTATTCACACCACCGGCGGCTAAATCACGTTGCATCCACGGTAAACTGAATTCTTGAAAACGTTTCATGCCCACAAATGAAGTCGAACCAAACGGTGTCGAATACACCAACACATTCGCGCCTGCCGCACGATACGCTGCCACTTCTTTTTCAAAAAACAGCGAACATTTCCGTAATAATTCGTCACACACATCGGTATCTTTACCCATGAGCAATTCCATCCACTTATCCATGCCCATAAGTAACGCAGGCATTGTGGTCGAAGCGGTCAAATACGCACAAATCGGATGTGTATTGCCAACTTCTTCACGCAGAATTTTTAAACAATTTGCTGTTTCTTGCCATGCGGGATGGGCGGTTATATCGTCAGGGATTTCTAATTTGGCAATATCGTCGTAATTTTTAATAACAAAATCCGCGACATTCGGCGAGCCATTATCAGCATAAAGAATTTCGTTACAACCGAGCAATTCGGCTTCTTTGCCAACGTAAAATAAACTCCATACGTTGTCGTAACCGTACTTTTTTTGCAATTTAAGTTGTCCAGCCGCGACATATTCTCCTTTGCTGTAATACATTTTGAGCGGCAAACCCAATTCGCGTGCGCCTTGGTCAAGTAAATTACAGAAAATAGGAATACGCGGCGTAGGTTGTCCGGCAATTGTGGCATTGAGAATTTCAAGCGGTGACATGGCTTTTTACCTCTTTAATTAAATCAACAATCACTTTACCCGCGCTCACACCATCGTTTGCCCAAGTATCCGCGCCGACATTTTTATACAATTCGGCATCGTAACGATACGGCGCACCGCCAACAATGACTTTAATCTTGTCTTCTAAGCCGCGCTCTTTTAATAATTTTCGCACTTCAGCGCAACCGTGTTCGCCCATTGCGGTATGTACCATCATTGCCGAAATTCCAATTACTTGTGCATCATGGGCGACGGCGGCATCGACAAATTTTTCTGCCGTAACGTTTACACCTAAATCAATCACTTCAACCATCAAGGCTTTCAAACAGCCCATTACAATGCGTTTGCCGAGCGAATGTAAATCACCTGCCGCCGTTCCTATTACAACGCGCCCAATAATTTCTGGGGGAAATTTAAATAACAACAACATTTTTTCAGTGACTTCGGCGGCAATTTGCGCGGTCATAAAATGTTGCGCTAAATTCGCATCAGGGTCTTTGACAATCAGCGACATCATTTCTTCCACAGCGGGAATGACAACTTGAAAAATAATGTCTTCGGCACTCATGCCCTGCGCGAGTGCGCCATTCACAACCTCAAACGCGGTATCTTTATCGGTTTCATAAACAGCCTCGTTATAGGCTTTAATGATGTCTTCAATCATGAGCAGTCTCCGCGCGTATGGGTTTTAAAAGTAAGTGGTTAATGTAACGTTCTTCATAGTCGGGAATTAACGATAAATTGAATGTTTGAGCATTTGCCGTAATTTCGTCAAATAATAGCAAACCATTTTCGTTTAATAATGCTAATTCACAACCGGCTAAACTGGCATCGGCATTGAGTTCAATTTTATCGGCAGAAATGGGCGGTAATAATCCAATCGCTTGAGCGTTTTGAATATTTAAATGCCGTCCAAACGCGCCACACATACATAAGCGTTCAATGTCGCACCACGTCATGTTAGCAAGTTCTAACAACGTTTCCATTGCCGCTGCAATCGCTGCTTTCGCACGTTGAAACGCATCCACATCACAACCCGTAATGACAGTGCGCGAATTCCCTTCGACTAGCGCGTAACCGTCCCCCCCGTTTGGTTGTGCAAACCGTCCGGAGGGTTTTAATACTTTCGTCGAAACTAAAATTGTAATTGCATCAACTAAACCTGAACCACAAAATCCGCGTGCAGGTTCATGGTTTAGGGTTTCGAGCGTTAAACCATTTTCGTTTTGTTCAATGTTCCAAATTGCACCGGATTCAGCAGACATGCCATTGCGAATCCCTACGCCTTCAAATGCAGGACCTCCCGGTACGGAAGTGATCAAAAGAGTTTTCCCTGTCCACAAAACGATTTCCGTATTCGTCCCCACATCGAGTAAAAATGCGCCTTGCGTTCCGTTACATAATTGTGTGGCTAACAAATCAGCGGTTAAATCTGAACCAACAAAACCTGCGATTGGCGGCAAAACAATAATTTTCGCGTTGGGTAATAACCATTGTGATTGCCATTTTTTATAATCAATCGGTTGGCAGTCAATTCGAGCTTGCCAAAAATCCGGATTCAACAAATCTGAATAGCCTTGCCCTGTTAATAACGCTAACATTGCTGTATTGCCGACAATTGTAATCAATCCAATTTCTGGCAACATCAATCGAATTTCGCCAACTTCTCGCGCCAACATATCACGCAACGCTTTCATAATCGCGTTACGAACTAAACGACTTAATTCTTGTGCGGTATCAGTATTCACTAATGCCGCATCTAAACGATTTAATACGTCTGCACCAAAACGTTCTTGCGGATTTAAACCTTTACGGCTGGCGATACGTTGTCCGGTTTTGCGATTCCACAACGTGACGCGCAAATGTGTGGTACCTAAATCTACGGCCACACCGTAGTGATATTCGCCAATTTCTCTAAATTTACAGGGTGAGGGCATCAAATCTGCTGTTGGAATACTGTGCCATACAGACGTATGCGCTAAATGCTCTAAATGAATATGCGTGTCGCTGTAAACACGCAGTTGGCAAGATAATCGCCACCCTTGTGCGCGTGCATCTGCGCTAATGCGTTGATATTCTGAAAGGGTAAGCGGACTCACACCACCGCTTTCAACTTGTACCACACACGCGCCACATGAACCTACGCCCCCACATGCTGCTCGCACTCGCCAATCGGTTGTATCCAACGCATCACGAACGTTCTGCCCTTCTGTAATATCAAACTGGCGCGTTCCAACATGGGAATGAACGATGAGTATTGCCATCAATCCGCCTGTAAATCACGAATTGCTTGCTGGATGACATCAAAATGAAAGCCAGCAATTGCATTCTCTAACGCTTGAGCCTGTTCTGGAAACTCAACTTTTATTTTTTGTACCACCACTTCTATGGCTTCTACATCTAACATATCTGCCGCATGACTTAATTCATCACGCCATTCGGGAGATAAACAACTTAAATCCAAATTTACGGCATTTTCATTCGATGACGATGTTGTGGTAGGTGCGTAACAATACTCAAGCTGTAACAATTGCCCCATAATCGCAAATAAACTATCTTCACTGAGCGGTTTAGTTAGCATATCATCACAGCCTGCAGACAAAATAGAATCCCTGTCTTCTTTAAACGCACTGGCTGTCAGTGCAGCAATTTTAACGTTTTTGCCATCAGGTAATGCGCGAATCATTTTCGTGGCTTGATAACCGTCCATAACCGGCATTCGCATATCCATCCAGATAAAATTTGGATGCCATGATTGAAACATCGCCACGGCTTGTTTTCCATCATTAACAGCACGAACTTCAAACCCCACATTTTCAAGCAAACGCGTAAGCAGTAAGCGATTATCTTCGTTATCTTCCACGATGAGGACACGGTAATTCGGTTGTCCCGCTGCGAGGGAAAGAATTTGTCCTTGTGGTTTGAGTGTAATCGCAGGAGCAGAAATTTCCGGTAATGGAATTGTGAAAGCAAATATACTGCCTTCGTTCACTGCACTGGTGACTTGAATTTCCCCGCCCATTAAACGAATAAATTC
>Ga0265316_10006315_pt1 | contig 11344 bp, 8 predicted proteins | sample 4522metaG_FD_202092 | JGI IMG/M metagenome (GOLD analysis project Ga0265316, IMG submission 202092) | Rhizosphere microbial communities from Carex aquatilis grown in University of Washington, Seatle, WA, United States - 4-5-22 metaG | ecosystem: Host-associated > Plants > Roots > Rhizosphere >...
TGGCGGTGGGAGGGTTTCTGCAGGCAGACGCCGTTCTCACTGACCAGTCCGCGCAGGATCAGCTCTCCCCCGCTGGGGGAGAGCCTCTCAATACAGAGCGGTTCCTCATTCGACGCGGGCACGTTTTTCTCGAAGCCCACCGACCTTGGCTTCGGGCCGCGGTGGAGTTGGACGCCAACACGGTCAAAGGCATGGCGGTCGGATTGGCGCGAGCAGAGCTGGCCCTGGGCAAGGTGCGGCCCATGTGGAACTGGGAGCTTGCGCTTGGGTTGCTTCGCATTCCGTTTGGCCTCGAAGTTCAGGAATGGGATCCAGATCGCTTCTTCCTGGAGCGTAGCAACGTCAGCCGCGCGCTTCTTCCTGGCACCTTTGACCTGGGTGGACGTGCACAGGTTGCCTGGCGCTTTTTGCGCGCGCAGGCGGCGGTGATGAACGGCAACCCGCTGGGGGACGCGTCCTTCCCGGCCCGAGATCCGAACTCGGCCAAGGACTTTGTCGGTAGGTTGGGAATGGATTCCACCATCGCCGCTAAGGTCCATATGACCGCCGGTGTTTCTTCGCTTAAAGGGACCGGTTTTCATCCCGGCACGCTCGCGACCAAAGACGCCCTGGTCTGGCGCGACCAGAACGAAGACGGCATTGTCCAGCTCAGCGAGATCCAGATCATTCCGGGTCGCGCGGCCACGCCTTCACGGAACTTTTCGCGCTTTGCCGTCGGGGCAGACAGTCGCATCGGCTTCGCAGTTCCTCGCCTGGGCAATTCGGTGCTTTTCGGTGAAGTGGTTTGGGGCGCCAATCTGGATCGGGGGCTGGTGCCGGCCGACCCCATTGCGTCTGGCCGCGATTTGCGGGAATTCGGTTGGGTTGTGGGCGCCTGCCAGGAGTTCAGGTCGCGAGCCGCATTGGGCGTGCGCTACGATTTTTACAATCCGGACGTCGATGCTTATCGGCAGACGGCCACGGTCCTGGTGCCCAAAGATGTGTCCTTTCGCGCCTGGACCTTCACGCTTTCGTGGGGCGGCTTTGCTCACAATCGCTTGATGCTTGAATATCAACACAACCGCAATGCGCTGGGTGTGGCCGCAGATGGTTCGCCCACTACCCTGGCCGCGGACACGCTCACCCTACGCGGGCAAATGGTCTTTTGATGAGGTGCAGGCTTGGCATCTGGTTCCTGCCCGTCGCGGTGGTTGCCTGCGGTGGAGCTGCCAGCGACACGGGCCTGGAGGCTGCCGTGCGGGTATCCGGAGGCCAGTTCTATCGCGGCGCGATCGACAAGCTGGCCAACGCGGACACTCCAACCGTTGTGGATGTGCTGAACAGCCAGAATGTGATCACGCCTGGTTTGCAAAACAAGCAGATCTCGGGCCGCCTGGATCCGGGAAGCACGGCTGTGGCCATCGGTTTGGCCGGCGACGTGGGCTATTGGATTCTGGCGGCTGACGTGCCTGATGCGGACAGTCCCACTCAGCCGACCTTTCATGCCAGCCTGTCGTTCTCACCCTCGCTGCCACAAACGTCCTACGATCTAGTTGTCCGCGCGGTGGCCCCGCCCAGTGGTATCGGCCCGGCTTCGCATGTGCCTTTGGACGTTGAGCAAAGTTTGCCTCCGACCGGAGCGTTGGTGGTTTCATTGTGGTGGGACACGGAATCCGATCTCGATCTGCATGTGGTCGACCCCGATGGGGTCGAGATCTGGGCCGGCAACATCAACTCCTACGATCGATATTCGACCTTGCCGGCGCCCGATGCCGGTGCCATGAGCGAAGCTGGCATTCTCGACTTCGACTCCAACGCAGGGTGCGTGATCGATGGTCGTTGCAATGAAAACGTAGTCTGGACAGTGGCCGCGCCAGCCGGAGATTATGTGGCGCGCGTCAACACATTCTCACTGTGCGGAAATTCCGCCGCGCGCTGGACCGTGGAGGCGTTGCTCAACGGAGTTTCACTGGGCAAGGCTGAGGGCGAGGCCATCCCGTCCAGTCAGCGCTTCAGCAAAGGCAAAGGTAGCGGACTCACTGCCCTGTCATTCACCGTTCCATCCCCATGAGAGCGCGGGCGACTGTCTTTGCGCTGGCGATCGTTGCGGCCATGCCCGAAACAACGGCGCTGGCAAGCGAGGCCAACGAGACGGTCGTCATTGCTCCGCCAGCCAAGTCAGTCGGGGAAGCTGGGCTTTCCACGGCCGAGTTGCGCCAGATCCCCGGAGCGCAGGGCGATGTTGGCAAGGCCCTGGAAAATTTGCCGGGCGTGGCTCGGCCGGGACTCGCGGGCGGAGAACTGGTGGTGTGGGGAGCAACACCCGAGGAGACGCGAGTGGTGATTGACGGGATGGAGATACCGGCGTTGTACCACTTGGGTGGACTGCGCTCGGTGGTTCACAGTGGCTTCCTGCGCACGTTGACCCTTGTGCCTGGCGGCTATGGCCCGGAATACGGCCGAGGCCTGGGAGGGCTGGTTCAAATGGCCAGCCGCGGGCCGCCTGTCAAACCCTATCAGGGAGAGGTGGACGCTGATGTTCTGGACGCGTCGTTTGCAGCCGGCGCCGCTGTGGGAAACGGCGGAGGAATGCTGGCCGCCGGTCGTATCGGCTATCTCGATCGAATTATCAGCGGCGCCCTGTCATCGGACGCGCGTCGGCTGTTTCCCGTGCCGCGCTATTGGGATTTCCAGGGCAAGATGGTTGTCCCTTTGCGCGGCGACGAAAAAGTTGAGCTGATCTTCCTCACCTCCTCTGATGCCAGCTCGATCACCAACAATGCCGCCAGTCCTTCCTTCTCGGCACAGACAAACCGGAACCAATCCTTCTCCCGCCTCGGGGTCACGTACCTACGCGCGTTTCCCGACGGTTCAGGCGCGTCGCTGATTCCGTTCGTCGGATGGGACGAAACGCGCCGGCGACAAGTTGTGGGGCTGGGCAGCGCGGACGAGTCGATCGCCGCGACGGTGCTGGGCCTGCGCGGACAGTATGGTGCGCCGCTTTCGCCGAGGCTGACCTTGGTTGTGGGGTTCGACGGGCTTCTCACGCTGTCGAATGTGCAGCGCACGGGCTCACCGACGCTGCCGCCGAGGGAAGGCGACATCGTCGCCTTTGGCCAGCCGATCTCGGGCAAGGCAAGCGCTGATACCTGGAGTGCCGCGGTGGGAACCCTTGCCCCATACACCACACTGGAGATCGTACAGGGGCGTTGGCGCCTGCTTCCGTCGCTGCGTCTTGATGGCGTGGTGACTTCACCCAATCGCAGCGCTCCTGAAAATGGCGTCACGCCGCGCGCGGGATCTGCGCGTATGTCCTGGTCGCCGGCTCCGCGCCTTGCGGTCGCACACCAGGCCCGTTCCTGGCTGCGCGAAAACGCGGCATTTGGACTGTATCAGCAAGCCCCTTCGCCGGGCGATCTCAGTGCAGTCTTTGGCTCCCCTACACTGGGGGTTGCTCATGCCCTGCATATTGTGACTGGGACGGAAATAGACGTCGGTCAGCGTCTCACTGTACAACCCACCGTGTTCTATCGCTACATGTGGGATTTGGTGATGCGCAATCCAGATGCAAGCCCTACACTTGCCCATGCCTTGGTTCAGGATGGGGTGGGGCGCGCTTTTGGCGCGCAGATTCTCCTGCGATTCACGCCCTCCCCGGCGCTCAATGGCTGGCTGGCCTACACGCTAAGCCGCAGCGAGCGTCGACATTCCTCTGAGTCATCCTACCGACTATTCGATCAGGACCAGACCCATCTTGTTACTTTCGCTGGCAATGTGTCGCGCAGTGGATTCGTTGTGGGTGTGCGCTTTCGCCTGGCCAGCGGAATGCCGCGAACGCCGGTGATTGGCAGCTATCTGGACGCGACGACTGGACAGTACCAGCCGATCTTCGGGCAACAGAACAGCCTCCGCCTGCCGGTCTTTTACGCGCTCGACCTTCGCATCGAAAAGCACTTTCGCCGACGTTGGCTGGACATCGTGCCCTACCTGGAAATCCTCAACCTCACCAATCATGCGAACGTCGAGGAATTTGCCTACGACGAGCAGTTTGCCTCGCGGGCCAACATCACTGGCCTGCCCATTTTGGCTGTGGCGGGATTGTCAGTGAGATTCTGATGCGTCGACTGCATATCATCACACTTCTGTTGCTGGCAGGCTGCGCGCCAAAGATGGGCAATCCCAGCTCGCTAGTCACGGAGGAACGTATTATCGGCGTGCGCGGCGATCCTGCTGAAGCGGCGCCTGGCGATCTGGTTCAATACTCCAGTTTGGTGGTCTCTCCGTCGGGGACATTGCAGGCGCAAGAGCTTTCTTGGAGTCTGTGCAATCTGCGCAAGCCCATTGCCGAAAACACACCAGTGAGCCAGGCCTGCATGACCGAGGATCTGGCACAGTCGGCACAGGGCGGATCTGTCGCAATTGAGATGCCCAGCTCGGCATGTTCGAATTTCGGACCGCTGGGGCCACCCTCGAGCAAAGGAACCCTTCGACCGTCCGATCCGGACGCGACCGGTGGCTATTATCAGCCGCTTCGACTTGACCTCGGCGCAAAGCAATCGGTCTTTCGCGAGCGGCTGAGTTGCGGCCTTGCGGGTGCCTCGCTGACAATGGCCCAGGAATTCCGCGCAACCTACACAGCCAACCAGAATCCAACGCTGGTTTCGTTGTCGGCCCTGGTTGATGAGACCCCGGCTTCACTTGATTCGCTTCCCGCAGGTCAGCGCATTCGCCTGGTTGCGACTTGGTCGCCCGATTCGGCAGAGTCCTATCCAGTGTTCGATTCATTGTCACAGACGATCATCGAGCATCGTGAGGCCCTCTGGCTTTCTTGGTTCGCCACGGCCGGCACTTTCGACGATTCGCTGACCGGACGCGGGGAAGACGACACTGCGGTGTCTACGGAAAACACCTGGCAATCTCCCGCAGGGGCCGACGTAGTGTTTCTGTGGTTTGTCTTGCACGATAGTCGCGGCGGGGCTGATTTCGCCTCCTTTGCGCTTACGATTGTGCCGTGAGAATAGCTGGTGCTCACTCATCCCTGGCAAACAAGCCCAGGTACATGGCGAGCAGCGAATCGCGCGGGGTTTCGCCCACAGGAACCCGGGGCACGGTGAACACCGGGCGCGGAGCGGCGAATTCACGTACCGCCTCCACCACCTCCGCGTGAAGCGCGGCGGCCGATTCCTGTTGCAGGCGCAGCTTTTCCAGACGATCCATGAAAGCGCGCGTCTGCTCGCGCTCTTCCAGCCCACCCAGTAGAGCGGCCGCGCGTTCCACCGCGCGTTCGATTTCGCCGGGACCGGGCCAGAAGGCTTCCTCCACCCGGTTGACGATGAAGGCGCGTGGCACGCAGCCCTCGTCGGCAAGGTGCTCGCTGATGACCTGGGCCTCGACGATGCGGGCCGGATCCGGCGCGCACACCACCAAAAACACCGTGCGCGGGTCGCGCAGCAAGCGGCCGACTTCTTCGCCGCGCGAGCGGAAGTGGCCGAGCAGGTCGGAAAACGCCGCGAAGAACCCAACCGTTTCGTCCACGAACGACGGTCCCGCCACGCGCGCGATGAGCGACGTCGCTGCGGCGCCGGCGCGACTCCACAGGCGCGAGGTCCATGAGGACACCGCGGGCGCGGGCATGAACCAGCGGGTGATCTTGTCGCTGAAGAAGGTGGCCACCCGATCTGGGGCTTCCAGAAAATCCACGGCATTGCCGGTGGGCGGGGTATCCAGCACGACGCGGTCAAAGAGGCCAGTGCGAAACAACTCGTGCACGCGCTCGACCGCCATGTACTCCAGTGTCCCCGACAAACTGCGCGAGATGTGCTGGTAGACGCGATTCGACAGCAACGCCTCTCGCCGCGCTGGATCAGGCACCAGTAGGGCGATCATGTGATCGAAGGTTGCAGTGGGGTCGAGCATGAGCGCGCTCAACGTGCCCGAGGGGTGCATCTTGCGGAACCCCGTCAACTCCATCGGATCGTTGGTCAGCTCGCTCAGGCCGAGCGCATCGGCCAGGCGGCGTGCCGGATCGATGGTCAACACCAGAGCGCGCCGTCCGGCCGCAGCCTGGCGCAGAGCCAGCAGCGCCGAGAGGGTGGTCTTGCCCACGCCGCCTGGTCCCACGCACACCACCAGCGGCGCGTCGGCGATGAGAGTGGCGAGATCCGCGGCACTGGCAGCAGGCTCGACCGCGCGCGCGGATCGCCCGTTGTCCGGTGCGTGGGTCGGGGGCCGGGCCGGGAATTCCACCACATTGACGCTCTCCAGGCTGCGCAGCCGCTCGATCTGTTTGCGCGCATGATCCAGACCGTCGAGCTGGCCTTGCGCCGCGAGCGCCAAGCGCGCCAGGGCTTCTTCGCTCTCTCGCTGCAGGATTTCGAGTAGCGGCCGGTCGCTGGCATGCAGGAGCATGGCCGGAACCTGGTTCACCACGACCATGCGGGCTGCGATGCCCATCTGCCGGGCCTTGCGCAGCAGTTCGAGCGTCTCGTTGACCGGCAGCTCCTCGGGCAAGGTGATGGTCACCATCTCGCAGCGCTTACCGTCGAGCAGCAGGCGCTGAACCCGTTCCGCCGCGTGGGCGATGGGTCCGATGCGGAACATGCGTTGCACGGCGCGCGGGGTGTCCAGGAATGACAGCGCGTGTCCGGTAGCCGGCAGATCCACGATCACCGGCACGTGCCGGGCGGTGCTTTCGTCGACCAGAACCCGCAACTCGTCGAGCACGATCATCTCGCGCATGGCCGGCGAGGTGCGGATGAACTGGCGCACCACGCGGTTGCGCAGCACGGCCTGGGCCACCACGGGAATGCTGACCAGCCGCCGCAAGGCCGGCTCCACCGCGGTGTCGAGATCGATCTTGACCACCTTGACGCCACTGTCGGCCGCGATCAGGTCGGGCAGGCGCCGGTACGCGGAGAATTCGACGGCAACCGCGGCCCCGCGGCGCTTCACCGCGAGCGCGGCCAGGGCTGCCACCAGCGTGCTCTTGCCCGTGCCGCCTTTGCCCGTGACCAGGATCACGTCGCGCTGGTCGACCAGCGGTTCAAGTGAGGCGACATCGAGCATGCTATTTGCCATCCATCGTGGCGGGTTCAGGTCCTGCTGACAACTAAGAATTTGATAGCGCCGTACCGATGTTGCCTTGGTGGGCGCAACGTTGATGATTCGGATCTGCCTGATGGCAGTGACCTCATCTATCAGTGCGTGCGCTTTTCAGCGGACGCCAGACGTGAAACCACAAAGAAGCTGCTGAAACCCTAAAGCTCTTCTTGAGCCGATAACACTATGGTAGCAATCCCGCTGGTGGTTCTCCAAATCAAGTTGCCCAATTGGCGAGCGCTGGCGATGTTTGGCTGGACGTTGATCTGGTCGATGATCGGCATTTTGGCGATGATCGCCGATCCCCGGGGCAAGCTCTTTTCTTTCCTCGCCCGTAAGTGTTGGTCGCCCCAAACGCTCTGGATCGGCGGCGTGTCGGTAACGGTGCGCGGCGATGAGCGCATCGACTGGTCGCGACCCTACGTCATCTGCGCGAATCACCAGAGCCAAATCGACATCCCTCTCTTGTTTGCGCACTTGCCAACCGGGATCCGCTTTCTCGCCAAGCGCGCTTTGTTCTACATCCCCATTTTTGGTTGGATGCTCGCCATTGCCCGTTTCATTCCCGTTGATCGCGGCAATTCGGAAAAAGCGCGCCGCTTGATTGACCGCAGCGCCCTGCGAATGAAGAAGGGTCCCTCTCTGCTCGTCTTTCCGGAAGGCACGCGCTCTCCAGACGGCCGTGTCCATCCCTTCAAATCAGGCGGGTTCATCTTGGGGATAAAAGCTGGGGTTCCAATTTTGCCAGTGGCGATCCGCGGCACCTACGATCTTGTTTCTAAGCACCACCTCAATTCCCGACCCGGCAAGGTCGAGGTGATTATCGGCTCGCCCATCGAAACCGATCGCCTCGATTTGACCGCGCGGAATGCGATCAAGGAGCAAACATTCCGCGCCATTGTGGCGATGCATGAAACAGGTTTGCCGGTGCTACAAAAGGAGCTGGAGCGAAAATAGCGGCAGCGCTCCCATGGCCGTCCGCCATGGTTTCCAAGATGCCTACAGTTGCAAAGCCGCCAGCCCCTGCTGGAGGGACACGGTCGGGCGAAAGCCCAGTTCGCGCTCGGCCTTGCGGTTGTCGTAGCGACAGTCGCTGGCCATCAGGCGCACGCCGTAGCGGGTGAAGGGCGGCGGCGAGCGTCGGCGCAGAAGGCGCGCAACACCTTCCATGGTGGCGGCGGCCAGGTAGATGACGAAGAACGGGACGGACCAGCGCGGTCGCGCCGCGCCCACGAGCGCGGCCAAGCCATCGATGACCTGGCGTGCGGTCACGGTTTCGCCGTCGGTCAGGTGATACACTTGGCCGGCCGCGGCCGGCGCCTCGGCGGCAAGGCGCAGTCCTTCGACAAGGTTGTCGACGTGTGAGAGCGCAAGGCTGTTGGACGCGCGGCCGATGTAGACCGCTCGTCGTCGGCGCAGCAGGGCCGCGATGCGCGGGGCGATGCTGGGATCGCCCGGTCCCCAGATCGCCCCGGGCCGGACAGCGACGGTCGAGAGGCCGCGCTGGGCGTTTGCCTCAAGCACGAGTTTTTCTGCCTCGATCTTGCTGGCCGTGTACGCATCGTGCGGCGACGGATCGTAAGGGCTCTGCTCGTCTACCGCGGCGCCCTCGCGTGGCAGACCCAACACGGTCATCGAGCTCACATGCACCAGGCGTTCGACGCCGACGTCCTGGCAGGCTGCCACCAAGTTGCGCGTGCCATCCCGGTTGGCTCGGAAGAACTCGTGCCGCGGGCCCCAGTCAGGCACCTTGGCGGCGGCGTGGAACACGACCTGCTGGCCGCGGGCAGCCTCGCGCAGCGATGCGAGGTCGCACACATCACCGCGAACGATCTCCGCGCCCAGACCCGACAAGCGGCGCAAGTCGCTGGTGGGCCGAACCAAGGCACGCACCTTGACCCCGCGGCCGCAAAGGGCCGCCACCAGGCTGCTGCCGAGGAAGCCCGAGGCTCCGGTAACCAGCGCGGTCTTCGCATCACGCCCCGGAACTTGATGGCTGTCGTCTGGCTTTTCCATTCGGGGTTCTTGCGAGTATCTCACGCCTCTCGACAGCAGAAACTTGACGAAGCACACTTTGTGGGTTGTTATCCTACATAAACCCACTTTGCCTACCATCTCGAAAGGAGAGGCTGCCATGAACCTGGACCGTCGATTCGATGATCGTCTGCCGCTGGAGACACTTCTTTGCGCGTACGTTCTGGATCGGCCCCAGCGAGGACTGGCCGTCGATATCAGCGAGCGCGGAGTCTTTCTCAACACTTTGTTGCAGGATCCGAATCCGCCGCGCACGCCGGTGGGTTTGGAATTCAAGCTGCCTGGAATGCCCGAAACCATCTGGGCCGCCGGCGAAACCTGCCGCGACACCATGGATGACTACTTCTACGGCATGGGCGTGCGTTTCACGGCTATGGCGTCGTTGCACCAACGCATGCTGTTCGACTACTGCCGGCGCGTGCGCCGCCAGCGCAGCGGACTTTGGGCCTGAGCTGCTGCAAGCCGGTCAGAAGTTCGAGGGTTGAAAGGGCTCCCAGGCAGAGCTGGGAATGGAAATGGCCAAAGACGGAAAAGGTGAAGGCGCCGGTCCTGATCAACGCAAGACAGTTCTCTGGTTGACCTATGGTCTGCCCTGGCCCACCGACCGCGGTGGAGCCATTCGCTATTTCAATCTCATTCGTCAGGTAGCTGCTCGATACCGCGTCCTGCTGTTTGCCGTGCTCGAATCGGCTGAGGAAGCCCGCCATGTGCCCAAGCTGGCACCATTGTGCGAGCGGGTCGAGTGGGCCGTGATGCGTGCTGGCTCCGAGATAGAACGCGCACGCAACTTGTTGGGACACCTCCTGCGTGGTCGGCCGATTGTCACATGGCCCTACTCCTCGCACTCCTTGGAAACCAAGCTGCGCGACTTGGTCAGCACCGGAGCCGTCCACATTCTTCAGATTGAGCATTCTTTCCTGGCGCCCTTCCGCGACGCCGTTCCCGATGGCTCACCCTGTCGGACCATCCTTTCGTTTCACAACCTCGGAGAAACCCAGTATCGCAGTATGCTGCGCATGCACTCGGGTGCGGTGGCAAAGCTCGGCTTGCTGGTCAAGGCGATCCTCATGCGCGGCTGGGAGGCGCGCTATGCGGACCGCTTCGACCGATGTTTGGTGGTTTCCGAGATCGAGGCCCAGCGCCTATCCGGACTGGCTACCAGTGCCACAGTGTCGCTGGTCCCAAACGGTGTCGACACAGCGGCCTTGCGTCCGCTGCCCGAGGCCGCTGCCGGCAAACGGTTGATCTTTGTGGGCCACCTGCGCTACCCGCCCAACGTCGACGCGGTTGGTTTTCTCGCGCACCAAATCTTGCCTGCCCTGCGTGCGCAGGTTCCCGAAGCCTGCCTGACGGTGGTGGGCGATGGGGCGCCTCGCATGCTGGGCGAGTTCTCGGGGCGCAACGACATCGACCTGGTCGGCCGCGTCCCTTCTCCCATTCCGTACTACCAGGACGCGCATGTCGCGGTTGTGCCTTTGCGCGCAGGAGGTGGAACCCGCCTCAAGATTCTCGAAGCCATGGCGCTGGGACGGCCGGTTGTTTCCACGTCGCTTGGCTGTGAAGGCCTCGCCGTCGAGGACGGCAAGCATCTCCTTGTTGCCAATGACGCCGAAGGGTTCGCCGCGGCGGTGGCCCGTCTGCTGACCGACCCCGCGCTTGCCGCGCGCCTGACCCTGCAGGCGCGGGCTTTGGTGGAAAGGGACTACGACTGGACCGCCATCGCCGGCCGGCTGCTGCAAGTCTACGACGAGCTGTTGGCAGTCTGACTATTGGCGCCGGCACGATCCGCGAGTAAAGATGCAAGCATGGCGTTTGACGGGCCGCGCCTACGGCGCGATCTGGTTTCGACCATCTTGCAAGAAGATGGCGTCAGGTGCTTTGACGTCCACGATCCCAAACGGCGTTCGAGCTTCCGTCTCTTCGACTACGAGTATTCGGTTGCGCTGGCGTTTGATGGCCGGCCTCTGGCCAAGGTCATTCCTTGGGTGCGGCTCTCGACCGGGTTGGAGCTGACGGCAGAGCAACTCACAGCGTTTGCCGCGCGTCTCGAGCAGCTTGGATTCCTTGAGTCGGATCAGACGAGGACGCCAGGGGTTGCGCCTGAAAGAACGCCCGCATTGGCCACGGCTAACGAGGAGGCAGAGACGCCGTTGCCGGCCCCGTCGCAACCGGTGATGGCAAAGACGCCGTCGCCAGTGGCGTCGCAGTCGGCGGAGGCAAAGACGCCGTCGCC
>Ga0265316_10006316_pt1 | contig 11343 bp, 9 predicted proteins | sample 4522metaG_FD_202092 | JGI IMG/M metagenome (GOLD analysis project Ga0265316, IMG submission 202092) | Rhizosphere microbial communities from Carex aquatilis grown in University of Washington, Seatle, WA, United States - 4-5-22 metaG | ecosystem: Host-associated > Plants > Roots > Rhizosphere >...
GCGCGGTCACGGTCTATTACGACCTCAATCCGTACCTCGTCATCTCGCACCTGCTGCTCTCGCTGAGCGTGCTGGGCCTCGCGGTGCTCGCCGCGCTCGAGGCGGCTCGGCTCGTGCGCGGCGGTCCGCCCGCGCTGCCCGCGCTCGCGCGCACCGGCGGCGCGGTGCTCCTCGCAGCCGTCGCCCTGCTCGTGGTCACCGGGACGCTCGCGACTGCGGCTGGCCGCTTCCCCGGCAGCTCGGGAGCGAAGGTCGTGCCGCGCCTCGGCACGTTCCACCCCGCGGTCTGGCTCCACGTCCGCGCCGTCGCCGCCTTTGGCATCGTCTTCCTCGTGCTCGCCGGCTGGGCGTGGGTGCGCAGGCGTGAGGTTCCATGGCTCGTCCGCGGCGGCGCCGGCCTCCTCGTCGTCCTTCTCGCGCAGATGGGGCTCGGCGAGCTCCAGTACCGGACGTACGGCACGGTGCCGTGGTGGGTGGTCGTGCTGCACGTCGCCACGGGAGCGCTGCTCTTCGCGTGGACGGTGGGACTGGTCGCCCGGCTCTGGCGACCGGTCGGTCATTAGTGGACGCGCCCACGAGTGCGGTTGTGCGCCTGGCGGCCCGCAGACACGGCGCATGCCGTCGTCCTCGGTCGCCCCGATAGTGGGACTATCGGGGACTCCCTGCGTCCTAGGCCTGCTTGGTCTGCGAACCGCCATGCGCGAACGAACTCATGGGCGCGCCCACTAAACTCGGGGAATGTCTGAGCTGAATGTCGCGTTCAGGCCGCGGCTGCGCCGGCCGGTGCTGATCGCCGCGTTCCGCGGGTGGAACGACGGCGGGCAGGGCGCGTCGCTCGGCGCCGCGTACCTCGCCAAGCAGTGGGAGGCGGCGCGCTTTGCCGACATCGAGCCGGAGAACTTCTTCGACTTCCAGTCGGTGCGCCCGCACGTGTCGCTCGTCGAGGGCGAGACGCGCAAGATCGACTGGCCGGACAACGCGTTCTTCCACGCGTCGATCCCGGGCGCCGACCGCGACGCGATCCTGCTGCTCGGCATCGAGCCGAACCTGCGCTGGCGGACGTTCTCCGCGCTCGTGCTCGAGCTCGCGCAGGATCTCGGCGTCGAGATGCTTGTGACCTTCGGCTCGCTGCTCGCCGACGTGCCGCACACGCGGCCGGCACCCGTGACCGCGGCCGCGACCGATCCCGCGCTTGTCGCCGAGCTCGGCCTCGACGCGTCGCGCTACGAGGGGCCGACCGGGATCGTCGGGATCGTGCACGACCTTTGCAAGTCGGCGGACATCCCGTCGGTCAGCCTGTGGGCTGCGGTTCCGCACTACGTCTCGCTCGCACCGAGTCCGCGCGCCGCCCTCGCGCTCGTGCGCCGCTTCGGCGAGCTCATGCAGATCGACGTCGACGTGAAGGAGCTCGAGCACGCGGCGGACGAGTACGCCGAGCAGGTGAGCGAGGCGGTCTCGACCGACGCGGAGACGGCGGCGTACGTCGAGGAGCTCGAGCAGCGCGTCGATGCGCTCGAGACCGAGAGCGACCTTCCCTCCGGCGAGACGCTCGCGGCGGAGCTGACGCGGTTCCTCCGGGAGCGCGAGGAGGAGAACGGCGAGAGCGACGGGCCCGAGGGTCCGGCGGGCTAGACGATGGTCCTGCGCGGGATCGCCGGCGCCGCCGGTCTCGTACTACTCGTCGCCGGCGCCGTGTTCTTCGGCCAGGGTGTCGGCGCGATCGGCGGGTCGTTCATGACCGGCAAGCGGGAGTGGGCGGTCATCGGCGCCGTTCTGGTCGTGGTCGGGCTCGGCCTTCTGGCCCTCGCCCGTTTCCGCGACCGGTCCCGCTGACGGCTTGCGCCGCCGGCGCCGACGTTTCTGCGCCGGCGTCTGCTGCTCGTCGGGCGTCGCCGTCCGCTGCTCGGCCTGCGTCGCCTCGCCCTCGACGCCCGGCTTCTTCTTGCGACGCCGACGGCGTCTGCGCGTGGTCGACGGCTGCTTCGGCGCCGGCAGGTTCTCCGACAGCGCGAGCGCGACCTCGTGAATCTCGCCGAGACGCTCACGGGCGTCGTCGAGCAGCTTCGTCGACCGCGGCGTGTAGCCCTCGCCCGACGCGAGCAGCGCCGCGCCGACCTGGATCGGCTGCTCGAGCGCGGTCTGGACGAGCTTCGCGGCGTTCTCCTCGTGACGGTGCCCGCGCGAGTTCGCGAGCGCACCGAGAAGCCGCTTGGCCTCCGGGTACTCGCTCGATGCGCGCCGGTCCTGCACCTTGCGCGTCGCGCGCGCGAGCCGCCACGTCCAACGCTCGAGGATCTGGTCGGGCGCATCGGGCTTGGCCTCGGCGATCGCGCGCAGCAGCACGCGGATGCCGGCGATGCGCTCCTTCTCCCAGGTCGGCGCCTGCGTCACGAGCGTGACGAGGTCGTCGAAGTCCGCACGCTCGACGCGCATCGACACGCGGTCCTGGAGCGCCATCAACCGCAGCCGGCGGTTCGGGTTCTCGGCCGCGCACGTAGCGAGGAACTGCTCGAGCGCGCCCTTGCTCGCGCGCCCTTCGGTGAGCTTCTGGACGAACGACCCGCGCTCGTCGAAGCGGATCTGGCGGCCGGCGATCGTTGCCCAGTAGCGCTGCTCGTCGTCGTCGAGGAAGCGCGGGTCGACACGCTGCCACTCACGCTGGATGACGGCGATGCGCCTGCGTACGTCCGGCGTGACCGGGACGAGCCACGGCGCCGGTGTGAGGCGGCGGCGCGCACGGCGCTGCGAACGGCGCCGCGGCGCGGGTGTGACGCGTGCGCCCTCGCGGTAGAAGTCGGCGTCGAGCAGCGAGTGCAGCGATACGACGCGTTCGTTGTGCGTCGCGCCCTTCGGGACGAAGTCGACGACGATGCCGGCCTCTTTGCGCGGGTGCATGCGCATGATGCGGCCGACGCGCTGCTGGTAGACACGGCGCGACGCCGTCGGCGCGAGATGCATGCACACGGTCGCGCGCGGCGAGTTCCAGCCCTCTGCGAGCAGCTGCGCGTTGATGAGCACGTTGATCTCGCCGCGCTCATATGCTGCGAGCGTCTCTGCGAGGCGGACCGGAGGCGTGCGCCCCGACACCGCTTCGGCCTTGATGCCGGCGGCGCGGAACTCCTGCGCGAGGTTGTAGGCGTGGTCGACGCCGGCGGCGTAGACGATGCCGGGCGTGTTGTCGAAGCGGTCGCGGTAGAGGCTCGCCGCCGCCTGGTTCAGCGCCTGGTGGTCGAGGGTCTTGGCGAGGATCTCCTGGTCGAAGTCGCCACCGACGATCGGCACGGAGTTGATCGCGGCGACCGGCGGCACACGCAGGCACCGCAGCGGCGCGATCAGCCCGCGCCGCGCGGCGTCCTGGAGCGGGAGGTCGTCGACGGACGCCGGGAAGACGTCGGAGACCTGCTTCGCAATGAGCTGCTCCGTCGCGGTCATGCCGATGTAGATGGGCTCCGGGAAGGAGCGGATCGCCGCGGACGTCTTCTCGCCGAGCGCGGTGTGCGCTTCGTCGCAGATGACGAGCTGGTACGCGTCGCGGCTGATCGAGTCGACGTGGCGCGCGAACCATGCGTACGTCTGGATCGTGAGCGGGCTCGCGAGAGCGGGCTCCTTCCCCTGCTCGATCGCCTCGGCGAAGCGGTCGGCGTAGCCCTCCGTCGTCAGGTCGCGCGTGAACTGGGAGACGAGCAGGCGCCGGTGCGTGAGGATGAGCACGCCGAGCGTGCGCGCCGCCTCGACGAAGCCGGCAGCCGCGATCGTCTTGCCCGAAGCGGTCGGGTGACGGAAGCGGTAGCGGCGAATCGCGCCGGGATCCTGCTCCGGCGACAGCTCCTCCGACTCGTCGTCCTCGGCGTCCTCCGTCGAGACGACGAACGTCTCGTCCTCGTCGGCGGCCTCCTCGTCGATCTCGGCGAGCTCGTCCGCGCTGAGCGCGTGGCCGTTGCCGTTCTCCTCGTCGCGCTGGCTCGCCGCGATGAGCTCGGTGAGCATGCCGGCGAGCGCGTCGACCTGGTGGCGGCGAAGCGCCGTGCCGGATTTCGTGCGTGGCTCCGGCTCGGCGAGCACGCGCTCGAGCCCGAGCATGAAGCCGAAGCGCACTTTCCACTGCGGGCTGGGCGAGCGTTTGCCCTCGCCGATCTCCGCCGCCGCCTCGTCGAGGGCGCGCCTCCGCGCCGTTCCCGGCCCGAGCGCCTGCGTGAGATCCTCGCCGTCCCGGAGGAACGGCTCGCCGGCCCACGCTTCCGCGCGGTACGCAGCTGCGGCGAGCGGATCGCTCGCCTCTGGAAAGGTCGTCGGCTGCTGAATGGCTTCTTGCATATGCGCAGCACGCTCAGGTGCTGCCGGAGCTTCCAAAGGTGGCGCCGCTCGACGAGTCCCCTGGCCTGGCGAGCCGCGCTCCGCAAAGCATACCCGGTGTCCAGGGGGCGTCAATCGTCCGGACGGGCGGTACCCCTACTGGCCGAGGCCGCCGAAGACGGCGAACGGGTTGCCGGGAGCTACTTCCCAGACGACCTCGCCGCCGGGCTCGACGCTTCCGTGCAGCCGTTCGGCGAGCGACTCGGCGTCCTCCTTCGAGGCCGTCCCGACGATGATGTGGTCGAAGAGGCGGACCGGCCGGTAGCCCTCGCCTTCGAGCTGCTCCGCGAGCGCCTTCGCCTCCGGCCGGGACGCGCAGCGCACGCGCACCTCCCACGGCGCGTACCCGCGCTCGAGCTCCTCCTTCTCCCAGCTCTCGCCGGGCGGCTCGTCGTCCCACCGCTCCTCGTCCTCGAGCCAGTGCTCGATCCGACTCGTCTGCGCGCGCAGGCCGAGCGTCTCGATGACCGACGCGATCGCCGCCTGTGCCTGCTCCGCCTCCGAGCCGGACGCGGCGTAGACGAAGATCGTGTCTCCGTCGCGCGACACGGCCAGGCGGTGCCGTTCGAGCTCCCGGGCGACTTCGCGTGCCTCGTCGTCGAGCTCGACGCCGAGGCGCTCGAGCAGCCGGCCGTGCTCGTCCTCGACCTCGATGCGGATACGCCAGTCGTCAGCCACTACACGGGGATCTTGCCGTACCCGGTGACCGCGCCGCCGAGGAACAGTGGCCAGCCGGCGCCGAGGATGAGGCAGGCGTCCACGTCGGCGGGGTCGTCGACGACGCCCTCGGCGAGGAGGTGCTGCGTCTCGTCGGCGACCGCCGCGAGTGCCTCCTCGCGAATTTGCTCGAGCGTGCGGCGCTCGCCCGGGGCGGGCGTGAGCGGGAAGCGGTCCGGCCACGACTGGTGCATCGTCTCGAGGACGTGCTGCGCGACCGCCGGGCCGACCATCTCCCGCAGGACGGACGGGGCCATCGGCATGCCGAGCGAGAGGATCGCCTCGTCGACCTCGTCGACGGTGTTGCCGCTCTCGATCGCCTCCATGAGCACCGTCGTCATGCGCGTCAGGAGGCGGTTGACGACGAAGCCGGGCGCGTCGGCGACGAGCACGCCGCGCTTGCGCAGCTTCTTGACGACGTCCCACGCGGTGGCGAGCTGCTCGTCCGTCGTCCGGGAGGTGCGCGCGATCTCGACGAGCGGCATCATCGCGACCGGGTTGAAGAAGTGCAGGCCGACGTCCGCGCCCATCTCCTCGACCGAGAGCGACGACGTGTTCGTGGCGAGGATCGCGTCCGGCGCGACCGTGCGCACCTCGGCGAGCACCTCGCGCTTGACGTCGAGCTCCTCGAACACCGCTTCGAGCACGAGGTCGCAGCCGCTGAACTGTTCCCAGCCGGTGCCGCCGTCGACGATCGTGGCGAGGAACGGCTTGACCTCGCCGCGGATCGACTCGAGCGCGTCGTCGACGCGTGACTGGTCGATGTCGCGGAGCACGACCGGAACCTCGAGCCGCTTGAGGAAGAGCGTGGCGAGCTGGGTCGCCATGAGCCCCGCGCCGACGATGCCGATCTTCTGCACGAGACGCGGCTTCGCGTCGGGCAGGTTCGGCGGCCGCTTCGAGCGCCGCTCGACGACGGTGAACGCGTACGCGGACGCCTGCGCCTGCGGCGCCGTCATCAACTCGGCCATCGCCTGCTCCTCGGCGGCGTAGCCCTCCTCGAGCGGCCAGTCGCGCGCACCGGCGATGAGGTCGAGCGCGACGTACGGCGCGCGCGTCGCGCCGTGCACCGCGTCCTCCACGCGCGAGCGCGCCTTGCGCATGACCGTGTCGAGCTCGGACCAGTCGGGGTCGGGGCGCTCCGACTTCGAGAGCGAGCGTGCGTACGCGAGCGAGTCGTCGACGAACTCGACCGGTGCGATCAGCTCGTCGGCGATGCCCAGCTCGACCGCCTCGGTGGCGGTGAGCAGCTTGTTCTGACGCAGCGGGTTGAGGACGATCACCTTCGCCGCCGCCTCCGGCCCGACGAGCCGTGGCAGCAGCTGCGTCCCTCCCCAGCCCGGGATGATCGATAGGGCAACCTCGGGGAAGCCGACGTGGCGCACGTCCGCAGCGATCGTCCGCGCGTCGCAGTGGAGAGCGAGCTCGAGGCCGCCGCCGAGGCAGGCGCCGTTGATCGCCGCCACCGTTGGGAACGGCAGCGCGCGGATACGCGCGAACAGGCCGTGGCCGGCGCGCGTCCCCTCGAGCGCCTCCTCCGGCGACCGCACCTTCGTGAACTCGTCGATGTCGGCCCCGACGCAGAAGACGAACGGCTTGCCGGTGAACACCGCCGCGGTCCAGTCGCCGCGCTCGAGCTCGTCGATGACGGCGACCGCGGACTCGAACGCGGAGCGGCCGAGCGTCGTCGGTGTCCGGTAGTCCTCGCCGTTGTCGATCGTGACGAGCGCGACGCTTCCCGCGCGGTTGAGCTTGAAGACGGTGTCCGCCATTACTGGACGTTCTCCCAGAGGATCGCGGCACCCATTCCCATGCCGATGCAGAGTGCGGTGAGCCCATACTTGCCGCCGCGCTCGCGCAGGCCGTACGCGAGCTGCGCGACGAGGCGGACGCCGGTCGCGGCGAGGGGATGCCCGCACGCGATCGCGCCGCCGTACGGGTTGAGGCGCGAGTCGTCGGCTGCGACGCCGAGCTCGTCGCACCAGGTCAGCACCTGCGCGGCGAACGGCTCGTTCAGCTCGAAGAGGTCGATGTCGTCGAGGCCGATCCCCGCCTGCTCGAGCACGCGCTTCGTCGCCGGCACGGGGCCGATGCCCATGAGGTGCGGCTCGACGCCGGCGTAGGCGTAGGCGACCAGCCGCAGCTTCGGCGCGAGGCCGAGCTCGCCGATCGTGTCCTCGGCGGCGAGGAACGCGGCCGTCGCGCCGTCGGTGAGCCCGGCGGAGTTGCCGGCAGTGACGCGGCCGCCCGCGCGGAATGCCGGCTTCAGCGCGGCGAGGCCGTCGAGGCTCGTGTCGGCGCGGAGGAACTCGTCGCGCTCGGCAACCCTCCAGCCGTCGTCGGTGAACACCGCCATCGGCACGACCGTCTCGCGCATGACGCCGTTCGCCCACGCGGCGGCCGCGCGCTGCTGCGACGCGAGCGCGAACGCGTCCGCGCGCTCGCGCGTGATCGCGGGGAAGCGGTCGTGGAGGTTCTCGGCGGTCCGGCCCATCACTGCCGCCGACTCGTCGATGAGCCGCTCGGAGACGAAGCGCGGGTTGAAGTCGACGTCGTCGCCCATCGGGTGGTGGCCCATGTGCTCGACGCCGCCGGCGAGCGCGACGTCGGCCGCGCCGAAGGCGATCTCTCCCGCTGCGGCGGTGATCGCGGTCAGCGCGCCGGCGCACATCCGGTCGACCGCGAAGCCGGGGACGGTGTCGGGGATGCCGGCGAGGAGGGCGACGTCCCGGCCGAGCGTCAGGCCCTGGTCGCCGACCTGCGCCGTGGCGGCGAGGACGACGTCGCCGATCCGCTCGGGCGGGATCTCCGGGTTGCGGCGCAGGAGCTCGCGGACCGCCTTGACCGCCATGTCGTCGGCGCGGGTGCGCCAGAACTGGCCCTTCGGGCCGGCCTTGCCGAACGGCGTGCGCACGCCGTCGACGAAGAAGACCTCGCGCGCCTCCCGCATGACTGAATAGTCAATCAGACATTCGTACACTCTTCCCATGAGCTGGAGCGAGCAGGCGGACGCGGCGATCGCGCGGTACCAGGGCGGCGAGAAGCGCGGGCTCGACCAGCGCCAGCTAACGCAGCTCGCGAACGCGGCGTGGGCCGCGGGCCTCTGCCTGTTGATGGACGGGCGGCACCCCGACGGTGCGGCTGCGTGGTTCCGGCAGGCGGCGATGCGCTACCACGAGAGCTGGGACGGGGCTCCGCCCGACTCGTGGGGGCGGCCGATCGCGGCGATGAAGGCGTTGCTCCTCGCCGGAGCGGATGCGTCGTCGACCGCGAACTGGACGCTCGAGAAGGGGGCGGCACGCTCGGAGTCGCCGATCGGCCGCTACGCGGGCACGCTCGCGCTGCTCGTCCTCGACCGCGATCCCGAGGCGCGCATGCTCGCCGAGACGCTCGCCGGCCGCAACGACTTCCCGCGCGACGTCGCCGACGCGCTCCTCATGATCGCCGGCCTCGACCGCACCGAGTACGCGGTCGCGGTCGAGAGCGTGCTCGAGTCGTTCGAGCGGCGCGACGACTTCCTCGAGGACGTCGCGGTCGCCGACACAGTGCTAGTGCTCCAGGTTCTCGCGGCCGCGCGGGACATGGCCGTCGAGCTGCCTGCGTCGACCCGCCTACCGTGAGAGCTTCGCCGCCGCCGCGCGGTCGAGCACGGCGGTCGTCGTCCCGCTCACCGCACGGACGAGGCTCGCCGGCGTCGACCGTGACGGCTCGCCGGCGAAGGCGCGCGCCGCGGCGTCCGCCTTGTCCTCGCCGGCGACGAGGAACACGATCGCGTGCGCCGCGCGCAGCATCGGCAGCGTCAGGGTGATGCGGTCGACGAACGGCTCGAGCTTCGCCTCGGCGCCGAGCACGCGACGCTCCGACTCGTCGAGCGTCGGCTGCCCGGGATAGAGCGAGGCGACGTGGCCGTCAGGCCCGAGGCCGAGCAGGAGGAGGTCGAACCGCGCGAGGTCGCCGAGCTCCCGGTCGTACGCCTCCGCGCCGGCGTCGCGACCGAGTTCACCGCGCATGCGGTGGACGACGGGCTGCGCGTCGATGCGGTCGAGCAGCGTGCGCTTGGCCATCCCGTAGTTCGAGCGGTCGTCGTCCGGCGGCACGCACCGTTCGTCGCCCCACCAGAGCTCCACGCGGCTCCAGTCGCGCTCGCGCTCGGCGGCGAGCTCGTACGCCCGCGCGGGCGTCGAGCCGCCGGTGAGCACGACGTGTCCGCCGCTGCGCGCGGCGGAGGCGAGCAGCGTCGCGACCGCCGCTGCGGCCGCCTCCGCGTCGTCCTCGACGACGACGTCGATCTCACTCATGCGCTCTCGCGAGCTCCTGCGCCCGCGTCATCGCCGCCTGGACGGCGTTGAGGAGCGCGGCGCGGACGCCGGCCTGCTCGAGCTCGCGGATGGCGGCGATGGTCGTGCCGCCGGGGCTCGTCACCGACTCGCGCAGCTGCACCGGGTGGATGCCGGTGTCGCGCAGCTGCGTTGCGGTGCCGAGCATCGTCTGCACGACGAGCGTCGTGCTCGTCTCGCGCGGAAGGCCGAGCAGGATGCCCGCCTCGATCATCGCTTCGGCGAGCAGCGCGAAGTACGCCGGGCCGGAGCCCGAGAGCGCGGTGATCGCGTCCATCGCCTGCTCGGGCACCCGGACGACGCGGCCGAGATGCGCGAGCACGTCCTCGGCGAGCGCCAGCTCCGCCTCGCCGGCGTGCGAGCCGGCGCAGATGCCGGCCATTCCCTCGTGCACCACCGACGGGGCGTTGGGCATCGCCCGGACGACGGGGATCCCGTCCGGGACGCGTGCCTCGATCTGCGCGGTCGGAATCGCCGCCGCGACCGAGAGGACGGTCTGGCCGGGCTCGAGCAGCGGCCCCGCTTCGGCCAGGAGCGCGTCGATGTCCTGCGGCTTCACGGCGACGACGACGATCTTCGCGCCGCGGATCGCGTCCGCGTTCGACGTCGTCGCGTCGATGCCGTAGCGCTCGCGCAGCTCCGCCGCGCGCTCCTCCCGCCGGGAGGTTGCGGCCACCTCTGTCCAGCCCGCGCTCACGAGGCCGGCGAGAAGTGCCTCGCCGATGCGCCCGCAGCCGAGGATCGCGATCGATTGCGCCATTACGGCGCAGTCTGCCTAGGCGGCGGCTGCGGTGTCGAACGAGAGCAGTCCGCGGGAGAGGCCGGCGAGGAGGTAGACGCTCGCGAGGCCGCTCCATTCCCCGTACGGCGCGAGCAGCTCTGCCGTCTCCCAGCCCTCGACGGGACGGCCGCGCAAGGCGCGCAGGAGCTTGACGAGGCCGAGGTCCCCGACGAGACCGTGGTCGAAGCGGCCGAGCCCTTCGAGGCAGACGACGCCGACCGACCACGGCCCGAGACCGCGTTCGCGTTCGAGCCGGCGCACGATCGCCTCCGTCGGCGCGCCGTGCAGGCGCTCGAGCTCGAGCGACCGGCAGAGCCGCACGAGCGACGCGGCCCGGCGCGCGTGCAGGCCTAAGTAGCGGAGCTGCGACGGCGCGAGCGCGCCGAGATCGTTCGCGGTCGGCGAGACGTGCAGGTTCTCCGGTCCCGCTGCGCAGAGCGCCCGCACGATCGTCTGCTCGAGGCGACGCGCGCGCTTCGCCTCGATGAGCTGGCCGCAGAACGCGCGCAATAGGGCGTGTGCGACCGTCGGCACGCGCGCCGGGCGCAGGCCGCGCAGCTCGCGCGACGCCCGGCCGAGCAGGCGGTCGTCACGCACACGGACGAGGAACCCGGAATGGTCGTCGTCGAGGGCGAGCAGCCAGCGCACTCGGTCGGCCGCCGCCGCCGACTCGGCGTGGATGGTGACGACACCGTCCGGTGACTGCCACGCCCGTGCGAGCTCCACGCGGCCGTCGACAGCGAGCGCCTGCGTGAGCAACCCGTCGCGGAACGTGCGCGTCGCGTCGCTCGCCGTGCGTGCCGAGAGTGCGAGCGAGTACGGGCCGCGCGGCGTGACCGCGAGCTCGCAGGTCAACGCTCGAGGCGTGCCTGCGGCGTCGCGCGCATGCCGAGGTCGGCCGCGCGGTCGAGCACGTCGAGCGCCTCGGGCTTGCGCCCGTTCTCGCGGAGCACGTGCCCCCAGGCACGGCAGGTGTTCGCGGCGGGCCGCCACCAGCCGGCCGCCTCGAGCATGTCGACTGCTTCGCCGTACGCGGCGTCCGCGTCGTCGATGTCGCCGCGCAGCGCCAGGCCGTCCGCGAGGGCGGAGAGCGCGAGGCCGTGATCCGCCTTCGACGAATCGACGGCGATCGCCTCGCGAGCGAGCTCGATCGCG